>ERZ860009.465-NODE-465-length-18418-cov-1.530033_pt1 | contig 18418 bp, 17 predicted proteins | sample MGYA00510114_ERZ860009 | MGnify/ENA primary metagenome ERZ860009 (study PRJEB30046, sample SAMN00715177) | human gut metagenome | study: EMG produced TPA metagenomics assembly of the A metagenome-wide association study of gut microbiota in type 2... | reverse complement strand
CCGCCTGACGGACTTGATACGGAAGTCGGGGAACACGGCGGTAAATTGTCAGGTGGACAGAGACAGCGTGTTTCAATAGCAAGGGCACTTATAAGAAATCCAAGAGTAATTGTCCTTGATGAGGCGACGTCGGCACTTGACAGTATATCAGAAAAGCTTATACAGGAAGCACTCAACAATCTTACAAAAGACAGAACGACATTTATAGTTGCACACAGACTCTCAACAATAAAAGATGCAGATAAAATAGCAGTAATAAGTGAGGGACACTGTGTTGAATACGGAACATTTGATGAACTTATGGAATTAAAAGGTGAGTTCTACAGAATGAAAAAAATCCAGAGTTAATAAATTCAGAAAAAAATGGCTGTGCAATATCTGCACAGCCATTAATATTATAAAAGATAAATTAAGCTTCTTTCTTTTCCCAGATTCTAAGAGTTGAGATAAGCTTCTCCTTTGTATCAGCATCAAGCTTCTGGACAATCTGCATAATCTCATTGTCAAGAGCTGTATTCTGATAGCTCTTATCAACGCTGCCTGCAAGGTAATCAAGAGATACACCTGTAAGTTCAGCATAATATGATAACATTCTTAATGTCATAAGGTTTCTTCCATTTTCAACATTGCTGATGTATCCAGGAGTAACATCGAGTGCCTTTGCAACATCTTCCTGTGTTAATCCGTGAGAAATTCTTAACTTTTTAACTTTTGCTCCTAAATCGCTTTCCATTATCTTATAACCTCCAGTAATGCGTATTTTCACCAGACAAAATCACAGTGGATTTTATCAACGGAATGTTTTTTATTTATTTGCATTATACAATAAAAACATTGCCTTGAAAAGTGGTATTTTAAAAATTTTTTTATTTTTTATTTGCTCTGTATCTTAATGTTGAATCAAGAATCTTTTTACGGATTCTTAAATGATTAGGTGTAACTTCGAGAAGTTCATCTGTATCAATATAATCAAGAGCCTGCTCAAGACTTAAAATCTTAGGCGGAACGAGTCTTAATGCTTCATCGGCACTTGAAGAACGTGTGTTAGTAAGGTGCTTTGTCTTACATACGTTTACCTCAATATCCTCTGTACGTGGGTTTTCTCCGACAATCATACCGGCATAAACCTTCTCACCCGGTCCGATGAAAAGAGTACCGCGGTCCTGTGCGTTGAAAAGACCGTAAGTTACAGCTTCACCATCTTCATATGCAATAAGGGAACCGGTCTTTCTGTATGAAATATCACCCTTATATGGTTCATATCCTTCAAATGAAGTATTGATGATACCATTACCTTTAGTATCTGTAAGGAATTCGCCACGGTAACCGATAAGTCCTCTTGAAGGGATAGAGAACTGTAATCTTGTATAACCACCATTGATAGGTGTCATTCCAAGAAGTTCACCCTTTCTCTGGCTGAGCTTCTGGATTACAGAACCTGAGAATTCGTCAGGAACATCAATATAAGCAAGTTCCATTGGCTCAAGTTTCTGCCACGCTCATCAGTATGATATAAAACTTCTGCTTTACTTACGGCAAATTCATATCCTTCACGTCTCATATTTTCAATAAGAACAGAAAGATGAAGTTCGCCTCGTCCTGAAACCTTGAATGAATTTTCAGAACCCGGATTATCCTCAACACGAAGGCTGACATCAGTATTTAATTCCCTGAAAAGTCTGTCACGGATATGTCTTGATGTTACAAACTTGCCTTCCTTGCCGGCAAGAGGGCTGTCATTAACCATAAAGTCCATAGAGAGAGTAGGCTCTGAAATCTTCTGGAACGGAATGGCAACAGGATTGTCAACTGAACAGAGTGTATCACCGATATGGATATCTGCGATACCTGATACAGCTACGATATCACCAAATGATGCCTCGTTTACCTCAACTTTGTTAAGTCCGTTGAAAGTATAGAGCTTTGTTACACGTACTCTCTTCTTAACAGAAGGGTCATGATGGTTTACAATCATAACTTCCTGATTAACCTTGAGGCTGCCGTTATCAATCTTACCTACACCGATACGGCCGACGAATTCGTTGTAATCAATAGTAGATATAAGCATCTGTGTGTCAGCATCAGGGTCACCTTCAGGTGCCGGAATGTTATTAACGATACATTCAAATAATGGCTGCATGTCTTTTCTTTCATCATTAAGGTCTGCCATAGCATAACCTGATTTTGCTGATGCAAAGATAAATGGGCAGTCGAGCTGGTCTTCATTGGCATCAAGGTCAATGAAAAGTTCAAGTATTTCGTCGATAACTTCATTAGGTCTTGCTTCAGGACGGTCAATCTTGTTGATACAAACAATAACTGACAGGTCAAGGTCAAGAGCCTTCTGGAGTACGAACTTAGTCTGAGGCATTACACCCTCAAAAGCATCAACAACAAGAACAACACCATTTACCATCTTGAGAACTCGCTCAACTTCTCCGCCGAAATCGGCATGGCCCGGTGTATCAATGATATTGATTTTTGTGTCTTTATAAGTGATGGCTGTATTTTTTGAAAGAATAGTGATACCACGTTCCCTTTCAATATCATTAGAGTCCATCACACGTTCTGCAACTTCCTGATTCTCACGGAAAGTACCCTCTGCTTTAAAAGTTCGTCAACCAGTGTTGTCTTACCGTGGTCAACGTGACCCATAATCGTCACGACCGGAGGACGAGGTTCCTTCGGATAGTTGGCCAAAGCCTTGGCTTCTTCTTCAGCCAGGAAGGCTTCCGGATCTTCCGGTTTAGCGGCGATCGCACGATGACCCATTTCTTCGACCACAATCATGGCCGTTTCCTGGTCAAGCATCTGGTTGATCGTCACCATCTGACCGAGCTTCATCATATGTTTAATGACTTCAATGGCCTTGACGCTCATCTTCATAGCGAGATCAGCGACAGTGATGGTTTCCGGAACTTCAATGTCCTTAACAACGGGTTCCTGAACAGCAGGAGTCTGCGGTCTTCCGCCTGGCCTTTGTTGTTCTGGTTCTGGTGCTTGTTGCCGCGTTTGTTGCGGCGGTCATTCTTCCAGCCGCTGCTTTCTTCCGAAGAGTTGTCGCCGCCGCGGGTCTTGAGAGTGCGGCGTTTCTGATTTTCGTCGCCCCAGTTGTCTGCGTTCTTAGCGTTGTTCTTCGTACCTTTGTTTTCTTTCTTGACGCTGTTCTTGTGAACCTTCTTCTGTTCCTGCGGTTTTTCTTCCTGAGCCGGTTTCTTAGCGGTCAGAACCTTCTTCGGAGCAGACATCATTTCTCGAATAGCGCGAGCTTCGGCTTCAGCAGCGCGGCGAGCAGCATCTCTGTCGGCTTCAGCCTTGACAGCGGCTTCCTTAGCTTCTTTAGCAGCACGAGCAGCGGCCTCGGCTCTGCCTTAGCTTTCTCTATGCTGCGCTCTGCCTCAGCCTTCTGTCTGCGTGCAGCTTCTTCGGCTTTAGCCTTTTCCTGTTCGGCTTTGAGTTTGGCAGCACGTTCGGCCTCTTCTTTGGCCTTGCGTTCGGCCTCTTCCTTAGCGCGGGCAGCAGCTTCTTCAGCTAAACGACGAGCTTTTTCTTTCTGCTCTTCCATTGCCTTCTTGGCTTCTTCGCGGGCTTTATTAACGACATCCGGGTTCTTCACCAAAACGCGTTTGCGGCGCACTTCCACTTGAACGGCGTGAGAGGAACCTCCTCCGTTCTGAGTGATGACGCTCTTTTCCCGCTTTGTCAGCGTAATTTTGCGGCGGCCTGCATTCGAGCTGCCGCGGGCAACCTGCAGGGATGTTAAGAACGATCCTTATCAGCTTCGCTTAATTCGTCGGCGGGTGTGCTCTGGGAGAGGCCGGCTTCCTTCAACTGGGAAAGGAGGGTCTCAACCGGCAAATTCAAGTCGGCGGCTAAATCTTTAACAGTGGTTTTTGCCATATTCCTATATTCCCTCCTTTGTATTAGCTCCAGCTTTCGCGAGCCTTTGTGATCAGGGCGGCAGCCTTGTCGTGGTCAATACCCGTCATTTCAACGAGTTCGTCCGTAGACAAATCGGCAAGCTGATCAAGGGTCTTGATGCCGGCAGGCTTCAGTTTATTTGCAATTTCATGAGTCATCCCCGGAAGGTCGACAAGAGATTTGTCGGCCCACTTGAGGAGCTCTTCACGTTCAAGCGCAGAAGTCAGCAATGCCGTTCTGGCTCTGGAACGCAGTTCTTTAACGGTATCTTCATCGAACTGTTCGATGCTAAGCAGTTCTTCTTCCGGCAGATAAGCAACTTCTTCAAGTGTCTCAATGCCGTTTTCAATCAGAACCTGAGCAACTTCCTATCGATATCGAGGCGGTCGCAGAGTTCCTGGCGACGCGGAGCGATTTCATCTTCACGCTTCTTAGCCGCCTGGTCGTCATCCATCACTTCAATTTCCCAGCCGGTCAGCTCGGAGGCAAGACGCTTGTTGACGCCGTTGCTGCCGATCGCGATCTTGCTGTTGTCAAGGTCAGGGGTCACGACTTCAACCTTGTGTTCGTCTTCATGGACGATGATGGAGGAAATCGTTGCGGGAGACAGGGCGCTCATGACGTATTCGGCAGGCTGATCGGCCCAGCGGATAATGTCGATTCTCTCATTCATCAGTTCGCCGGAAACGGACTGAATACGAGAGCCTTTGACACCGATGCAGCTTCCGATCGGATCAATGCGCTTGTCCTTAACCTGGACGGCAACTTTGGCACGGATGCCGGGATCGCGGGCAATGCCCTTGATCTCAAGCAGGCCTTCGTTGATTTCGGGAACGACCTGACGCATCAGTTCGCCCAAGAATTCATTGCAGGTACGGGACAGGGTGATCTGCTGCTGTCTGGAGGTCGGATCGATTTTCAGAACATAAGCGCGAACACGATCGCCCGGACGGAGGTTTTCCATCGGGATCATCTGATGTCTAGGCAGACGAGCATCGATGCGGCCGATTTCGATAATCGCATCGCTCTTGTCAAAGCGCTTGACTTGGCCGGTGACAACCTTAACGTCCTTGTAGCGTTCAAGGAATTCGTTTAAAAGCTGATTACCTCGGCTTCTCTCAGGCGCTGAATAATGACCTGTTTTGCGTCTGTCGCAAAACGACGGCCGGTTACGTTGACATCGGGCAGAGGCTTACGAACATAGTCGCCGACATTCATTTCGCCCTGGTCGCTGTAGTCTTCCTTGGCCTCCCACTGAAGAATCTGACGATCCGGCTCCTGAAGGCCCTGTTCGTCAGGAACGACTAACCACTGACGCCAAACTTTCTGGTCGCCGGTTGTCGGGTCGACTTTGACGACGATATCTGCGTCTTCGCCCGGGAACTCAGCCTTTTTAACTGCGCTGGCCAAAGCACTTTCCAATGCAGCCAGAACGACGGACTGATCAACGTTCTTTTCGTGGGCGAGGACTTCCACCATTGTTAATAAATCACGACTCATTATTTTGCACCTCTGAAATTCAGGTCGGGCACGAGGTTAGCCCGCTCAACATCATTAAAGGGGAAGGTAACGGTCACTGCAGGCGTGTCACTCTTGGCCTTGGTTTTGGCAGCGCGCTGCTTTTCAGCCGGAGTGCGTGCAACACGATTTTCCGAGAGTGTCATCGTGATCGAGGGGTTGTTTTCATCACCTTCAACGGCGTCAAGGGTTCCGTCCAAACGACGGCGGCCGTTTTCGGGAAGACCTTCACCGGTGATCGGAGCAAAAAGTTCGCGTGAACGTTCTGTCCGACGAATTTCACAAAATCACGAGGACGTTTCAACGGACGATCAACACCCGGAGAAGACACTTCAAGACGATCGTAGTCAACGTTCTCAACCGTCATTGCGTTGTTGAGCTGGTTGCTGACTTTTTCGCAGTCGTCCAAAGTAATCCCGCCGTCTTTATCGATCGTGACGCGGATCAAACCGCGCGGGAGTTTTTCCACATCGACGAGCTCGTAACCCAAGCCTTCGACGGTGGCATCGATCATTTCAAATAATTGTGTCGAAACTGCCATTGCAGATTTAACCTCAATACCTAAGTAAAAAAAAATGGGCTTCAAAGCCCATCTCTTAAAAAATTCTTTTTGATAGGTGCTCGACCGACCGAAGGCCTTTCGAGCGCTTTATGACGCATACAACGCGCCTTAAAGCAAAAACTAGCGCAATTGTACATCATGGACAACGCTAATAGACAGATTTTTCGTAACTTTTCAAGACATAACTCTTTCATTTCAGAAAGAAAAAACGGGTGAGGTTTGTTTCCCGCCCGTCGTTTCTCTGAAAAATTTTTCAGCTTTCTGCCGTCAAATTAGCTCTATCTCTTTGGTCTGACTAAAAATTATTTCGGGCCTCGGGTTCCGCGGCTGCGCATCGGACGACTAGACCGGATCGCCGATGAAGTGTCTCGCTGACCAAACTTTCTGCCCGCTTTGGGAGCAGAGGCCGGGGCGCGGGAAGCTGCAGGACGCGGCGTTCTCTCAGGCGCACGAGGGGCCGGTGCCGTGGACATTCCTTTTTTATAACTGATGGAATCGAGCCACTTTTCCGTTTCTTCCGTGCTCATGCGGCGGGTCTTGCCTCTGGGCAAGTCAGACGGAAGTTCTACGTTGCCGTATTTCACGCGGATCAGGCGCGAGACGGGTAAGCCGACGGCTTCAAACATGCGGCGAACTTCACGGTTGCGGCCTTCGCTCAGCGTGACGTTGTACCAGCGGTTGAAGCCTTTTCCCCCGCCCTCTTCCAGCGTCGTGAATTTAGCGATGCCGTCGTCGAGTTTGATGCCTTTGAGAAGTTTGTCTTTGACTTCCGGACTCATCGTTCCCTGAACACGGACCGCATACTCGCGCTCAATCTCATGACGCGGATGCATCAGGAAATTGGCTAAATTTCCGCTATCGGTAAACAAAAGGAGGCCTTCAGTATTGAAGTCAAGCCGTCCGACAGCGATCCAGCGGGCACCGCCGATTCTCGGCAGATGATCAAAAACCGTGGGGCGGCCTTCGGGGTCATCTTTGGAGACGATCTCGCCGGCAGGCTTGTGATAAATCAGAACCTTAGGAACATCATTGTTTTCCAGCGTGGAACGGCGAACGATCCTGCCGTCAAAACGAATCACGTCAGAAGGTGTCACACGCTGGCCGACGTGAGCAGGTTCTCCGTTCACAGAGATGCGGCCTTCTGCGATTCTTTCTTCCATATCACGGCGTGAACCGATGCCGGCATCAGCCAGCACTTTATGCAGCTTTTCATTGGCAAACGGAGCCGTTAATAACTTAGCCACCTGCGGCTTTCTCGCAGGAGAGCGGGGAGCGGATTCCGCGCTTGCAGGAGTGCGTCGGGTATTGACAGACGCTGACGGTCTGAAAGGTGTTTTGCGCCCATTGCGCGAATTTCTTGTGACTGCCATAACTTACTCTTAGAGCCGAAGCCATTGCCTCGGTTTTTCATAGAATCTTTTAATTGCCCAGTTCGATCAAACATGAACCGGCGCTTGTTGGGGCTTTCGAAACTACATGTCGAAAGCCGGACGAAATTCTTTAGGAAGCATCAAAGATGCAGCCCTGCCGGAAGATTGTAAAGAGGCCGTCGCCCCTATAGCCTCCTAACCACCAAATTTGAGTTGCTCTGCTCGACTTGTCAAAGATTTTTCAGCAAATCCTGCAGCTTAGCTTCCTTTGCATCGAGCGCGTCCTGCTCTTCCTTGCGTTTGGCGTTAAAGGTTTCTTCATCCAAATCGTAAAGCGCGGGACCTTTGGCAGCTTTTCGCACCATTTCCAAGACACGTTCGTTTTCAGAGAGATCCTCTTCCGTGGCTCGAATAACCGGCAGCTCAACGTCGGAGATATCGTGAACATCGGCACTCACCGGCGCCGCATCAATCTCCAAGATGCCTTGCTGCTGTTTAAGAACGAGGTAAACCTGGCCTAAAAGCTCCGCGTCCAAAAGGGCGCCGTGGCCTTCTTTGACGCGTCGGGTCGTGTCGATTTCGAGACGCTTACACAATGCATCCAAGCTGTTGTGCATCTGAGGGAATGCGGCTTTGGCAAGCTCCATCGAGTCGATAATGTGTCCTTGCCGCAAATCTCTTCCATCGAGGGTTTGCCGAGCTTTCTCAACTCCTCATTGAGGAAGCCGATGTCGAACTGAGCATTGTGAATGATGAGTCTGGCGCCCTGAACAAATTCAATGAACTTGTCGGCGATGTCCGCAAACTTCGGCTTACCGACCAAAAATTCATTGGTGATCTTGTGGACGCGGATAACCTCTGCCTCCATCTGGCGTTCCGGATCGATGTACTCATGAAAATTTTTATCGGTTAATCCGTGTTCTCCAAGTTCAACGCAGCCGATTTCAATGATTCGGTCGCCTTCCTTAGCGGCCATGCCGGTGGTTTCGGTATCCAGACAAATCTCTCTCACGTGCTTTCCTTCAAAATTGGTGTCTCGATTCTAATCAATTGAATGCGAAACAGAAAATTCAAAGTTTTCTAAAACCTAAAAATGACGCATTGAACTTTTAGTCCAATGCGTCACTTGTGATGATTTAGATCGATTCAGCGATCAATTCGAAGCTACAACGCTTTCACGGCTCAAATATGAACGAAGTTTTTCTGCGTCGTTGGCGCGAGCGTACTTATTCGGAGAGTCGAGGAAGATGAATGCAACATTCTTTCCGTCGACGTGCGCCTGCATGACCATGCAGTAGCCGGCCGCTGTCGTCAGACCAGTCTTCTGCAGCTCGATGTCCCAATCTTCGTCTTTAATCAGACGGTTCGTGGTGCTGCTGATGACTTCACGCTTGCCGATACGGAAGGAAGCTTCCGGCGTAGTCGAGAGTTCACGGATGAGTGCATATTCGCTCGCGCCTGTGATGAGGTAAGACAGATCCACCGCAGAAGAGCGATTGTCGTTATTCAAACCGATAGAGTCATAGAAGACGGAGTCTTTCATGCCGAGAAGCGCAGCTTTGATGTTCATTTCTTTAATGAACTGTGCTTTTCCGGTCGGATAGGTACGGGCGAGGAAATGAGCCGCACGGTTATCCGAACTCATTAAAGCCAGATGCAAAGCCTGACGGCGGGAGATCTTCATGCCCATGCGAAGCTTGGAGTGAGCGCTCGAAGGAACGAAGTCTTCACGCGTAACAGTGAACTTGTCGTCTAAATTGACGCCGGATTCCACGATCACCAGCGCCGTCATCAGTTTTGTAATAGATGCGATCGGCAGGGGCTGATCGGCATTCTTTTCATACAAAACTTGGTTTGTGTCCATGTCGTAGGCGAGCACGGCCGTCGAGGAGAGTCCCAGCGGATCGCTGGAGCCCTTCAGGCCTATAAGCTGTGCGTAGGAAGGTCCGCGGCTGCGGTAAGTAGCCCAGTCAATCGCCTTTCTCGGACGATAGTTCTTAGAAGAGGCAAATTTGCGGCTGGAGGAACGAGCTGAGGCCCGTTTACGAACAACGCTTTTCACCGCGACCCGTTTGCCGGCAGCTTTTGCCTTAGGAGCCTTAGCCTTCTTCTTTGCCGAAGCAGCAACAACTTTCTTCTTCGCTGTCTTCTCGACAACGGTCTTTTTCACTGCTTTTTTCTTGACGACTTTAACAGCCGCCGGTTTCTTCTGAGCAGCCTCTACGGTAGGAGCGGCAATAAAACTAAACGATAAAAAAGCACAGAGAATCGCTGCCGATAAACGCATTTTTTCCATCCAGAGGAGAAGAGGTCATTAATTGGTGAGTATTTGTTATTTTGCGCCAATTCGTTCGGCAAAACCATAAAAAATCGGCCTCACCGCACAAATTAAACACTTATATAAGGGAAATTACTAATCATTTTTCTAACTTCACTCAATATGTAGTTAGTGCTCACGAAGAATCGCATCCCACATTTTATTCAGACGCTTGACGCTCACTGGCATCGGCGTTCTGAGTTCCTGCGCAAAAAGAGAAACCCTCAGCTCCTGAAGCATATTCCCGAATTCGACCAGTTTGGCATCGTAGACGCCTCTTCTGACAGACAACTCCCGCTTGTAATTAACGGTAAGCTGACGAATCTCGGCCATGCGCTCGGCATCTCTGCCGGGATCGTTTTTCAAACGATCGATTCGAACTTGAATAGCCTTCATATAGCGCGGATAGTGGCGAAGCTGGCTGAAAGGAATCGTAAGCAGGAAATGCGGCGGAAACAAATCAGACAGCTGAGCCGTAATGTCTTCGCTCACTTCCTTGTAGCTTTTGATCGAATTCAGCTTCTGCTGCGCAAGAGCAGCTTCAGAAACGATCGAGCTCAAGAGGCGTGCCAGCTCCAGCGTCAGCAGGCCGAGTTTTTCTTTGACAACCGCAATCGTTTCCCTGAACTGCTCTTCATTGACCGGAAGTTCTCCGGTAAAGGCAGCCGTTTCAATCGAGGCATCGATAACGTCCTGCTTTAACTCTTCAAAAGACGGAAAGGCCTTTCTCAAAGAAACAATGGATGCGCCTTGGATCTGCGTCGTCTGCATCGACTTCAAATTCTTATCCAGATACTTAATCTGTTCCTTCAGTCCCAAACGGATCAAGCGAATCAAACCCCGTCGATGAATACGGGCCGCTTGGTCCGGATCATCAAAAACTTCCAAAGAGCAGTACTCGCCTTTATCCACAAGTGCCGGATGACCGATGAGCGAAATGCCCTTCTTCTTAATCTCCATGACGTTCGGCAGCTCGCCGAAGTTCCATTCCGTAATCTCATCCTGCAGATCTTCCGCAACTTTACTGTCCTGAGAGGCAATGTTCTGGAACGTTTTGCGGGCTTCCGTACTGAGTTCGCTTCTTAACTGCGGAATGCTCCGGGACATAGCAAGCTGTCTGCCGTGTTCGTCGACCACCTTGTAGTTCATGCTGAGGTGCGGCGGAAGCATCTCAAACTTGAAGTCTGATTTCTGGATATCAATGCGGAACTGCTCTCGAGCTTCTTTAATCAGGAGTTCGATAAGATCACCGTCGGGAACTTCATGGCGCTGTGCAAAAGATTTTGCCCAGTCCGGCAGCGGCACAAAATGTCGGCGCAAGCGCTGCGGGAGACTCTTGAGCAGCATCTGAACTTTCTCTTTGACCATTCCAGGCACGAGCCACTCTAAGCGGACCGGATCCAGCTGATTCAGGGCATAAAGCGGCACAGTCATCGTGACACCGTCGCGCAGAGAACCCGGATCAAAGTTGTAATTCAGCGCCATCGGGATGCCGGCGATCTCAAGCTTCTTCGGGAAGTATTCGATCGTGATGCCGGCTGCATCATGACGCATTAAGTCGGACTTCTGCAGAAACAAAAGTTTCGGGTTCTCGGCTTCCACCTTTTCGCGCCACTTATCGAATGTCTGCTGGTTAACCACATCCTGACTGATTTTCTTGTCGTAAAACTCGTAAATCATGCTGTCGTCCACCAACACATCCGGACGGCGAGACTTGTGTTCCATCTCGCGATGTTGTTGATCATGGCGACGTTGTGCTGCCAGAACGGGGCCTGACTTTCGAGTTCTTCTTCTACCAAAGCTCGGCGAATAAAGATCTCTCGAGAGGTTTTCGGATCCTTGCGTGAGAAATCCACCTTTCTTTCTGTATAGACGGGCAGTCCGTACAGTGTGCCCTTCTCTAAAGCGATGACATTGCCGGCCTTTTTCTCCCAATGAGGATCGCTCCAGGATTTTTTAATCAGATGAGCACCCACCTTCTCAATCCACTCAGGCTCGAGATTGGCCAGTGTTCTGGCAAATAGACGGGTTGTTTCCACGAGCTCGGAAGCCATGATCCATTTGCCGCCTTTTTTCGCCAGAGAAGAACCGGGCCACGGCCAAAACTTAATGCCTCTGGCACCTGTGTACGGCGGTGTTTTGTAATCAGCCTGGACGTCTTTCATGCCGATATTGCCCAAGAGACCCGACAGCAGCGCTTTGTGCAGCTGTTCATAGGTCGCCGGCGCCGTGTTTAGACGCCAGCCCATTTCCTGCGTAAGCTCTTTCAGCAGACCGTAAAGGAGGCAGCACAGACAAATATCTCTTTCAGCTGACGGTAAACATCCCGCCACTCGCGAAGCCTTTTGACGGATAGATAGTTCTGACGGAACTTCTGCTCGAGCAGTCGATTGCTTTCTTTATTGGCAATCGCATCCTGCGTCCAGTTCCAAAGCTTAATCAGGGAAAGAAAGTCGCTCTTCTCGTCGGCAAACTTCTTGTGCGCGGCGGCCGCCTTATCTTGAGCATCCAAAGGACGCTCGCGAGGATCCTGAATACTGATTGCCGAAGCAATAATCAGTACTTCGGCCAAAGCCTGGTTTTCTGCAGCGGCCTGCAGCATGCGGGCAAGACGAGCGTCTAACGGCAGCCTTGCAAGTTCTTTTCCGACCGGCGTCAATTCGCCGCCGCGTTCCTTCACCGCATTGAGCTCGATCAAAAGATCGTAACCGTCAGTAATCGCGCGCTGAAGCGGTGCCTGGACAAACGGGAACTCGCGAACATCTGTCAGATGCAGCGACTTCATGCGGAGAATCACGGTTGCCAAGGAGCTTCTCAGAATTTCCGGATCCGTAAATTCGGGGCGCTTTTCGAAATCCTTCTCATCGTAGAGTCGAATACAAATACCGTTCGCTACACGACCGCATCGACCGGCACGCTGTTTTGCCGCTGCCTGACTGATGGGTTCAATTTGAAGCTGCTCAACTTTATTGCGGTAGGAGTAACGCTTCACGCGAGCGAGTCCCGTGTCCACGACGTATCGGATGCCCGGGACCGTCAAAGAGGTTTCTGCAATATTGGTCGCAAGCACAATACGGCGACGGCCGTCTGTCTTAAAGATGCGGTCCTGCTCTTCAATGCTTAAGCGGGAAAAGAGCGGAAGAATCTCAACGCCTTTTCGTGCAGCCGGAGACAAGGCTTCGGCTGCTTCTCTAATCTCACGTTCGCCGGGCAGGAAGACCAGAATATCGCCGCTGCCTGCACCCATCAGTTCATCACATGCATCGGCAATAGCCTGCATCAGCGTGCGGTCGTCATTTTCTTCTTCGTCTTGGACCGGACGATAACGAACTTGGACCGGATAGAGACGGCCCGAGACATTAATAATCGGAACGGGCTTCTTATTGACGTCCTCAAAATGTTTGGCAAATCGCTCCGAGTCAATCGTCGCGGACGTAATAATGAGTTTAAGGTCCGGGCGTTTGGGGAGAATTTCTCGAAGGTAGCCCAAGAGAAAGTCGATGTTCAAACTGCGTTCATGCGCCTCGTCGATAATGATCGTATCGTAGGCTTTAAGCAGTCTGTCGCGCTGAGTCTCTGCCAGCAGGATGCCGTCGGTCATTAATTTGATCGTTGCGCCCGGCTCTAATTCGTCTTTAAAACGAATCTTGTATCCGGCGACTTGGCCGACTTCGGCGCCCATTTCTTCGGAAATACGCTTAGCAATCGAAGTCGCGGCAATACGCCGAGGCTGCGTGTGACCGATCAGCCCCTTCTGCCCTCTTCCGACCATCATCGCAATTTTAGGAAGCTGAGTGGTTTTGCCGGAGCCGGTTTCACCGGAAACAATCACGACTTGGTTATTTTTAATCGCCTCGGCGATTTCGTCAGCGCGTTCGCTGACAGGAAGGCTTTCCTGCAGCTCGAGTTTAGGCGGCACGTTGCGGAGCACCTCGTTTCCTACTTTAACAAGCACTCTGGAGGACTTCTTCTCGGAGGCAACAGGTTTCTGGGGCTCGTTTTTGTCCTTCTGTTCCTGCGGTGCGTTGATTTGATTACGCAGCGCTCTCAAATCTGAAAAGCCTTTTAAAGAAGTTCCTTTGCCTTTAGGCGCCGGACGCTTGGAAGGCTCTGACGGTTTTTTCTTTTGCAGCTGCGGCTTCACGTCTACAGATTTAGGTGCGGCTGATGCTCCGGATGACGCTGCCGGAGTTTGCTTCTTCAATGTTAATTTGGTGCGCGGAGGCTCTTGTTTTTGAGAAACCGCCTGCGGCTTCTTCTCTGCTTTTTGTGCTTCGAGTAACTTTGCTTTTAAATCTCTTAAATCGCCTGCCATAGTTCCAGGTTCTTATATCTCATTCTAAAGTTCGTTAAGGATAGAACTTTTTAGGCTTTTTCTGCTCGAAATTTTCGAAGCTATTTATTTCTAAACAAAAAAATGCTTCTGCCAACTGTCCCAATTTGAACAAATTTCTCCGAAACCATCGAGACAATGCTCGTTTTCTCCGAGAAAATTCGGCCTCTCAAATATTAAAATTTCAGCAATAACTACTTAAAGCCCTTCTTAATTCAACGGACATGTCAGAAGAAAACAAAGAATCCCCGATTGTTCCGGTTTCAATGGACTCCTGGGTGGAATGGTTCAGAAGCGTCGCACCGCATATTCATTCCATTCGCGGCAAAACGATCGTCATCGATCTCGCCGGAGAAACCATCCTTCAAGAACATTTTTCCAGCTTGATTGCTGACATCAGCATGATCTCTGCGATCGGCGCACGAATCGTCCTGGTTTACGGCGTTCGGCCCCAAGTGGAAGAGCTGATGTCGCTCAAAGCCATCGAGTCTCAGTACGTCAACGGCATTCGCGTGACGACCGCCGATGCGCTCGTCTGCGTCAAAGAAGCGGCAGGTGAAGCGCGCCTCGATATTGAAGCCGCCTTCTCTCAGGGCTTACCGAACACTCCGATGGCCCACAGCCAATGCCGAGTCGTCAGCGGAAACTTCGTGATTGCCCGTCCTTTAGGCATCATCGACGGCGTGGACTTTAAGTTCACCGGCGTCGTTCGCAAGGTTGACAGCGAAGCGATTCATCGGGAACTCGACGGAGGAAGGATCGTTTTGATTTCGCCGCTCGGTTTCTCTCCGACGGGCGAAGCTTTCAATCTGACGAGCGAAGATTTGGCGGCTTCCATTGCCGGCGCCCTTAAGGCTGACAAGCTAATTCTGCTCACCAACGTTGACGGTGTCAGACGCTTTGATGAAGTGGTCACGGAACTTACCGCGGAAGACGCTCGAGAGTTCATTAACGACAAGCTTGTCGACGAAGAGGATATCTACAACCTGACGTTTGCCTTGAAGGCTCTTGAACACGGCGTCGAACGCGTTCACATCGTGCCTTACGCAATGGACGGCGGACTTCTGGCCGAACTCTTCACTCACGACGGCGTCGGTACAATGATGACGATGGAAAATCTGGAGTCTCTGCGCCAGGCGACCTCTGACGACGTCTCCGGCCTGATCAAACTGCTGGAACCGCTTGAAGAGGACGGAACCCTTGTCAAACGGCCCCGCGAGAAACTTGAACGCGACATCTCGCACTTCACTGTTCTCGAGCACGACGGCGTCATTTACGGCAGTGCCGCGCTTTATCAGTTCCCGGAGGAAAAACTCGGAGAAATGGCTGCGCTGACCGTTGATGTCGCCTACCAGGGTTTTGGTGACGGAGAGCGTTTACTTCGCCACATTGAAAACCAGGCTCGCAAAGCCGGATTAAACCGCCTGTTTGTTCTGACCACAAGAACTATGCACTGGTTCTTAAAACGCGGATTCCGTCCTGCCGGCGTTGACGATTTGCCGATTGAAAAGCGGCGTTTGTATAACTGGCAGCGTCGTTCACAAATCTTCATAAAAGATCTTTAGGTCAGCGGCGTCCAATGCTTGTAGACTTGAAAAACAATTTTGAGATAAATGATTAGGAGTACACCAATGGCACACATGGTTAACTGCGTAAAACTCGGCCGCGAAGCCGAAGGCCTGGACTACCCGCCTCTTCCCGGCGCCCTGGGCATGAAAATCTACAATAATGTTTCCAAAGAAGCTTGGGAACAGTGGAAGCATCTTCAGACTATGATCGTTAACGAAAACCGCCTTTCCATGGCTGATCCGAGAGCCCGCAAATGGCTGATGGACCAGATCGAAGCTCATTTCTTCGGCGAAGGCGTGGCCCACCCTGAAGGCTATGTTGCTCCGGAAACTAAAGCCGAATAACTGTTTTTGACCTTCTCTCCAAAGCTCGAAAGTACAAATTTCGGGCTTTTTGCATATCTTGAACCATCAAATTGATCGGCATAGGTTGTATGCCGTTTTAGCTGCCGCGATTTGGCGATTCAAGTCTTCAGGCCTCCGAAATTCATTAAATACGAACACTGTCGAAGAGATAACAAGAAAAGCCGGAAACTTCTTTTCATTGCAATACCGCCCTTCCGTTCTCTAAGACAAAATTAGATGAGGTGTGAATGGATAAGACAGACATCCTTAACAAACTGGCTAGCTATCCCGCGAGATGGTTCCTCTCTTTTTCACAAGAATCCGGAAATTCTTTTTTGACTTCCGCCTTGAAAATTTTGTTCAAGAACGGTCTTAAAGCATCTGGAGACTTTGCAGTCGAGAATTTGCGGATAGATAAACAGAACTACAAAGTTGTTCGGCTGGATTTTTCCAATCTCAAACCGTCCTCCGGGATCTTTGAGTTCCGCAAGGCTTTAACTGATTTTTTGATTGACAGCTTCAGGTCGGTTGGCTTCTCCTATGACAAGGAAGGAACATCGGTTTTTAGCCAGCTGTCTCGATGGTTAAAGACAATTCCTCCCTGCACTTTGGTTCTCCTCATCGTTGATTACGACTTCCCGCTAACTTATAGCATGAGCAATGAAAAGTTATACCGAGATGTCGGATACGTCTTGCCTGAGTTCTACGCGCTTTTGAAATCCAATGACGGGGCTTTTCGGTTTTTACTCATAACTGGCGTTACTGACTTCAGACAGACATGCCTTCTCAACGATTTAAACCATTTAACGGACCTAAAGCGCCTCTCGCAAGGATCACTACTTGGTGTTTCGTCGGATGATTTAGTTCGCGGTTTTGACGATTGCCTGACTCAACCAAGCGAAACAGTCCCTACCAAAAATAACAACATTTGACGAACATTCAATCTACATTGCTTTCCTTCCTGAGACGGATTGCTTTTTTCCCGGTTGCTGGAAAGCCTGGAGGATTAGAGCTCTGAAGGTGGCTGACCTTATGTCGTAACCATAGAAACAAACAAATCACTGGTTTTTTCTTTCTTCAGGTCAAAAATCCGCAAAAGATATTCCAATCATGCGAATTTCCTAGTAAATTTTTCCCGTACTGCCGATTAATTGACAATAATTGTCAGTAACTATTAATAACATCATAGGAGATTTTTCATGACCCTGAATCGCAGACAACTCTTCCGTCTGGTCGGCGCCGGAGCTGCTCTCTCTTCCCTCGGAACAACAGCCGCTGTCGCTGCTCAGCCGAAGTTTGTCGAACCCACGGCTCAGAAACCCATGCTGCTGTGCTTTAACGAAAACCCGCTGGGCATGAGCGAAAAAGCCAAAGAAGCCATCGCCAAAGCTGCTATGTACGGCTCTCGCTATCCCTTCGCACAGGTCATCGCCTTCAAAAAAGATTTGGCTAAATTCATGGACGTCAAACCTGATGAAGTGCTTCTGACACACGGTTCCGCTGAAGCCATTCGCGCCACCATTGAAGCCGAAGCAACAAAGAACACGGTTTTGGTTCAGCCTGAGCTGACTTACGGCGACGGTGCCGATGTTGCCAAACGCAATAACATCCTCGTTAAGAAAGTCAAGATGGGTCCCGATTGGAGCATCGACCTTGCCGCTCTGCGCAAAGTAGCAGCCGCCGAGGCTAAGAAACACCGCGTTCTGGTTTATCTCGTCAACCCGAACAACCCGACCTCTACGATTGCCGACAGCAACGAAATCTTCAACTGGATCAAATCTCAGCCGAAGAATACCTTCTTCATTCTCGACGAGGCCTATGCCGAGTTCGTCAACGATCCGTCCTTTAAGTCCTGCTGTGAACTCGTCCGTCAGGGCTTTGACAACTTGGTCGTCCTGAAGACCTTCTCCAAGATCTTCGCAATGGCCGGTATGCGTTTGGGCTATGCCGTCGGCGACGTTAAGGTTATCAATAAGATTCGTGACCATGTCGCCTACGAAGTCATGATGAACCAGACAACCCTGGCTGCCGCGCTGAGCGAACTCAACGACAAGGAATTCTTAAAAGAATCCAAGGAAAGCAATGACGAAGCTCGTGAGATCCTCTACAAGGCTCTAAAGGAACTCAACATTCCTTATCTGCCGAGCCAGACCAATTTCGTTTTCATTGATCTGAAAGCTCCGCTGAAACCCTTTGCAGACAGAATGAAAGCCGAACACATTCTCGTCGGCCGTCCCTTCCCGCCTGCTGTTCAGTGGTGCCGTATTTCTCTCGGTACACCTGCTGAAATGCGTTACTTTGTAGAAAAACTCAAAGAATTCCGCCAGAAAGGCTGGGTCTAATCGCTTGATTTAGCGGTTTAACGCAAATCCCGAGCTTTGCAAGAGGCTCGGGATTTTTCTTTGCTTCGTCTCGGCCGGCTGAAGATAAAAAAAGACCGCGGTGAAGGGGATCCGCGGCCAAATATTCGACGGACAAGGGCCA
>ERZ860009.464-NODE-464-length-18508-cov-1.664770_pt1 | contig 18508 bp, 19 predicted proteins | sample MGYA00510114_ERZ860009 | MGnify/ENA primary metagenome ERZ860009 (study PRJEB30046, sample SAMN00715177) | human gut metagenome | study: EMG produced TPA metagenomics assembly of the A metagenome-wide association study of gut microbiota in type 2... | reverse complement strand
CGCAAATCGTTATACCGAGCTGATTGCCGGGGCGATTTTGACAAGCCGAAGTACCAGCAATTTATTTATGAACTGACCGAACCGCTGAACGAAGCAAGAAAACGTTTGGCGGTTTTTTATAAGCATTTCGACGTTGACACTGCTGTAGGCGTCCAACTGGACGCGGTCGGCGTGCGGGTCGGGATCTCCAGGCGCCTTCCTATGAAATTGGTCGGCGTCTATTTTGCCCTGGACGATGTCGATGGTGTCGGTTTCGATAAAGGCGTCTGGAAAGGGCAGTTTGATCCCTCGGACGGCATGGTGACGCTTGACGACGAAACTTATCGCGCAGTGATTAAAACGAAAATCCTCGCAAATAAATTCGACGGCAAAAACGAATCGGTCCCCGAGTTTTTAAATACTGCTCTCGGATATTTCGCGTCCCGGCAAAGCTCTTTGACTTCCAGGATCAGCAGAATATGCACGTCGTGATCAATCTCACGAAAGCAGAGACGCCGCCCATTGTTTGGGAGCTCATAAGCCGCCGACTAATCGACATAGTGGCGGCAGGCGTCGGCATGCAGATTGTCGACAACGTGCCTTACTTCGGTTTTGACTATGAAACGGCCTCGATCCAGGGGTTTGATTCCGGTCACTTCTTCCCGTTTGAAAACTAAACATTCATTTATCTTATCAGCCTCGCGAACAGCGGGGCTTTTTTATTGGGTGTGATATGGCAACCATCAATGAATTCCTTCCTTTCGCAGATCAGAGTACTGCCAATTTAATTCCCTATGCCGAATGGGTAAATGCCGCAAAGCGCTTAACCGGTTTCGTTTCGGGTATTGCGAAATCCAACGAAATGAATCGCGTTTTTGCGCAGGGCGCCCAGGCAGGCTATGCGATCGCAAAATTTATCGAACGGACTTTAAGCGAGGACGTTTATGTGTCGGACGGGGAGCGCCTGGCAGATCAGTTCTATCGTGCGATTGTCCAAATGTCCTACCGCGCCACGCCGATCGGATGCATCCTAACGTTTCCTGTCCACGTTGAGATCGACGGCTACGTGGCCACTAACAACGGCGGCAATTTATCGCAAACTACCTACGATCAGCTTTACGCGGTTTACGGCACAAAATTCAATACTTCGAGCACATTGGCTAATCAGTTCGGAATTCCTGATATGGCGCACCGAGTTTTTGAAGCGGCGGCAACGCTTGAGGAGATCGGCTGCTATGTAGCAGCTGGGTTACCGAATAGCAAGGGAACCGGAGTGGGTCTCGGCGCTAATGACGGTGGCCAATTTTTCTATATAAATTGGTCAGGGTCTCTACAACCCTACGGTCAAGCTTGGGCTGGATATGATAGACACGCAGACCAAACAGATAGAGATTTTGGAACGAACTTTCTGCTTGACTTATCAAAGGGAAATCCAATTTTTTCCGATTTGATAAGCACGGTTCAACCGACTGCAATACGAGGTCTTTGGCTCTTAAAAGCGTATTAACCAATAACCTCTAAGAGAAGCCGTTTGTACTGTTTCAGAAGCTCCGAAAATAGAATTAGACCAGCTTAAATCTATTCGAGGATCGTACATCGTACCCATCGCGTCTTTCTTGATACTGCCTTTAGTTGTGTCGCCTTTCGCCCATCTAATGCTACCGCTACCTATATTGGTTGAATCAGTGGTCGTAGCAGACATCCAAGGCAGAGTACCCCTGCTATTCGGTTAGAAACACTTGAGCCCCGCAGCTTTCGCCTTGGGGCTCTTTACCTAAGTGCCTAGCATATTATCAGCAGAATCAACGCGATGACCAATTTAAGCAACCATCGTTTGCCACGCTTTGCTATACTAGAGGCATGAGATTTAAACCTAAGCATGATCTCATCCTTTAAGGCGGCTCCGGAGTGCAATCCGAGAGCCGTTTTGCTTGGTTTCTGCACAGATCGGAGAGGTAACCAGCAACTCCCCAATTCCATTCTCGTCATGCTCTACCGAGTTTGGTTTTTTCATTCTAGCAAATCGCGGTTTCTGAGAATTCCCGAATATCTTGAGCAGTGGCCGAGGGTTTGACGATCAATTCGACATATCACAGTACGGCTTTCACGACCTTACTGGAGCAATGTTTATCTCTAGGACAGGGCCTAGAAAATTTGACCGTGATATGTATGAAAGTCATACATCCGGATCACTCGCTTGGACTTTCGATGCCTCGCGAAACTCTTCTCTCTTCGGAGCTTCGACAACCAACCAACCCGCCGCTTTACAGCTTTATTGCCTTATTCGCTATTGATACCGAATGAGGCAATGCATCCTAAGTGAGGCAGGCTGAACCGTTGTTACAGTGTCGGAATATACAGTAGAAACGAGATTCGCTAAAAACTTTACCGTCTCCCATGCGTAAGGGCGGCTCTCTCCGGCTTTCCTTACGATTTCGACGCCATAGTCGCATCCGTAACTTTGGAAAGCACCGTTAGGCTGAGGCTGGCCTTGTTCTCGCAGGTGCGAGATGTTTCCTGGAATATTCGGTTAGAAAGCCTTAATCAGATTCAGACCAAACAAGGCATTAACTTTAATCTCGGTTAGATTGTCCTGATACAAGGAAGACGATCTCGAAGCGTCAATGCACGGATCACACGGAATATTGTTCGCAGTTTCCTGGGCCACTTGCATTCTCGTTTGCGTAGGAGCGTAGTAATACAATGCATCTAAACCGCCAGCTTGTTCGCCAAAAGACGGCAAAAACGATAAACGGCCTTTTATATTCGGATCGTAAATATTGCTGCCACAGGCTCTAAATTTTGAGGATTCAGAGCCTGCGAGCATCCAGTGCTAGGCACAAGCCACAGCGGATAAATTATGTTGTCTCAACTCCTGAGTTATCTGAAGGGCTGTTTAAAAGCTGGGCACATTGAGCACAGTGCTGAATATATGCATGCCATTTCGGCATTATTTTTTGTCGTGCTGCGAAATAGTCGCCACGCTGGTAGGCCCTAACGACCTGCGAACCAACAACATGAGCGAGGCAAGCTTCGGCCACTTCAAAAGGAATTTCATGGTCAGCAAACCACGAACGCCCGATTGTGCGCAGACCATGCGGAACGAGCCGTCCGGAAAATTCTCTCTGCTCGTGCATCCACTTGGCTAGGGCCTGGCTGCTGATGGGTTTGTTGGCATAAGAAGCAGGAAAAAGGTAGGGGCTGCGCTTGTTTTTCCGCATATTTTTAGCCTCCTCAATCAGGGAAGCGAGGTACGATGTCATCGGGACTCTATGAATTCGCTTCATTTTCATTTTTTCAGCCGGGATTGTGATTGCCTCGTCTGTGATCCATTCTGTCCTGATTGAGATGACTTCTTTAGGGCGGAGCAGGGTAGCTAGCGAAAAATAAAACAGTACCCGATATTTTTGAGGAGCGAGCTTCTCCAGTTGCGAGAGGACGATGGGCAATTCTTTCCAATCCACGGCCGGCATGTGGGTGACCGAAGGGACAGGAAATACTTTGGTTATTTTGGATAAAGGATTTGAGGCAAGGTACCCGGCGTTGACCGTCATGCGCATGAGGAGCCTTTTAATTGTGGAGGCTTTTCCTTCTTCTTCTAGCGGCTCCATGAGCCTGATGATCATAGGAGGCGTAACCGAATCCAATTCCGGGAGCCGATTTTTGAGATCACGTATTTCTCCAGCCGGAGCCTTTCGTCTCTGTAACTGAGGATCCGGCCCTTCTTTTTTGTGCACCAGAACTTGAATGCATCGCGAACTGTGAAAGAACCGGTCGGCTCGATCTCGAGCTCCCTCTGTTTCTTACGGACGATGGCCCGAGCCTGGAGTAATGATATTTCAGGCCAGTGACCAATTGTCTGATCTGTAACGCGGCCGTTTCTGGAAAACCTAAAAATCCATGATTTCACTCCGGACGCCTGGACTTGAGCGCGAGTCCGGGAGAGTCTGTTATCTGATAGCGCTTGCTTTTGGGCTTTAAAGCCCTGATTTCTTTGGGAGTCAGCATGTCTAAAAAAGTTGAAAAATTAGTTAAAACAGTGTTTGTCTATGATGAGGACGGATATTTCGAGGACACGCATATCGCGCAAGTCAATCCAAAACGTCCTGGGGCATATCTGATGCCGCCCCGATGCACGCTGGTAAAGCCCGCCCTCAAGCCGAAATTTTTCTACAAAATTAAAACAGTGGGCGATGAAAACTCCGGGTGGGATGAAATTCCGTTCCCGCAGTCTGCAGCTGATTTTGTCGGTGTTGAAATTCCGCACAAGAGCCGGACGCTGCATAACCCATACTTCGCTCTCTACTGACTGAGTATGTAAAGGACGATCTAGAACACTTCAGAGAAGTGGCAGTAAACGATAAAAACGGAGACAAAATCGCCACGACAGTCGAGGCGATTCCGGAAGCCACTGAAGCAGAGAAGACAGCTCAAAAGGAAGCGGCAGCACGTTCAACGAGAGACTATTACCTGACGATGACCGACTATCTCGTAGTGAACGACTACCCGATCACAAACGAGGAACGCGATCAGGTTCTCGAGTATCGACAGGCGCTCCGAGATATTCCGCAGGCTCGAACTTTCCCGGAAAGCATGTTTGGCCGGAGCCTCCTGCAGTTGCAAAAACGGCTCATAAATACTGGAAATCCGCTCGGGTATCTGAAGAAATCAACAAGAGGATCGAGGCAATCAAGATCCGGACCGATTTAGACGAAGAACAAAAGACAAAATTGATTGCAGCACTGCAGGCGGTTTATCAACAGGATGGATATCCCTACGAGGTCGAATGGCCCGTTGAGGTTGATGGCCACGAGATTCGAAAAAATGAATAGAATCAATCAGAGAAGATTTGAAAAACTCGGAGGAAAAGATTGAATAAGGAAACAATTATTGACGTAATTACAGTTTTTGTTGTTTCAGCGGTCGTTTACAAGATCGGAATGTGGATGGAAGTTTCTAAAAATATTGCCTTCGCCGTAGCAGCTTTAACAGGGGTTTATTTCGGTATTCGCAGCTTGAGAAGGTAAAAATATCATTTAACAGAAAGAGACGCTTCGGCGTCTTTTTTTTATGAGGTAAAGAATGTGGCAAAACGTTATTAGTAATCTGCCTACTCAAATCGAACGATTATTCATGGTCGTAGGAGGGGCAATCGGAGCATTTGTAAATTGGTTCGTTGGAGACCATTACGATCTATTTATTTGGTTGTTGGTTTTCGTTATCGCGGATTACCTTACAGGGGTGGTTTCAGCTGGAATTAGACATGAGCTTTCGTCCAGTATCGGATTTAAAGGTCTTGTAAAGAAGTCGGTGATTGTTCTGATTTGTCTTTTGTTTCACGGGATTGACCAGTTGACGGGGCAAGATTGGATAGGTTCTTTTGTGATAGCTGCATTCTGTATTAATGAGCTCATCAGTATTCTGGAAAATGTCGAAAGAGCCGGATTCGGATCGATTCTGCCAGCTTCAATTAGAAACCTTTTGTTCATCGTTAAAGAGCAACATGAATTAAAGATAAAAAACCGAGAGGGAGAGGCGTAATGACTCAAGAAAAACTACATTTTTCGCAGTGGAATCCCATCATTGCTGAAAATTTTGTTAAAGAATGGGAAGGGTTAAGACTCAAGGCTTACAGATGTACCGCCCGGAGGTGGACAATTGGCTACGGCCACACGAAAGGAGTCCGGCAGGGACAGGTGATTTCACTCCAGCAGGCAGAAAGATTTCTTCGAGATGATCTTGAGGATCACGCTGAAGGTTTGGCTCCTTACGTAACCTGCAGATTAACGAGAGGACAATACATTGCGCTGCTGGATTTGGCGTTTAATCTGGGAGTGTCGGCAGTAGTGAAATCGAAAACTTTGGGTTATTTAAACGCAGGGAATTTAGAGGAAGCTAAAAGGGGCTTTCTTTCGTTTTCAAAAGAAAGACAGTTCAACCCGGATGGCAGCGTAAAAAGGAAACCGGATGGAACGCTGGACCTGAAAACCAATAAGGGGTTGTTAAATAGAAGAACAGCGGAGGTTGAACTGATGTGACTCCAGTGACAATTCTCAAACTCGGCGCCGGTGCTTTGATTGTGGCCGGCGCTTATTTTTTCGGCCTGAACCACGGGCACAACTCGGAGCAATTAAAAAATGCTCGATCTCAAATTTCCCAACTTACAGCAACGGTTCAAAATTATGAAACGCAATACAAGAATCAGGCGATTGCCTTGGCGGAGCTCCGTATCGCTGAGTCTGATGCTCGTAATAGTGTTGAGCGGATGCGCAACCGAATCAGCGCCCTCGAAAATAGAGCTAAAACCGCTGCAGCTCGAGACGCAGTTCAATGCCTCAGATTGGAACAGGAGGCTAGAGGACTACTTCTTGAGGCAAGATCGGCTATTGAGTACTGTAGAAGGGCGCTTAGCTGGAAATAACGGCGCCGGCCCTAAATAATAGGAGGAAAAAATGGATAACGAATTACAGAAGTACGGTATCAAGAACAGCGACAGGACTAGATGTGAAGTGTGGACGAGGGTGATGGGGTACCACCGTCCGATCGATTCATTCAATATCGGCAAGCAAGGGGAGGTTATGGAGCGGAAATACTTTGATGAAAAGAAGTGCTGCTGTCATAAATGATTTCTCAGATTGAGAGAACATATTTTGATGGTATTTTTCATGGTATTTAGTTCTATTTCATTAAAACTTATTTTTGAAAACAGATTGTTATAAATCAATTTAACAATTGAGTGGGAGTGATCAGGTAGCATTTTAATTCGCTTATAAAAGCATCAGGGTGCCTTGAGGGCGCCCTTTTTTGTACTAATTTTCAATAAGTTAGAGATTTTAAAGATTGATGCTTCAAGATAGCTCTATTTGCGGGACGGGGATTTTTCAAGTTATTTCTTCATGGTTCCGACGGACCGTAATTCTTAGGGCCATGAGTTTTTTGCCATGGTTTCATCAAAAAGTTGTTTCTACTCATGGTTCGATAAAAGAATAATTTCGAAACAAGAACTGCAGGAAAAGAATTTAAATTACTCGATTCGCACGGCTTTACCCTCGTTTTTGAGGTCTGCGCGTTAACATGCTAGGCGGGCAACTCAGTTATACTTTGGCCATGAAAAAGATCGGAATAAAGCAATTTAAAACCACGCCTGACCTGGCAAAGATGATAGAAGAAGGCCATAAGGTTCACGCGATGGCGAACGGAAGAATACAATCGTATGAGCGGCACACGCCTCAGCCGGAAGACTACAGTAACTTAGACGATTTTATGGAAGTCGCTGAGAATCATATCGATGAGCTCTTTAGCACCAGAAGAGAAGTTGATGAAATGCTGACTGAAGTCTTTACGGTTTTTGTCAGGCATCCGGAGCTTTCCGGCACGCCTTATATTGCCGTATTAGAACTGATGGTTTTTCTCGAAGAGGATTTCCGCCAGTTAACTAAGAGATATGAGGCAGCATCTTCTGCGCTGGCTGCCATGGAAGAAAATCAGTACGGCTGCGACGATATGGATATTTATGTCGGAGAACACGGCGCAAGAACAATGCTGGATGCTTTAGAACGATTAAAGAAATTTGGTCAATTAACCAGCGACGAAGAAGGCCTTGAGTGTGAGCTCAAGGAAGGCGTGGCAAACCAAAGCACCGATATTAATTGGAAACAGCCGCGTCTTAATTAATTTTCTATGACAAGATGCCTCAGCAGACGGATCTAATTTCGAAATTTGTGAAATTGTCTATTCGGCGAGGCTCTTCTCTTGCTTCTCTTTCAAAATCTCCCGAACATCTCCGTACAGTTGTAGATGCGTTTAGGGCAACGGCCCGTGATCCGCTTGATCCGGACGAAGAAGATGCAAAAAAATTTTTAGTCGAAGCCGGTAGCTGGATAACCGATTCAGCCCAAAATCTTTTGGATGCTTCGGTCTCCCCACCCAATGAGCATGTCAACAAATTTTCGCTCTCGGAGTTAACTTCGGCGGTCGAGGTCTTTCGAGAAGAAATTCGGCAAAAAAGAAAACAGCAGGCTTTAAGTCGAGAAGAAGAAGTTCGACTTTCAAGAATCGATCGGTCACGTGATGAATACTTCATGCGCGAAGCCCTCGCCGAGGCAGAAAAGGCTCATCAGGCCGGAGAAGTTCCGGTCGGCGCAGTTGTTGTCGATAAAGAAGGCAGAATCATCGGCAGAGGTCATAACTTGGTGGTTGCCGGTCATGATCCGAGCGGACACGCTGAAATCATTGCCCTTAGGAATGCTTCTCAAAATATTAAAAACTATCGACTCGATAACTGCGCGATCTATGTGACGCTTGAACCGTGCTCGATGTGCTCCGGCGCGATTATCGGTGCCAGACTTACCCGATTGGTTTACGGGGCCAAAGACCAAAAAGCGGGAGCCGTCGAAAGTGTGTTAAACTATTTGACGAGAGAAGAGTCAATCATCACACTGATGTGACAGCAGGAGTACTGGAGGAAGACTGTCTCCGGATGCTCCGAAGTTTTTTTGTCGAATTAAGAAAGAGCCGTGGTAAATCAAATGGATAAAGTCGGTATTAACGCCCCTTCCGGTAATGTCATTCATTTCAAATCCGTCGAGAGGGCGGCCGAACTATTCGGAGAAAGAGGTTGGGACGTAACGATCGGAGAAGATGTTTACACCAGCTTCGGCCGTTTCGGCGGTTCCAGCGACTCCGCTCGTTTGAATGATTTTCAGCAGGCCTGCAGCGACACCGAACTTGTTTTGTGCGCTCGGGGCGGTTACGGTTTTTCCCGGCTCCTACCGAACCTTGATTTCAACAAAATCAAATCTAATGGAACTTGGGTTGCCGGTTTTTCCGATATTACTTTTTTCACTACGGCTTATTTGGCGCTCACCGGCGGAAAGAGCCTGCAGGCGCCGACGGCTTCCGTGCTCGGCGATCTCAAGTGCGACCCTTACACCATTCAAACTTTCTTTGAACTATTAGCGGCAGAGGAATACAAACTCTTTTTTCCGACGCCGTTCCCGAACCTTCAAACATCAGGACTGCTATGGGGAGGAAATCTGACCGTCTTGTGTTCGATGCTCGGAACTAAATACTTTCCGAAAGTCGAAGGCGGCATTCTTTTTGTTGAAGACATTGCTGAACCGGCCTACAAAATAGAACGTGATTTGAATCATCTTCTGCAGGCTGGAGTGATCGATAATCAAAACGCCGTGATCTTGGGGGACTTCTCAAAAATTAAGTCCTCTGAGCACGATTTCGGATACGGGCTCGAAGACGCTCTGAGTTATATCGCAGGCCAAACGAAAACACCGTTTATCTCAGGATTGCCGTTTGGGCACGAAATGAAAACCGCCACGCTTGTGGTCGGCGCCGAGGCTCATCTCAACGTTCAGTCAAATATGGCCGAACTCAGGATGACCGGCTGTCCTAACTTCAAAGCTTCTGGGGTGCAGAAATGATTTTTTCTGCGATTAAGCGCCTAAAAACCATTTTTGAGCCGGACCCTCCTGAGGCGACCAATTATCATCTTCATCTTTCCGGCGCTCGTTTAGCTTCAAAGGTGCAGCTCCGCCAGCTGTCGGTTTTGAAGCATCGTACGACAGCTGTGGTCGCCATCCGCATGCTGCTGTACCTCATCTTTACCTTGACTTGCTGGAGCTATGTCGGGGGCTGGGTCATGGCGCTCTGGCTGGCTTTTAATGTGATGCATACGCTGGCGAGCATGAAATCTGCGGACGACTTCTTCAATGAACCGTCCATGGACAAGCGTTTCCATTACTGGAAGAACCGCACGCTCCAGATGATTTTGGTGTCGGGTCTCTCTATCGGTTTTGCAGGCTTTTATTTCATGGTTCCGGATAACGTCATTGTCGAGATGATTCTCTTGGCCATGATTGTGGGCGTGACATTCGGCAGTGTGCCGCTTTACGCCATCTGGCTTCCAGCCCTTTGGATATTCGTTCCGGCGACGTTGCTTCCGACGATTCTGAAGCTCGTCCTGATATACCAGCCGTCCTTGTTTATCGCTTTATTCTGGACGCTTATTCTTTTCCTCATTATTTTCTACTTCGGCGTCCGTCTGAATAAGATTTATCTCCAAGGTATCTATCGTTCGTTTGAACGAGAGTTCTTGATGGGCAGCTGATTTTCCAGCGGCAGAAGGCCGACTATATCCGCGAAGCGTCCGAAATGGCGATCCTGCAAGAACACGATTCTTTGCAGCGGCCAACCACGATCTTCGTCAACCGCTCCAGGCTATGGGCATTTTTATCTCTATTCTTCAGGGGCAGGCCGATCAACAGGCTAAGCCTTTAATTGATAATTTGTCGAAGGCCTGCAATACGGTGGCGACGCTGGTGGATCAGATTCTGATTATTTCGAAGCTGGATTCCAAGACGATGAAGATTCGGCCATCCGAAGTTTCCATTCGTTCAATCTTCTCTGAATTAGCCAATGAATTTACGCCGATGGCTGAACAGAGGGGACTGACATTTGAAGTGAGGGCCGAGCCCCTGATGATTGTCACCGACAAACTGCTTTTTGAACGGGTGCTTCGTAACCTTATCGGAAACGCCGTACGTTATACCGAGCACGGCGGTGTCCTGCTGAGGGCCAAGAAAACAAAAAAGAATACGCTGGTCGTTACGGTCTCTGATTCCGGCTGCGGTATTACGAAAGAAGATCAGGCAAAACTTTTTCAGGCCTATTACCGCGGCGGCGCCGGTCATAAATCTCGAGAAGGCTTCGGCTTAGGTCTTTCGATTGTCGATAAGATCTGCAAACTTCTGAATATTGAACTTAAGCTCATTTCAAAAGTCGGGAAGGGTTCTATCTTCCGCTTGGAAATGGCAATTGAAACGTCTGTGGATACTACAGAGGTTCAGCCGCCCGTACAGCCGAATCGGATTTTTTCCTTGGAAAATGTCAACGTCCTCTTAATTGAAGACGATCCTTTGATCCGTGAGAGTCTGGCAACGCTGCTAGAAGGCTGGGGCGCTAAGGTGAGAAGGGCTGAATACTTTGATGCAGAACTCGCTGCTCAGTTAATCGAGGAAGCGCCGGTGGATATTATTTTCTCGGATTTTAACTTGGGGCCGGGCCGCTTGACCGGTCTTCAATCGATCTTCCGTATTCGAAGCGTCCTGGGGCGCAAGATTCCGGCGATTATCAGCACGGCCACTTCTCGAGATGCCATTATGGCCCAGTACGAAGAAGAAACCGAAGGACTGGACTTTGCGGATTCGGCGGTCAACCTGATGGAACTTCCACTTATCGTACAGAAGCCGGTCACGCCGACTGAGATTAATCGGATTATTCACCGCGAAATCGAAAAGAAGTAATTTCTTTCCAAGATTTAAAGTTCTCGCCTTTATTGCGCTATATTGAAAGAATCTTCTACAAGAAGAATAAAAAACCCGAACCTAACCATTCCGCAAGAATGAGCCGGTGTCGGTACTAGAACATGCGGGCCTCCGTCATAAGCAGAGTGTTCGCCTCCAATCAATTTCCCGTGGACTTTGAAAGGATATTTCCTAATGAAATCTCAAGAAGGGTCTAAAGCCGCAGAACGTCTGAACGGGTCGGAGATACTTGTACGCGCACTTGCCGAAGAAGGCGTGGAATACGTCTTCGGTTATCCGGGCGGCAGCGTATTAAATATTTTTGACGCGATCTACAAACAGGATAAATTCAAACACATCCTTGTTCGTCATGAGCAGGCGGCAGCACATGCTGCGGACGCCTACTCCAGAGCTTCCAACAAGGTCGGCGTTGCCTTGGTCACCAGCGGCCCCGGCGCCACCAACGCCGTCACCGGCATCGCAACTGCGTATGCCGACAGCATTCCGATGGTGATTTTTACCGGTCAGGTGAATACCAGCGCGATCGGTCAGGACGCTTTCCAAGAAGTGGATATCGTGGGCATTTCTCGTCCATGTGTAAAATACAATTTTTTAGTGAAAGACGTCAAAGATTTGACCAAGACGATTAAGAAGGCTTTCTATATAGCCAAAACAGGCCGTCCCGGCCCCGTACTAATCGATATTCCGAAGGATGTTTCCGCAGCGATCTGCGAATATCAATATCCGGAAAATATGGAACTTCGTTCATATAAACCTTTGACGAAGGGCCATCTGGGTCAGATCAAAAAGGCACTGCAATTAATTCTCTCGGCTGAACGTCCTTTGATCCATATCGGCGGAGGTATCGTTTCTGCCAATGCGAGCGAACTGCTCCAGCGTTTAGCTTTTGAACTCGGCATTCCCGTTAATTCAACATTGATGGGCTTGGGTGCCATGCCGTCCGATGAAAAAAAATTCCTCGGTATGGTGGGCATGCACGGAACCTACGAAGCTAACATGGCGATGCAGAACTGCGACGTTCTGATCGCAATCGGTTCCAGATTCGACGACCGGGTAGTCGGCTTGCCGTCTAACTTTGCACAGACAGGCCGCAAGATTATTCATATTGATATCGATCCGTCCACGATTTCCAAACGCGTGAAAGTCGACATCCCGATCGTCGGCGACGTGAAGGAAGTCATCGCCGACATGCTCAATCTGCTCGAAACTACCGACAAGCGTCCTGATCCGGAAAAGCTCGCTGCCTGGCAGAACAGAATCAACGGCTGGCGTGAAAAAGACTGTCTTCATTATGAAAACAGCGCTTCGGTCATCAAACCTCAGTATGTTCTTCAGAAGCTGCAGGAAATCGGCGGTGATGACATGATTGTGGCGACCGACGTCGGTCAGCATCAGATGTGGTGTGCTCAATTCCTTAAATTCCGTAAGCCTCGCCATTGGCTGACTTCCGGCGGCTTGGGCACTATGGGTGTGGGCCTGCCCTATGCGATCGGTGCCTGCGTTGCTCATCCGGATAAACCGGTGGTCTGTGTCACTGGCGACGGTTCTATTCAGATGAATATTCAGGAATTGGCGACGGCGAAACAATTGGGTGTTGCACCCAAGATCATCCTGCTCAACAACAACTATCTCGGTATGGTTCGTCAGTGGCAGGAACTTGAATATGACCGCCGTTACTCCCATTCCCACATGGAAGTAACACCTGACTTTATGGCCCTGGCAGAAGCCTACGGCCACGTCGGTATTGTGGTCGATCGTCCGGAAGACGTTGAACAAGCCCTGAAGGATGCTTTCGGCAAATACAAAGACAAACTCGTCTTCCTTGATTTCCATGTGGATCCGACGGAGAACGTTTGGCCGATGGTAAAAGCCGGACGCGGACTTACGGAAATGATCTTAGGCTCGGAGAAAATCTGATGAATCGACACGTTCTATCTATTCTTTTGGAAAACGAGCCTGGAGCACTTTCCCGCGTGGTGGGATTGTTCTCCGCTCGAGGCTACAACATTGAATCTTTGACCGTGGCTCCGACGGAAGATCCGACGGTTTCCCGTATGACCATCGTCAGTCCGGGAAGCACGGAAATCATTGAACAAATTACCAAGCACCTTAACCGCTTGATCGAAGTCATTAAAGTCGTTGATTTGACGGAAGGCGAGTACGCGGAACGTGAACTCATGCTTGTTAAGGTTCGTGCCGTCGGCAAAGACCGCGAGGAAATGAAACGTCTAAACGACATTTTCCGCGGAAGAATTATCGATGTAACCGACAAGACTTACACCATCGAATTAACCGGAAATTCCGACAAACTGGACGCATTTCTCAAAGCAGTGGATAAGGAATGCATCCTTGAAATGGTTCGCACCGGTTCCTGCGGCATCGGCCGCGGAGATCGAATGCTCCACCTCTAATTTATTCTTCCAACCTTCATAACTTGAGGAAAATTAAAATGAAAGTTTATTACGACAAAGACTGCGATCTTTCTTTAATCAAAGGAAAGAAAGTCGCCATCATCGGTTACGGCTCCCAGGGCCACGCTCACGCTCAGAATCTTCATGATTCCGGCGTTGACGTGGTTGTCGGTGTTCGCAAAGACGGCGCCTCCTGGAAGAAAGCCGAAGCTGCCGGTCTGAAGGTAGCCACGATCGAAGATGCGACTAAAGACGCAGATGTTGTGATGATCCTTCTTCCCGACGAAAAGATCGCCGAAGTCTACAAAAAACAAATCGAACCGAACCTGAAAGAAGGTGCTGCTTTGGCTTTTGCCCACGGCTTCAACATTCATTACGGTCAGGTCACTCCGAGAGCCGACCTTGACGTTTGGATGGTTGCGCCGAAAGCTCCGGGTCACACCGTTCGCCGCACTTATACCGAAGGTTCGGGTGTTCCTCAGCTGATCGCTGTTTACCAGGACAAATCCGGCAAAGCCCGTGAAGTCGCCATGTCTTACGCTGCTGCCAACGGCGCAGGCAAAGCCGGCATCATTGAAACCACCTTCAAAGAAGAAACCGAAACCGACTTGTTCGGCGAACAGTGCGTCCTGTGCGGAGGTATCGCCGAACTGATCAAGATGGGCTTCGAGACTCTGGTCGAAGCCGGTTATGCTCCTGAAATGGCTTACTTCGAATGCTGCCATGAAATGAAGCTGATCGTCGACTTGATCTACGAAGGCGGCTTGGCAGACATGAACTACTCCATCTCCAACAACGCTGAGTTCGGCGGCTACGTCACCGGTCCGAAGGTTGTTTCCGATCAGGCTCGCGCTGCCATGAGAAAGGCGCTGAGCGACATTCAGGACGGCTCTTACGCTAAGAACTTCCTCCTTGAAAACCAGGTCGGCGCTCCGATGCTGCGCTCCATCCGCGCTCAGACGGCTGCTCATCCGATTGAAGTCGTCGGCGCTCGCCTGCGTTCCATGATGCCGTTCATCTCTGCTCACCGTCATATCGACCGCAGCAAGAACTAATCATTTGAACCGCTGAAAAAATGAGAAGGGGCGCCGATCAGCGCCCCTTTGATTATCTGAAAAAGATAAATTATTCGAGATTCTGGATTTGCTCACGCATAGATTCGATCACGAGTTTCAGATTGACGGAGGTGTCCGTCATCGAAATGGATACAGCTTTGCTGCCGAGCGTGTTGGCTTCACGGTTGAGTTCCTGCATCAGGAAGTCCAACTTACGGCCGACGGGGCCTCCCCGGTCGAGTGTTCTTCTCACTTCTTTAACGTGAGTGCAAAGTCTTTCCATTTCCTCGTTGACGTCAAGTTTGATACCGTAGAGCGTGATTTCCTGACGGATGCGCTCATTGACTTCTTCTTTGGTGATCTGAGCACCGTCTGCCAACGTGGTGCCTAAGGCTTCTTCAAGTCTTTCCGTGAGTTTGTCCTTTTGTGCCTGAAGAATTTCAGGAATCTTCGGACGAAGCGTATTAACGAGATCTTCAATCTGCGTGCAGTATTTGAGCAGAACTTGGGCGAGGGCGGCGCCTTCACGCTGACGACTTTCGTTAAAGACTTCGAGACATTGTTCAAAGCCTGTTAAAACCTGCTTTGCAAAGACCTCAGGGTCAGGAACCGGAGCGGCAACGATGCCGGGATAATTTAGGATGTCGGCAACACGGAGCGCCGTGGCGGAAGGATCAGTCTTTAAGACTTGTGTCTGAAGAGCCATAAGTTTATTGAGGGCTTCTTCATTTAAAGCCGTATCTGCAGATAGGCCGGAATCCACCAGATTTAAACGGCACTCCATCTTGCCTCGAGCAATTTTGCCGGAGATGATTTCTCTGAATTTCGGTTCGAGGAAACGAATTTCTTCGGAAGCGCGGAAACTCAAATCTAAAAAACGAGAGTTGACACTTCTTATATCGATGCTCAGCAAGCCCATATCTGTTTGGACTTTTGCATTCGCGTAACCTGTCATACTCGAAATATTACTCATTGATAACTCCTTTACTGCCGCGCTTCATCGAACTGGAATGCACGGTCTTTCTGCCGCTGTATTTTACCTTCCTTCAAGTCGGCTCTAACTTTTATAAGGTTCGTATCGGGTGAAAATCGCGGTTTGAGATTTTGCCTTCATTAGAATTGACAGAAATTATTGAAGGAGATTGGAATGCCAGAAGAGACATGGAGCCGCCCGAGCGGCCGCAAAGCAGACGAACTGCGCCCGATAAAGATCACACGTCACTACACAAAATACGCCGAAGGCTCTGTTTTAATTGAAGTCGGAGGTACCAAGGTCATTTGCACCGCTTCGGTTGAAGAAAAGGTCCCGGGCTGGCTCAAAGATCAGGGAAAAGGCTGGGTGACTGCGGAGTACGGAATGCTGCCTCGCGCTACCGGCACTCGCACGGACCGAGAAGCCGCCAAAGGAAAGCAAAGCGGCCGCACACAGGAAATCCAGCGCTTGATTGGCAGATCTTTACGCGCCGTTGTCGATATGGAAGCACTCGGCGAAAGAATGATCAAAATTGATTGCGATGTGATTCAGGCCGACGGGGGTACAAGATGCGCTTCTATTACCGGTGCATATGTGGCACTCGCTGATGCCGTCAATTGGCTCATCAAAAACGGCTCCTTGGAAAAATCTCCGCTCAAAGGACAAGTCGCTGCACTTTCAGTCGGTATTTATGAAGGTGTTCCGGTTGCCGATTTCGACTACGACGAAGATCATTTAAGTGATACGGATATGAATGTCGTGATGATAGACGCCGGCAAATTTGTTGAACTGCAGGGAACCGCCGAAGGAGAACCCTTTAGTCGGAAAGACCTAGATGCTTGCTCAAGCTGGCTGAGGACGGATTGAAACAGCTGTTTGCTGCTCAGAGAGCAGCCCTCGCCGAGGAGTAAAAGACATGTCAAAAAAAATTGTTCTCGCCAGCAATAACAAAAAGAAAATGAAAGAGATGCAGGAGCTTCTCGCTCCGATGGGCGCCGAAGTGATTTCGCAAGGTTCTTTGGGAATTCCATCCGCCGAAGAACCTTTCGGTACCTTTGTGGAAAATGCGCTGACGAAAGCCAGATGGGCGGCGAAGCATTCCGGTCTTCCGGCCATTGCCGATGACTCGGGAATTTGTGCGGATGCCTTAAAGGGCGCACCCGGCGTTCTGAGCGCACGCTTTGCCGGTGAACCAAGCTCGGATGCCGCAAACAACGCAAAGCTGATTAAAGAACTTGTAGACAAAGACAATCGTAACGCGCATTACACCTGCGTTATTGTCGCCGTCCGTGATGAAAACGATCCTGAGCCGCTGATTGCGATTGATTTTTGGAACGGTACGATCGGATACGAACCGAAAGGCGAGGGCGGCTTCGGATACGATCCTTTCTTTATCGTGACGCCGGATGGAAAGACCGCTGCTCAGATGACGGCAGAAGAAAAGAATGCTGTCAGCCATCGGGCAAAGCCATGAGAAAAATGCGCAGTTTATTAACCGAACGTTGGAATTGGTAAATTGAAAGAACTCCCGCTTTCTTTATATATTCACTGGCCGTGGTGCCTTAAAAAATGTCCTTACTGCGACTTTAATTCTCACGGCTTGAGGGGGCCGGCACCGGAAGCGCTCTATGAGGCCGCTATTATTGAAGGGCTCAAAGAGCAGGGCGCCCGTGTTCAGAGAAGAAAGCTGAAGAGCATATTTTTTGGAGGAGGAACACCTTCTCTGATGGCGCCGGATACCATCGGCAGAATCATTGAAGCGGCCGACCGCAGTATTCCGTTCCACGAAAACATCGAAATTACGCTGGAAGCCAATCCCGGCACTTTTGAAGAGCAGAAATTCAAAGACTTTAGAAAAGCCGGAGTCACCCGGCTTTCGATCGGAATTCAAAGTTTTGATGACTCTAAATTGAAGGCTTTAGGCCGGGTTCATAATTCACAGGAAGCCAAGCGGGCCGCTGAAAGCGCCGGAAAGATCTTTGAGAACTTCAACCTGGATTTAATGTTCGGGCTTCCCGGCCAAACTATTCAGGAACTGGACGAAGAGCTGGAAACGGCATTTTCTTTCGGATCGACGCATTTGTCTTGTTATCAGCTGACGCTGGAGCCGAATACTTACTTTGCCAAATTCCCGCCAAAAGGGATGCCTGATGACGACGTACTCTCAGACATGTCGGATTTGGTCAGGGATAAAACCGCGGCCCGAGGCTTTGATCACTATGAAGTGTCTGCTTATGCCAAGGAAGGTTTACGCTGTCGGCACAATCTGAACTATTGGGAATTCGGAGATTATTTGGCAGTGGGCCCGGGCGCTCATGGAAAACTGACGCTGCAAAGCATTCCCGAACGGTTTTATAACTACCGTGACCCGGCTCGCTGGCTCCTCTCTTTTAAAGAACACAAAACACAAATCGCAGAACGAAAACCGATCTCTCCGGAAGATTTGCCGTTTGAATTTATGCTCAATGCACTTCGCTTGAGGGAAGGCGTCCCCTTTGAGTTTTATACCGAGAGGACCGGTCTTGATTTCGATGTTATTGAACCGATTTGGGCGGAACTTCGAGAGAAAGGCCTTGTCTGCGACCACCTCAAGAGGATTAAAACAACGGAGAAAGGCTGGCTCTTTTTAAATGAAGTGCTTGAGGCTTTTCTTTAGCCGAATTCCGACATTCAAATATCAAATCATGCGGCCGATTTTGGCCGCTAATTTTTTTTTTTTTTAGAAAAAAGGGGGTGATATTTTAAAAAGAG
>ERZ860009.463-NODE-463-length-18510-cov-1.666161_pt1 | contig 18510 bp, 17 predicted proteins | sample MGYA00510114_ERZ860009 | MGnify/ENA primary metagenome ERZ860009 (study PRJEB30046, sample SAMN00715177) | human gut metagenome | study: EMG produced TPA metagenomics assembly of the A metagenome-wide association study of gut microbiota in type 2... | reverse complement strand
TAAATATAAAATGTTATGGAACATCAACTTACCATTTACAACACGTTAGATAGAAAGAAAGAATTGTTCGTACCGCTTCACGCACCGCATGTAGGCATGTATGTATGCGGACCGACAGTATACGGTGATGCTCACTTGGGACATGCCCGTCCCGCCATCACATTTGACGTACTCTTCCGTTATCTGACTCATTTAGGATATAAAGTACGCTATGTACGCAATATTACCGATGTCGGTCATCTAGAACACGATGCCGACGAAGGAGAAGATAAGATTGCCAAGAAAGCCCGTCTCGAAGAATTGGAGCCTATGGAAGTCGTTCAGTATTACCTGAACCGCTATCATAAGGCAATGGAAGCACTGAATGTACTTTCTCCCAGCATCGAGCCGCACGCTTCGGGTCACATTATCGAACAAATCCAGCTCGTACAGAAGATTCTGGACGCCGGATACGCTTACGAAAGCGAAGGTTCCGTCTACTTTGACGTAGCTAAATATAATAAGGACTATCATTACGGCAAACTCTCCGGCCGCAACCTCGACGACGTACTGAATACCACCCGCGACCTCGACGGACAAAGCGAAAAACGTAATCCCGCCGACTTCGCCCTCTGGAAAAAAGCGCAGCCGGAACACATTATGCGCTGGCCTTGCCATGGAGCGACGGTTTCCCCGGATGGCATGCCGAATGTACCGCCATGGGACGCAAGTATCTGGGCGAGCACTTCGATATTCACGGAGGAGGAATGGATCTGATCTTCCCGCATCATGAATGTGAGATCGCACAGTCGGTAGCTTCGCAAGGCGATGACATGGTTCACTACTGGATGCACAACAACATGATTACCATCAACGGTACGAAGATGGGTAAATCACTCGGCAACTTCATCACGCTGGATGAATTTTTCAACGGTACTCACAAGTTGCTGGCACAAGCCTACACTCCGATGACCATCCGTTTCTTCATCCTGCAAGCTCACTATCGCAGCACTGTAGACTTCAGTAACGAAGCATTGCAAGCTTCGGAAAAAGGGCTGCAACGTTTGATAGAAGCAATCGAAGGACTCGACAAGATCACTCCGGCCGCAACAACTTCGGAAGGTATCAACGTGAAAGAGCTGCGTGCTAAATGCTACGAAGCTATGAATGACGACTTGAATACTCCTATTGTCATCGCACAGCTTTTCGAAGGTGCCCGCATCATCAATAATATCAACGCAGGAAATGCAACGATCTCCGCAGAAGATCTGAAAGACCTGAAAGAAATTTTCCACCTGTTCTGCTTCGACATCATGGGGCTGAAAGAAGAAAAAGGTTCTTCCGATGGTCGCGAAGCCGCTTATGGCAAAGTCGTTGATATGCTTCTTGAACAACGCATGAAAGCAAAAGCCAACAAGGACTGGGCTACTTCCGACGAAATCCGTAATACATTGACTGCACTCGGATTTGAAGTGAAAGATACGAAAGATGGTTTCGAATGGAGATTAAACAAGTAATTCAAGTTCTCCCTAGCAAACTGTCTCATTAACCGCATATAAAACTGAGGGTCGATTCTTCGCTGAACCGACCCTCTTTCTTTCATAGAAACACAAACATCAATACCTATTTAAATTCTCTCTTCATTTATTTTCAAGAATCATTTCCACCGGTTGTCCATGCTGACAAGTTACATCCAGTATCGTATGGGCACCTTTATATTCAAGCTTTACATTCGCCGGTGTCTCCAAGAAACTCCAGCGTCCTTTCAGCTCTATTATTTTACGAATAGGGCGGCTCGGTTCTTTTGTCGTATACGTCTTTTCCGCAATATTCAAGTTTGGGTCACAGACGCTGAGACGAATCGCCTTTTTTCCCTCTGCCGCATACATGACCATCGTTTCCGCAGGAATGGAAGCAACCACCAGCTTATCGTCAGCAGACCGGTAATCTTCAAAAACAGCATATCCGGTTATACCCGTTTTCCTGTCATAGACAATATGCGCAGTCTGATCACGTTGCCATACTTCGTATGCAGGCGTTTTCTTCAGTTCATCCAAATCCGAAGCTGAAGGCTGAATCAGTACCATATATTCATAAGTAGCATTCTTCGGGGCGTTGCCATGTTCAATCCAGGCAGAAGAGAATGTTCCTGTAGTCTTTTCGCGGGTTTTCTCATGACGCGACTCCTGTTCGGCTATCTGTGAACGAAGGGTTCCGTCAACTACATGATAATAATTATCATAGCCGTCGTGCAACCAATAGTTATCCTTACCTGTCTTCTGCTCTTTGCCGTTAAATTTCGTCTGGAAGAGAGTGGTCTCCGTAGGATAGTCAGCATTGCTGTTCGTGATGCCTGTTCCGAGGCAGATCATCCGGTTATCAAAACAGAAGACGGATTTACGGGCTACAAAGTCGGGAGTAAAGTTCTCATAATCACGTTCCGTCAGTTTCATTGCAAACATTCCGTTCATGCCGCCTAAAGAGCTGCTTCCGGAAAAGTTTTCCGTAGACCGTGCCATCGTCGTACCTTTCAGGGGACTGTCCAAGAGTTCAAAAGGAAGATGAATGGTAGTCGTACCGGGCAGACGGTTCCAGTCCCATCCTTCCTGTACAAAACCACTTCCGGCACGGGAGACGGGATTTCCTTTTCCCATAATCTGTACCGATCCGTAGCTTTGATAACGTCCGTAACGATTATCTTTCGCATAGATTTCAGCACCCCATACATCTGTGGTATATCCTTTCAGTGTCACCATCCAGTCTGCACGGCGGAAAATACCTGCCGATCCATAGTTATAAACAAAAAAACCGTGGGGAGCCTGTGCAGGCTGAATACCTTCTTTTCTGAAGAAATGTGCATTCCTTGTATTCCGATCACGTATCAGACGCAAATAATCGGCGGCCAGTCCATGATCGAATGTATTTCCCTGACCGGACAAGTCTCCTGACAATGCAATATTGGCAAATGCTTCTATATCATCGCTTCCCATCTTTCCGCCAAAAGGATGGCGACCGCTAATGCCTGTCCCCCATTCGTAAAGGTTACAATAATTGCGCATGGCGAGAAAGGCAGACTTGATATGTTGACGTGCCTCTTCCGTCAGTTCAAATCCAGTCCCGTTGGTGAGAGCGATAAATTGGCCGATGGTAGCCAGTACTCCGGTTGTATAGCCGGGATAGAAACCTCCGTGATGAAAGGTCGTTCCATCTACTTTGATACCGCCGAGAGTGCCCGGAGTATAATTCAGCGATGAAGACAACCAGCGCGACAAACCATTCAAAGCCTGTTCCTGTTCTCTTGCATCGGGGAACATCATGGCGGAGATAAACTTTGCCATCAAGAGCGTATGCCATGAATCCAGTAATTCATCCCGCTCCGGCGGACACGGTTGACGAGTCTCCTGTAAAGCAGCCCAGAAACGTAAGTGGATAGATAGGCATCCCGGTGAGGATGTTTATAAATCGCGTCCCGCATGAGCCAGGCGGTAGTATATATTTTACGTACCTGATAGCCGTAATGATGATTCGTCCCCATGCCGCTGCCAAAAGCGAATCCCTGATCCATTGCATAGTCGAATACGGTAAAATAGTTCTTCTTCGATGTCTCATTCTGATTGTAGAAGGCATCGTATGCAAAACCGGCAAGCATCGTTTCGATATCATTCCATGACATCTCCCCTTTCTTCTTGTCTTGCTCGTCCGGTGCTACAACAGGAGTTCCGGTAAAGCCGGTCCCGGCTGCGGAGGGAGCAATGGCAGCTCTTTCAAAAGTCTTCCTTGCAGCGTTGATCTGTCCTTGGGGAGCTTTCTTCACATCGAGAAATTCAGTCAGGCGTTGTTCGATTGTTTTCAAGTCCTTCTTTTGCCGAGTTGTCAGTTTAGAAAGCAAGGGGACATCATAAGACTGCTGTTCCCACTTCCATACAAGACACCAATGCCAGAGGTCACGATTGGAAAGACCGTTGTTAGCTGGCAGTTGTTGGTCCGGTGTCGTGCGCAGGTTCATCTTCTTTTCCGGAAAGGTAGGCGATCCAGAAAGATGCGCCCTTTACGGTCGGGAGCGACCAGACGATAAGAAACTATATTTTTATCTTTCTTATCCCCGTTCATGTAGGCGAAAGATATCCAGCAAGCCCGCCAGCCTGCCGCTTGCAGATGATACGTGAACCAATAAGAGACTTCACCCGCCTTATTTAGAAACTCAAAACGGATAGAGTCCTGCTGGGGTTTCTCGTTATATATCCACAGGGTAATACCAAATTGCTGTTCCTTTTTGGCATTCAGCGATAAAGGTTCTATCTGAACGTCCAGTGTCGAGGCAGGTTGGAAATCCCATTCCAGACTGCTTTCTCCCTCTTTATAGAAAAGAGAAGAAAGTTTCACTTCACCTTTCCCCGAAACTTTGAACGTCTCGGGAACCTTTTCTTCAAACCCTATGACCTGCGCATAAGAGGACAAAGAACAAAACAAGAACAGAAATATAAAACAAACAGCTTTCATGATCATTAATTGTTTAAAGGCAGTTCTTACCACACCCGGGTGTCAGGATGCACGACACCCGGGTGTCAGCATGTATGAGATCCGGGTGTCGGTATGTATGAGACCCGGGTGTCATACAAACCGTATTAGTATACGGTATCAGTAAGGTATACGGTCCGAAAGAATCTTTTCCGTATACCACGGATCGTCGATTTCTTTCAGCATTGTTCCCATTTCACGATAAAGTTGCTCCACAACTTCCTTATTTTCATCCAAAGGCGATTATTCAGCTGATAAGGGTCGTTTACGTCATCAAACAGCAGACTTTTCTTTAGCTGTTTCGTCTTCCGGTCGATATACAGAGCCAATGTATAGCGAGCCGTCTTAATGCCGCGCGAAGAGGGGAAATAAGATTGCACCAATCCATCCTTATCTTTCTCTCCATCCAGATTCTGAATATACAACGCACCTGCCGGACGAACAATTTCCGCCTTTTCATCGAAGAAAAGAGGTGCGAAGTTGCGTCCCTGCACCTCGGAAGGAATCGAATCCCCCAGACGCACAAGCCGAGTACGGTAGGCATAATGTCGGGAGCAGAAAGCAACAAATCATCTACCCGGGGCTGAATCTTACCGGGGAAACGAACCAGGAACGGAATATTATAGATTCGGAATAGGGAGAGTTCTTAGGGTCGTCCGTTCGCTGGCTGCACATTGTTTCGCCATGGTCGGAAGCAAAGATGACTACTGTATTTTTATCCAATCCCAATTGTTTCAGTGCTTCCAAAATCTGTCCGAAAGCACGGTCTACTCCGGTCACAGAAGCAAAGTAGTAACGGACGGATTCCGCTTTTTTCATATTCAGATCTACGTTTGGGCGAATCAGCAGACTGTCCAGCGGTTGATCTTATAAAGATTGAAGTCCTGTTCTTCACAATCGTTCAGCGAACGGTATGGGCTATGCGGCGGGTTCATTCCCACCATGATGAAGAATGGCTTCTTCGTATCACGCACGTTTCCTTCATTCTTGAGATAAGAAACAACTTTGCCCGACTCATGGAGCGGTGACCATTCTTTCGGATCATGCCTCTTGCCGTCCGTATCCCAATAATGCGGGTTCTTATGTTCGTCAAACGTGCCGTACGAATACCAATAGTTGAAACCGTGGCGCTGCTCTTTCGGCGTATAAGCGTCCCACACCGGACGCTGTGTTTCTACATATTGTCCCGGATTCTCCGGATCATTCGGGGTCGGGAAGTCAGCGTGAAGTTTACCGAAATAAGCACAATCATAACCGGCCTTGCTGAATACGTCGCCTATGCACTCCGCATCGTCACGCAAAGAGCTGATAGGACGTGTAGAGTTACAGTTCAAAGGTACACCACTGCGATTCGGATACATACCGGTCAGCAACATTCCACGATGAGGGCTGCTCAGCGGACAGTTGCTTTGAGCGGAAGTCAGCACCATAGATTCACGTGCGAAAGTATCTATGTTAGGAGTATGCACGGGGTCTCCCCGGAAGTTTACCTTATCTCTGAAACCTTCCTGATTCCAGAAGCCCATTGCCTGATTGCGATACTGATCAGGAAATACATAGATGATGTTTGGATGTTCCGCCTGCTCTGCCACCTGTTTGGGAGCTTTACAGCCTTGCGCTGCAAAGAGGGTCAAGCCACCCATCAATAAGTTTACTGATTTGTTTATCATGATATAAAGAATAACAGTTAATGCACCAACCGGTTTCGGTACAGCAAATAATGTTTTCCGGTTCACCATTTAATTCGTCCGCCTATAGCCGGACGAAAGATTGCCTATAGCCAAACGAAACGTTGCCTTTAGGCGGACGCAAATTTGCCTATAGCCGGACGAATTAATTTATGCACCGGAAGAGACTAATATATGCAATATCCGGCTAAAGTACAGGCAAGGCAGTTCTTACTTCTTTTCCAAGTCTCTTTTGCGCATCAATCCTTCCAGGAAGTAATAGTCAGCGTAGTTTAAAGGCACATCTATTTCCTGGCCGTGAGGGATACTGCCTACAGAGTGCATCAGTATAAAGTTTCCATTCGTACCCACTTTCGCACGATAAGCCGGTGAGCCGAGGCTTTCCATAATCTTATCAGCAGTTTCCTTATAGTGATTGCCCGGCAGATAACCGTCGAGTTCGTACAGAGCAGAGGCCGTACAGGCGGCTGCCGAAGCGTCACGAGGTTCGTTCGGAATGTTCGGAGCATCGTAATCCCAGTAAGGAACGAGGTCTTCCGGCAGGTCTTATTGGTAAAGATGAAGTTATACACCTTCTGTGCCTGATCAAGATACTTCTTGTCTTTTGTATAGCGATAGCAAGTGGTATAACCGTATAATGCCCAAGCCTGTCCGCGAGCCCATGATGATTCGTCCGCATATCCTTGTGCTGTTTGTCTCTTACGCACTTCTCCTGTTTCGGGATCGTAGTCTACCACATGATAGCAACTGTTGTCCGGGCGGAAATGGTGGGCCATCGTTGTATCCGCATGTTTCACTGCTATATTGTAAAAGGTAGAGTCACCGGAAAAAGCCGTAGCTTCAAACAGCAATTCCAGATTCATCATATTATCGATAATCACCGGACATTTCCATCCGCGTGTTCCCTGCCAGCCTTTATCGGCATCCCATGACTGGATAACGCCTGCTCCCGGACGGAAACGGGTAGACAATGATTTTGCGGCTTCTACAATCACATCCTTATATTCTTTTTTATCTGCAAAACGGTAACCGTTAAGATAACTGCACCCGATCATAAAGCCGACATCGTGATGCCACTTCAGATATTTCACAGAATCGAGGGCTTCTGTGTATTTTTCTGCCAAAGGCAACCACTTTTTATCCCCTGTCAGATTGTAAGTCAGCCACATGCTGCCCGGAAAGAAACCGGAGCACCAGTCATCAATAGGTATATAGGAGATACTACCATCTGCATTGATGGTTCTTGGATTCAGAATTTTACCGGATTTCTCGATAATGTCTGTCTGAATTGTGTTTTGTGCTACAGCGTTGTCGATGTTGTCCTGAATAAAATCGACTTCAACCTTTTTTTGTCCACCGCAACTCGTAAAGATCAGAAGCGAAAGTCCCAATGCGCTAAGAATTGTTTTCATAATACATGGATTATTTGTTAAGTTAATAATTATCTGGTGGCAAAAGTAGTACTTTCAAATAGAATAGACCGTCCCAAATAATCCAATTCAGGGACAAATTTGGTACATTTCTCCCTTGAAGGGCATATTTGCACAGATATTCCCCAAAAGCCTGCTTAATTATTTAATGTAATTGAAAATGTAATTATAATAATCTGACTAATATATAATATATTCTGGTCATTTCAAAAAAAAGGCATTCTAACTCTTCTACATTTTTATTATATTTATTTGTAATTAACCGATTGATTGTTAATTATAATTATCATCACCACACCTACATAAAGTTATGCAAACTAAATAAGAAATTACTTATTTAGTTAGCTTTGCCATGTCTTTTCTCAGTCAAACTCTTCGTTGATGAGAATCAGACATATATAGATATTTGTACTTAAATCTACAACATATTATGAGCACAACATGCCAACATCAACAAGGTGAAGGATACCTAAAACTCCTAAAGATTTAGATACATATTATGCTTATAATAAGAAAGATAGGCAAACGTTGTAAGCAATAATATTTATTGTTCGGATGCACTTTAACCATTTTATTATTTATATTTATGAAAAACCACCTAATAACAGTACTTGTCTGCTGTTTATTCTTCATCGGTTGTAAAGATGATAAAGCCAACTCTAATCAGTATGACCCATCTCAACCAGTAGTATTTACAGATTTTAGCCCTAAAGAGGGAGGTATGCGAACCCGCCTGTACATTGAAGGCAGTAATTTCGGGAATGATCCCACCAAAATTCACATTACGATCGGTGGAGAAAAAACCAAAACCATCGGAGCCGATGGAAAAAAGATTTATTGCATGGTTCCTTCCAAGGCTTTTGATGGAATAATCAATGTTCGTGTAGATGGTCCGGATGGCAAACCTATTGCAGAACATACATTTGAAGAGGAATTCAAGTACACTCCTGCAACGATCGTAGGTACCTTGCTACGTAAGGTAGACGAGGATAATAATTCTGCATTTCAAGAGGGTTCGTTCGATGAAGGAGCTTCTATTCCTTCCAATGACTGTATGGTGTTCGACCCCAAGTACAAGGATGGGGACAACCGGTTACTTTTTTCTTCAAACCATTCTGACGGTCTCCATCTAATAGACCTGACAGAACGGACTGTAAAACGTCTCTTCCCAAGAACGGGATATAGCACAATGTATTCTTTCACATTCAGTGCTGACGGAGACACGTTGCTATTTACCGATGATCACGGTCAGGACAACACCACCCGGGCAAATATCTATTATTCTCTCCGTCGTGAAAACTTTCGACGAATTCGTCCCTACAACTATGGCAGGACAGCATATAGCTTAGTGTATATGGATGACGGAACCATCTTTTACACCACCTGGTGGGAGGGAAAAGTCTACAAAATGATACGCAATGGGGCTATTCCCAATATCGACGAGAATGCGGAGGTTGCCTTTAGCCTGAGTCAGATATCGGCAGTGGGCGGTTCACATACGATATTATTCAGGCACCCGTCCAATAAATTCATGTATATGCTTTCCGACAATTTTGGCGCAGTGTTCAGAGCCGATTATGATCCGGTGGCAAAAACATTCGGTAATCCTAGCATCATTGCCGGAAACATGAACGATAAAAGTTTCAAGGAAGGAACGGGAGGAAGCGCCCGGTTTAACAAACCACAGTTCGGTGTATTCGTAAAAAACGAGAAATACGGCGAAGGAATTGGTCCTGACAACGACCAATATGACTTCTATTTTTGTGACAGAGAAAATCACTGCATCTGGAAACTGGATCCTCATGGGGTAGCGTCTCTTGCAGCCGGACGAAGTAACGAAAACGCCGACGGCAAAATATGGGGATACGTAGACGGCAATCCATTGCATGAGGCACGTTTCAATCAGCCAGCCGGTCTTGCTTACGACCCTGATACAGATATGTTCTATATTGGAGATATTGATAATAAAGGGATTCGTTATATGACAACGGAATAATACTATTTAAAACACAAGTAAATATGAGAAATGTAATCTTACTATTTTTATTGATAGTAGGCTGGACAACTACAGTCTGCGCTCAAAATGAACAAGAGACGATTGAGGTGACGGGAATCGTCACTGATCCAAAGAACGAACCTTTAATAGGCGTGAACGTTACAGCAAGAAATATGCCCGGCTTCGGTGCGATAACAGACATAAACGGACGTTACAAGATCAAGGTTCCCAATTATTCTTACTTGATTTTTTCCTATGTGGGATTTACAAAGCAGGAAATCTTTATCAAAGACAAAAAAATCATTAACATCGTTATGGCAGAGACGAAAGAAACGGTCATCGACGAGGTTGTTGTCACAGGGACCGGTGCTCAGAAGAAGGTAACTGTGACAGGTGCCGTTACCACAGTCGACGTTTCCCAGCTACGTACTCCGACGGCAAGCATCACTAATGCTCTTGCAGGCAATGTAGCCGGTATACTCGCCCGCCAGACTTCCGGACAGCCGGGTAGCAATATTTCTGAGTTCTGGATACGCGGTATCTCCACTTTCGGTGCCGGAGGCAGTGCATTGGTGTTGGTCGATGGCTTCGAACGTGATATGAATGAAATCAATGTGGAAGATATCCAGGACTTCTCCGTGTTGAAAGATGCCTCCGCAACAGCCATTTACGGTTCACGCGGTGCAAATGGCGTTGTCTTGATCACGACCAAACGCGGCAAGGAAGGGAAGACCCGCGTCAATGCCAAAGTAGAAACCTCGTATAATACACGCACCAGAACTCCGGAATTTGTGGACGGTCCAACATATGCCCGCATGATGAACGAAGCCTTGGTTAGTCGTAGTCAGGCTCCGGCCTATAGCGAAAGCGACTTGGAACTGTTTGCAAACGGGCTGGATCAGGATCTTTTCCCGAATGTGGACTGGATGAACTTAATACTGAAAGACGGTGCCCCCACTTATCGCGCAACTGTAGACTTGACCGGAGGTGGTACGGTAGCCCGTTATTTCATTTCTGCCAGTTATGTAAATGAAGGCGGTATGTACGAAACGGATCGTGCAATGACGGACTATAACACCAATGCCAACTACCATCGCTGGAACTACCGCATGAATGTAGACATAGACCTGACAAAATCCACGCTGCTAAAAGTAGGCGTATCGGGTTCTTTGGACAAGCAGAACCTGCCGGGAAGCCAGTATCATGAAATATGGCACTCGCTAATGGGATACAGTCCCATCGCTTCTCCAGTACAGTATAGTGACGGGAAATGGGCAGCAGTCGGTAGTGAAGGACGAAGAAATCCGTGGGTACTGACCACCCAACAGGGATATCAGGAAACATGGAAGAATAAAATACAGACTACGGTTAATCTTGAACAAGATTTGAAATTTATCACAAAGGGATTAAAATTCTACGGACGTTTCGGATTCGATACATATACGGATAACGGTGACAACCGTTTCAAATGGCCGGAAAGTTGGTTAGCGGAACGGCAGCGTACCTCCGACGGAGAACTGCAATTCAGAAGAATAGAGACGCAGAAACTGATGGACGGAACGATGTATTCAAGTGGACAACGGAAGGAATACTTGGAGGCAGAGCTACACTATAACCGTACGTTTGGCGACCACATGCTAGGGGCCGTTTTAAAGTATTCTCAGGATAAGACTACCAATACATCTCACAACGGCAATACAGATAGCTACGAGAAGATTGTGCAGAGTATTCAGAATCGTCATCAGGGGTTTGCAGGACGTTTCACATACGGATGGAAATACCGCTACTTCTTTGACTTTAATTTCGGTTACAACGGCTCCGAGAACTTCGCCTCAGGTCAGCAGTTTGGATTCTTTCCCGCCTATTCTGTAGCATGGAACATCGCTGAAGAGTCAATCATCAAGAAACATCTCAAATGGCTGAATATGTTTAAGCTGCGCTACTCATACGGTAAGGTAGGTAACGACAATGTGGGAACCCGCTTCCCATACGTAGAGAAATTCGGGACATGGGATGAAGACGGTTATTATTACGGTGATATCGGCACCAGTAATTATTATTATACCGGACTGACCTATTCGAGAATTGCGTCAAGCAGCATCACTTGGGAGGTAGCCAAGAAACATGACCTCGGACTTGACTTCTCTATGTTCAATGATAAGTTCAGTGGCAGCATTGACTACTTCCACGAACAACGCAACGGTATTTATATGGTACGTAGTTACCTTCCTCAGATCATCGGTCTGAATCACATCACAACGAAACCTTATGCCAACGTGGGATCTGTCTTGTCCGAAGGTTTTGACGGTAATATCGCTTATAAGCAGAGAATAGGTGAGGTAGATCTTACAGTACGTGCCAACATGACCTATAGTAAGAATGAAATCAAGGAGTATGACGAAGAGAACAGCCGCTATCCGTATAAGATGAAATACGGATTCCGTGTAGACCAGGCACGCGGTCTGATAGCCGAAGGGCTGTTCAAGGACTATGAAGAAATCCGCAACAGACCCTCACAGGGTTCAGGCATCATGCCGGGAGACATCAAATACAAGGACGTAAACGGTGACGGAGTCATTAACGGAGATGACGAAGTGCCCATTGGTGCGACCACCCGCCCTAACCTGATTTACGGGTTCGGTGTATCTGCACAATGGAAAGAATTTGATATCAACGTTCACTTCCAAGGAGCCGGCAAGTCATCCTTCTTCATAGACGGATTCACCGTATATCCATTCCAAGAGAAGTCATGGGGCAATATTCTGACGGATGTAGTGGGTAACTACTGGTCGCTGGGAACCAACGAAGATCCGAATGCCAAATACCCGCGTCTGAGTTATGGAGGTAATAGCAACAACTATCGTGCTTCTACTTACTGGCTGCGAAACGGTTCGTACATCCGTTTAAAGAATGTGGAATTAGGTTACAGCATCCCCAAACGGTTTGTCAATAAACTCCATTTGGACCGTGTGCGCCTCTACCTGATGGGAACGAATCTGCTGACCTTCTCCGACTTTAAGCTTTGGGATCCGGAACTGGGTAGTTCCAATGGACAACAATATCCGTTATCCAGAACAGTGACCATCGGACTGACAGTAGGAATCTAAAACAATCATTAAAAGAAAAGTTATGAATAAAAATAAATACATTTTATTGGGAGCAGTGGTACTCGGCTTGGGACTCACTTCCTGTTCTGATTTCTTAAATGTAGATCGCTATTTCAGAGACCAACAATCTACAGAACGCATTTTCTCGGACAAAGACTATACACTTCAATGGCTGTCATTCTGCTACAGTCGCCTGCAGGGAGATAATCTGGAGGTGGGACACAGTGACGTATGCCCTTTCAATTTCTCAGACGACCAAGTATTCAACGAACGAGGAGATCGTTTTGCTAAATTCAAGCGCGGCGAATATTTAAATTCCACTGGTGGCCAAAATGCTTGGAAATGGTCGTATGACGGAATCTATCAAGCCTCCATTCTACTGAATGAATTGTATGAGAATGAAGATCTCACTCCGGAGGAAGTGACGGACGTAAGAGGACAGGCACGTTTTCTGCGTGCCTATTTTTACTGGTTACTGCTGAGAAAATTCGGTCCGATACCTATCCTACCACCGGAAGGAGCCGACTATACAAAATCGTATGACGAGCTGGCCTACCCACGTAAAACCTATGATGAGTGCGTGTCATTCATCACTTCGGAACTGGAAATTGCAGCTACCGAACTGTTCGAAAAACGCGATAACTTGAACATTGCCCGCCCGACTAAAGGGGCCCGTTGGCTGTACGTGCCAAAGTTTTCCTTTATGCTGCCAGTCCGCTGGTAAACGGAAATCGGAAATGGCAGACTTCACCAACAAGGACGGGCAACAGTTGATTCCACAAGAATACAATGAAGAGAAATGGGCAAAAGCCGCTGCTGCTGCCAGAGACATGATCGAGTACTCGGAAATGAGCGGACTCTACAAACTTTATACTTTTGAAAGACGCCCGGTTAGTACAGACGAGGCTTATCCAACCACTATTGAACCGCCATATCATGAGGAATACAGTAACAAGCCTTTTCCGGAAGGATGGTCCAATATAGATCCATTTGAATCATATCGGTCTCTTTTTAATGGAGATATCTATGCAGCCGAAAATCCGGAACTTATTTTTACCCGAGGAACCAATGGTGACAGCAATGACTTAAAAACAGACAACACGATGGTAGATTTCGTAAAGCATCAACTGCCCGGAACTTTTGGAGGATATAACGTACACGGAATGACCCTGAAGCAAAGTGAAGCATACGCCACGGCGGATGGTACATCATTTGACAAAGAATGCTACACATTATGGAAAGGGAAGTTCACAAACGATGAAAACAAAGATGAACACAAGTACGACAATGTAAAAAATGGAGTATGGTGGGGATACACCAACCGTGAACCTCGTTTCTATGCTTCCGTAGCTTTCAACGAGCTCAATGGAACGCACTGAGCATTAAGGAAGAAGGAGGAAAAGACTCACGAAATAAACAAATCTGGTATTATCGCGGAGCAACCGACGGTCGTATCAATGGATCTGATAACTGGTGCATTACGGGCATCGGCATCATGAAATATGTAAATCCGAACGATTGCGCCAAATGGGGAGGCTCTATCTACCAAAAAGTGGAACCTACACTTCGTTATGCCGACATATTACTAATGTATGCAGAAGCACTGAATAATATTTCCGAAGGGACACACTACCAGGTGACCTCATGGGACGGAAGCCAGACTTACGACATCTTCCGTGACAAAGAACAGATGCGACGTGGAGTTAAGCCTGTCCGTATGCGTGCCGGAGTCCCCGACTATAGCGATGAAGTATATGAAAACCCGAAAAAATTCTTTGAAAAAATAGTTCATGAACGGCAGATCGAATTCTTTGCGGAAACCCAACGCTACTATGACCTGCGTCGTTGGAAAATTGTCGAAGAACATGAAGGAGAACAAATCTACGGTTGCAATACACTGATGAACGAAGAATACAAGGACATGTTTTATCTGCCAGTCAGAGTGGCCGAACTACAGACTTCTTTCTCACGCAAACAGTACTTCTGGCCTATCAGCTTCGATGAGCTGAAACGCAACAATAATCTCTCACAAGCTCCCGGATGGCAGAATTATGATTAGTGTTAACATTATAAACCAAAAGATCAATATGAGAAAATTATATATTTTAGGAATGATACTGGGGATGTATGCAACATTCAGTGCATGCAATGACGAGTGGAAAGATGAACTTTACACACAGATGCTTTCTTTCAAGGCACCTTTAGGTGACAACGGCTTGAGTGAAATTTATGTACGCTATCAGCCGGATGGAACAGGAATATACCAGTTGCCGGTCATTGTCAGCGGCTCGAAAAGCAACAGTCGGAATATCGATGCAAAAATAGCCGTGGATGAGGATACGCTCCGAATACTTAACCAGGAAAAATTCCCCGTAGGTCGTCAGGACCTCTGGTATGTCCCCCTTGCAGAACAGCATTATTCTTTTGAATCAAACATTTGCCATATTCCTGCGGGAGAGAATATACAGCTCTACCCCATCCATTTCAACTTTAACGGGTTGGAACTGGATGAGAAATACGTACTTCCGCTGACTATTGAAGAAGACCCTTCTTATGTTCAAAACAAATATAAGGGACGTTATAAAGCGCTGCTGGGAGTCAATCTGTTCAATGACTACTCCGGAACGTATAACACCACGCTGATGAACATCTACATCGAAGGAACGACAACCGATCCCGCTAAGGTAGATACGCGCTTAGCCCGCGTAGTGGACGAGAATACCATTTTCTTCTATGCCGGTTCAACGTGGGTGGAAGATGAGAACCGCTCCAGGTATAAAGTATTCGTCGAGTTTGAAGAAGGAACGGAGGACGAGGAAGGTACTATTAAAGGAAAGTTGAGATTGTACGGTGACGAAGGCGAACCGGGAATCAATATCCGACCATTGGGAGAATGCAAATATGAAAAACGAATCATTCAGCACGAGACCATCAAATATATGGAACGCCACCTTACCACACTGGAACTGAGTTATAAGTACACGGATGTCACTTCCAATCCGGATTATCCGATAACTTACGAAGTAAAAGGTTCTATGACAATGGAACGCCAGATCAACCCGTTGATACCGGATGAGGATCAAGCTATTGAATGGTAAGAGAAAATTAAAAAAGGAGGAGACAAGCACTTGATTAAACATAGAAGCTTATCTCCTCTTTCTTTTATCAGGATACTCCATACAGCATTTTTATTAGATGATACGAATGCAAACACCATACTAGTCATAAGGTATTCGAGATTGATGAAGAATAATACCCCCTAAAAACGTAAGTATCCGACAGCCATATATGGGAATATATTTATTACATTTGCGGAAGAATCTTGAATTTTAAATTATAGGCTAATTCGGCTCTCATAACTTATCATTCAACGTTTCAAATTAGTAATTCAAAATTAATCATTATGACCCCACAAGAGTTTTTTAAAAAGGACCTGTTCGCCGAAAATGCAGGCGTAGTATTGCTTGAAGTACGCGAAGGATACAGTAAAGCCAAACTGGAATAAAACCCGAACATCTTAATGCCGGAGCGCGGACACAAGGAGGAGCGATTTTCACGCTGGCAGATCTGGCACTCGCCGCAGCTGCCAATTCGCACGGAACACTCGCTTTCTCTCTTTCATCCTCAATCACTTTTCTGCGTGCCAGCGGTCCGGGCGACACCCTCTATGCCGAGGCACGCGAACGGTATATCGGCCGAAGCACCGGCTGCTATCAAATAGATGTTACTAACCAGAACGGAGACTTGATCGCTACATTCGAATCAAGTGTTTTCCGGAAAGATCAGAAAGTACCTTTTACTCTGTAGACAGACTATTTAACTATAGAAGTCAATGGATGACGGTGACCTCTGACATCATTTAAGAAAGCTTTGGCTGAACCGAAATTCAAGAACATATCTAAACGGACAGGAAGGTGGTTCTTATCATCTGTTACGAAGAAAGTAATCACTTCCTTTTCTTTCCCTTTTTTATCGTATTCAACTAATGAGAAGATCAGGCAGCGATAGGTAACCCCATTTTCCGCTTTCACATTCTCTTTTCCCCGATAAATCAGTGTCTGCTCTTCCACTTTACGTCCGGTAGCCATCGGGAATTTGATTTTATCGCCTACCTTATAATCAGCAGGATCATAAGAACGCGCTTGGGCAAGGATAGTCAGCATATCGTAGATGCAGCGACTGTCGCTTTCTTCCGACTCCTGAACTTCTCCGTCACGGAACGTACGTTTTTGTTTGGCAAAGCAAAGGCCGTCTTTATAAGAGAACCAAGCCTCATCTACCGTATAGCGTTTTCCTTCCTCGGCACCTTTACGGAAATAACGAGGTTCCAGTTTTTCACCCATGACGCAAGTCAGTGTATCGCGCATCTTGAAAAAGAAGTCGGCACGCTTGCTACCTAAGGCAAGCAGATTGATACGGTAAGCCGGTTCCGAATGATAGGTAGTTGCATTAGTCGTCAGACTGGCTATACCCGCTTTCACCCAAACGAATTTCCAGTTGAAGTACAAGTCATACATTACATGCTCTCCGGATTGAAAAGCATCGTTTTTAGCTTCACACTGAGCATTGGCAGGAAGCGCAAAACTTCCCATCAACAATGCAAGAATTCCAACAATTAGATGACGTCGCAAATTAGCGACGGTTACGGTTTTGGTTATTTCTATCTCTTTCTCTTTCTTTCTTTTTCTTGTCTTCATCTGGTTTTTGTTTTTTTAGTTCATCCAGTTTCTGTTTGTCTACAGGAGTTGCGTGTATATCCCAGTTTTGGTCAACATCCCATAACGCTTTATATTCAACAACCTTGGGGAAATAGTAAACTTCTTCCGGTTGTATTCCTTTTGCATAGTCTCCCGTGTCCCATTCTCCGTTTCCATTTCTATCATTAATCAGTCTGGCGGCATATTTCCCCGGATTCAGGTAATAGAAATCTGCCCTTCCATCCTCCACCAGTCTTCGTCGAACCACTTTATCTTGGGTATCCAGTAATTCTACAAATGCCTGAGGATCTGCTCCTGTAACAATAAAATGAAGAGTAAAATATTCATCCTCGCTACGTACCTTAAATGATTGTTTTATCTTATCGGTAAACAAACCATAAATGCCATGAAACGCAGTTGAGTCCACCGAGAACTCATATTCCATTGTAGGCTCCCAATCATTTTCCGGATACAGATTAAACCGCCTCAGATTCAATGAGTCTTGTTCGATTCGAAAGGAATATCTTTCCAAATCGTATCCACCTTCTGCCGCAGATGAATTGCCGCAGTATCAAAACTTGCAATCGGCTCCTCAAAGTTTAAAGAAACATAGCCATACACGTCCATTGATGAAGGTGCATTCACATTCACCGGTAAGAATTTAGTCGGTATCGGCTCATCTTCTTCACCCTCTTTCTTTTTCTTCTTTTTCTTCTTCTCGGGCTCTTCTTTGGTCAGAGTCTTTTGTTTGGATACCAATTTCAATGTATCTGTACGCGGAATTAACTGGTTCAGCGTATCCGTATAAAGATAGGTAAGGCTAAGAGCCAGAGTATCCTGTTTATAGAGCAAAGAGTCCTTTACCCAATAATGAATCGTATCGTTCCGCTGGTTCTTTTCTATCACAAAAGCCTCCTTTTCATCGAAGTTCAACCCTTTCAGTACAGGCAGGGTATCTGCTTTGCCAGCAAAATAAAAGGTGAATTTCTGGGGAACCAGTCGTTCGGACTTTATCAAATATTGCGAATAATTGAGTTCTTTAAAAGCACGGAGAATCACATATCCGGCAAATAATGCATATATTTCTTCTCAACG
>ERZ860009.461-NODE-461-length-18593-cov-1.671162_pt1 | contig 18593 bp, 16 predicted proteins | sample MGYA00510114_ERZ860009 | MGnify/ENA primary metagenome ERZ860009 (study PRJEB30046, sample SAMN00715177) | human gut metagenome | study: EMG produced TPA metagenomics assembly of the A metagenome-wide association study of gut microbiota in type 2... | reverse complement strand
TTTTCATTGATAATGAACCGGTTAGTTCTACAAAGTGACAAGTGACATTAAAAAGCATCATTAAACTCCAGTGTATGACGCTCAATAACTTCTACCGAATCGAGCCCAAGCATATAGTCACCTTTGGCCGCCTCAATCATAGCTTTTTGTTCTTTCTGAAAGTAGACAGGGGCATCTTTACGTAAAGGTAAAATCTTTAGTTCCACCTTTTTGCCGACGAGATCTGCCATACGGACCCACATCTCCTTTCCATTCCAGAAGTTATCTGCTACAAGCCTGCCGTCAGCATACACACGGGCCACATCACCCCGATAATTTATACGGAGAAAAAGATTATCATAATTATTTATTCCAGATGTATCATAGTTAATAGTGTATACCGCAGCTTTTGCAAAGTCCTCTTCTACAGGTTGCGCAGCCACTGCCTGACGACCCATGGGGACAACACGGGGAGCATCCGCTTTTTTCACTTCCGTGACTGTGGCGGCAATGACAGGAGACTTTGTCCATACCTCCTCCACGATGCATGAATCACTCTTATACAGAATACCGCCATTCTTGGCATAAAGCAGTTTACCGTCAATTTTATAGGCAGTCTTTGCCTTTTCGTATGAGAGCACACAGACATTGAGCTTGCCCGCCTTCTGCTGCTTGTTAAGTTTACAAGTATAGACCTTGCCGTCAACGGAGATTTGAGGCTTTTTACCCCTGATTTCGATGAAATAGATAAGGTCATCCACTTTGCAGAACGGTTCTACAGTAGTCCAGTCAATGGTTGCACCCCCAGTCCGATAGTCTTTAAAAGTGACATGGGACGTCCCGCTCTCATTCTTGATACGCACATAGTCATTATAGAATTCGAAAGCACCCCGGCGAGCATAATGCCTGCTTAATGAGTCAACATTCATCTGCAAGAGTTCACTGCCCCAGTCTGTCAACATCTGATGGATAAAACGTCCTTCATGAAAGGGAGTCTCGAATACTTGTCCCACTTCGCCAAGAGGAGCCTGAAAATCATAGGTCATATGAGGCAGGTCATTATGATTAGTACCCGGAGAGGCTTGCGTTTCTCCCATAGTGTGAAGAGGATTGTATGGATTGGTGCCACCGTGATACATATAGTATCCCGGAAGATTGGAGCCACTACCCAGCTTGCATATAACCAGCGGTTTAAGCTCCTTTCCATTGATATTTATCCGACGATGATACGCCGGCATCATACCACCGCCCAACTCACAAGTAAAATAGGGATATGACAATTTTGAACTGAGAGAGGGGGAATCTTCCGACAATTCCTCTTTAGAGAATGTCTCTGTGGCAATAGCACTACTCATACGTTTGTCTCTCATAATGAAAGCATCGGCATAACTGCCCGGCATATCCTCCAGTTTCCGGTCCCAGAATCCGTCGGCATAGTCACCATAAAGCGGCAACAGCTGCCCGAAAACCTCTTTTCCCCGAAGTGCAGGCCAACCGGTACGTGTATAGAACGGGACATCAAATCCCGCCTTCACAGCAATATTTTTCAATGCCTCCAGATAATCCCAAGGACCGCGACTTTCGTTCTCGATCTGCACGCCGACCACAGGACCGCCATCTTTCCACAAAAGTCCGTTAACCTGAGCAAAAATAGTATTATAAAGCTCCGTACAATCTTCAAGGAATCCGGGAGTACGGGCACGTATCTTATACTTAGGATTCTGCCCGGCTTTCTCATGTACCCATGAAGGAATTCCGCCTTGATACACTTCCCCATGACAGAAAGGACCAAGACGCAACACCAGCATCACATTTTCTTCTGCACAAATCCGGACGAAGCGGCGCAGGTTATGATTGCCGCTCCAGTTCCATTTTCCCTCTTCCGGTTCATGGTGAATCCAGAAGATATATGTAGAAATGATATTGATACCACCGGCCTTCATTTTGCGGATTTCCCGGCGCCATTCCGACTCCGGTACGCGGGAATAGTGAATCTCGCCATGACGGGAATGATATGCTTGCCGTCAAGGATAAGCCCCTTGCTATCCACCAGAAGAGTTTTGCCTTCGGGTGTTGCAGATGTCCCAAACCGGAAAGTACCTTGTGCTGAAACCATTGACAACGACAGTACAAACATCAATAAAAATGTGATCTTCTTTTTCATGGTAATCTTTCAATTGTTAGTCTTTCAATTATTCAACTACCTTCCGATTCAAACGGAAAGTAGAGAGAACTTTCTTGCCGGAATAAATAGTCACAAGGAAGTTATAGTCTTCACCTTTTTCAAAATCAGCCTTTGTCGCAAAGCGGATGTCAGCTTTTTCATAGGGTTTCAAGGCAGGTACGGCAGCAGAAGCTACTTTTATCATTTTGCTTCTTTCTTATACTCTATCTTGACCGAAGCCTTTTGTGAGCTAACTTGTCCGAAGTTCTGTACTTCAATATTCCCGTTCCAGCCTTTTTGCGATTCAGAGAATACAGGGGCACGTGCAGAAAGAATCGGTTCCACATAATCAACATACGGCAAACGCGCATATCCGTAAAGCATCTTTCCGTTTTTATATCTGCCTATCAATTTAGGAGCAAATTCATTCTCGGTAATCCCATTTCCTTTTCCATCGAAGGTGATAATCAGGTCATCTCCGTCATTCTCTGTTTTCAATACTTTACTTCCTCTGCCATAGTTCACCTCTTCGGAAGCGCCAAAACGCAAAGAACTGATATCCATATCGGTTTGTGGATGAAAACCTTCTTCTGCCTGTACTTTCAGCCGGATAGTTTTCGTTCCAGCGGTAATGGGCTTATCATTCAACACTGTCAGCAATAGTCCCGGATTCAATGGAATACTGATATTCTTTGAACTGTGATTATCAAATGGCTTATCTTCATGTTTCAAAGTATCAATGACCGCAAAATTAGCCTGAATAGCACGGCCATACTTATCTTGATACATTTTCAGACGTTCATACTTGAACCAGCCTTCAGAATGTCCGTCCTCGTGTACGGCAACTCCCGGCATGTAGGCCTCTCCCGGATCAGTAACCCAATTGACTCCGTCCTTTGAACGAAGATAAAAGGCAATACGGCCCAACCAGTCATTGACAATCAGATGATACTGGATATGATCGCGCCAGATGACAGGGTCTTCAAACCGTCCTTTCACATCCGGATAAACACGACGGTCTGTCAATTGGTTATATTCCGACAAACCATCCCGGCTGATCCAGATTCCACCGCCACGACAGACCATTACATATGAACTGTCTTCCCGTTGGGCAAACGAAAGATTGGACAATCCTTCGATGATTCTACGATCGCGCGCATTGAAGTCGAATTTTCCATATTCCCATTTTCCGTTGATATCATCCGCAACATAACGTCCGTCTATGACATACAAAACATATCGCCCGTCTTTTGCCTGAAACATCTCCGGATTATGTCCTTTTCCGATGATATTAACCGGTTTGAACGGACCGGTCAGATTATCACTCACGGTATTGAACACCCATGAATTTCTCCACTCCATATGTCCTTTAGGAGAGGCTTCCAGCCATCCGCAAACCATCAGATGATATTACCGTCTTCTCCTTTCCGGATATTTCCACCCCAATAGGACCAGATACGGTCTTCAATACCATTATCAACATAACGCGGACGCACATCGGAGGTTCCCCACGTGTCGGATGACAGTTGATTGCCTTTCATCGGCAGAAAACGATCCATAAACCGGGCACCTTTCACCAGTTGACTCCACTCCTTGGGCCGTTCGCGTTCTGTTACTTGAGAGAAAGTGGATTTACTCACAAGTAGCAACATTACCATTAATACTAATTTAAGATTTTTTCCGTACATGTTTTTCTTCTGTTAGTTAGTTTGATAGTTCGTTTGATTAATACTATTAGTATTACGACAAAAGTAAATCAATCCCTCATTAGTGAATGATAACAAACAGAGAAAAAGGCACGTAATGCTTTACGTAAATAATACGAACATTCCCAGAGTCCTAATAGCCCAACCAAACGGTTGATACCAACAACTGAATGCAAAATACTCTTTTATTCATCATAGTAAATAACACTATTTTCTTCCAAACTAATATTGCAGCAGAAAACTCTCGGCAACTTTTAGAAAACGGTCATGTCCTTTACTGTTCAGATGCGCTGTATCAGTATTATTCTTGCTTTTCTGGAAATAGATTCTTCTGAAAGTATCATTATCGGCATAGATGCTTCCTTTTCTTGCGCAATCAAAAATAGGAATACTATAATTGCCGCAGACTTCAATCATTGCATCCACTACTTTTTCCGAGTCACTTCCTTTAAAGTTCTTGCAGTTCCAGCGGGTAAAGAAAAAGATTTTCGCTGTCGGATATTTCTCGACTAAGCCTTTGCACAGAATTTCCATTTTATCCTTGAAGTTATCAATACCTCCGATAGAATCCAGTTTAAATGCATCATTATGTCCGCCAATGACAATGACATAATCGAGGCTATCCGCCATCTCCGCATATCGCAGATACATCGCTTTTCCCCATCGCGGGCTGGAATAAGCTATGCTATTCCCATTCTTTCCATAATTAAAATACTCCATACCGTGCTTCTTTGCAAACTTATAATGCCATGTGTTCTCAAACGGCTCTTTATGATTTCTCACATAGCTGTCACCTATTACTCCGATCCGCTTGCCGTTAAGTTCGTCAGTAAGCGCTATACCAGTCTGTGCTTTCCCATCCAAAACGGACAACGCACAAACGATTAACAATAAAAAGATTTTTAAATGTGTCATCACTTTATGTATTTTTCATTTGCTAGCAAAGATAAGGGCAGTTGTAATGTCAGTACATGTAAATTCATACGTTTTCCTTTAAATTCATACACTTTTCATGCTTTAATCCGGTTTTTTACGCCCCAATTCTCCAAGAAACGGACGATTTTCCATCTTTCTATACTTATTTGCCATTGGAGCAAGTTACGACTTTGCATATCTTTGCCAAGAAAGTTATCCATTTCTACAAAAGACTACAAACGTATGAAAAAACATCTGATTGCCTGGGGCATTTTATCTACCATGTTTATGGCAAATACTTTTGCCCAGAAAGACATCGACCGTCCTATTATGGGATGGAGTTCATGGAACACCTATCATGTAAATATCAGTGAAGAGTTGATAAAACAGCAAGCTACGCATTAATCAAACACGGACTGAAAGAGGCAGGCTACAACTATATCAATATAGATGACGGCTTCTTGGGCATCGGGACGAAACGGGGAAAATGCATCCGCATCCCGACCGTTTTCCCAACGGAATGAAAGTGGTTTCAGACTATATCCATTCGCTGGGATTAAAAGCCGGAATTTACTCGGATGCAGGAGACAACACCTGCGGCTCTATCTACGACAACGACGCAAACGGAGTGGGCTCCGGACTATACGGCCATGAACAGCAGGATATGGATTTATATCTTAAAGAATGGAACTATGATTTTATCAAGATCGATTATTGTGGCGGACGCGAACTGGGGCTGGATGAAGAAAAGCGCTACAGCACGATTTGCCAGGCTATTGCCAATACAGGAAGAACGGATGTATCTATCAATATCTGCCGATGGGCTTTTCCCGGCACCTGGGCAAAACGACTGGCACGTTCCTGGCGTATCAGTCCTGATATCCGTCCCAGATGGAATTCAGTAAAAGGTATTATAGAAAAGAACTTATATCTTTCCGCCTATGCTACCGACGGACATTACAACGATATGGATATGCTAGAAATCGGGCGTGGACTGAAACCCAACGAAGAAGAAGTCCATTTTGGAATGTGGTGCATCATGAGTTCTCCCCTGCTGATCGGATGTGATATGAATACGATTCCCGATTTCTCATTGAAGCTACTGAAAAACAAAGAACTGATCGCACTGAATCAGGATGTATTAGGACTTCAGGCACACGTCGTTCAACATGAGAATGAAAGCTATGTACTGGTAAAGGACATTGAACGGAAACGCGGACTGACAAGAGCGGTAGCATTGTATAACCCTTCCGACCAGCCATGTGACTTTATCGTTCCTTTTGAAACCCTTGAACTGGGTGGTAACGTAAAAGTACGGGACTTAATCAAACAGAAGGATCTTGGAAAAATGAAAGGAGAAATACGGCAGACTGTTCAGCCACACAGCGTAATGATATGCAAAATGGAAGCTGAAAAACGACTGGAACCCGTATCTTATGAGGCTGAATGGGCATATCTTCCCTGCTACGACGATCTGGGAAAGAAATCCAAACCAATTGTTTATGTACCTGCCTCCGATTGTTCCGGCAGAATGAAAATATCCCGACTCGGCGGCCGGGAAGAGAACTTTGCCGAATGGAGCGAAGTATACAGCGAAAAGGGAGGTAACTATGAAATGACTATTTTCTACTCTTGCGACAAAAACCGCAAACTGGAAGTTTCTGTCAATGGGACGAAAACGGTCCTTAAAGATTTGAACAGCAACAATGAAGTGAAATCTGTGACTATCCCAGTCAGCTTAAAACAAGGTTACAATACGGTACGAATGGGAAATGACTTCGGATGGGCACCGGATATAGACCGTTTTACAGTATCCAGACAATAAATTCCTCATAATATCAATTATAGAATGAACAAGAAATTTAGATGCTTACTGGTATCTCTGATTTTCACAGCAATGTGGAATGGGGCTACCATACAAGCACAAGCTCCCCATCCCGAACGCATTTATCTTTCGGGAACAGACATTGACGACACCAAGACCTGGGATTTTTTCTGTTCTGCGGGACAGAATAGTGGCAAATGGAAAAAGATCGAGGTTCCCTGTAACTGGGAACTACAGGGATTCGGAGAATATACCTACGGTCGATGGTATACCATAAAAGGACAACGCCCCAGTGATGAAACCGGAATTTACCGCTATAAATTTGACGCCCCCAAATCATGGGCAGGGCAACGGGTAAAGATATTCTTTGACGGAGTGATGACTGATGCAGAAATCATGATAAACGGCAAGCCGGCAGGTGAGATGCATCAAGGAGGTTTCTATCGCTTTAATTATGATATTACCGAATTACTCAATCTTGGAAAAAAGAATCAGCTTGAAGTGAAAGTTGCCAAAGAATCAGCCAACAGATCGATCAATGCCGCCGAACGGAAAGCTGACTGGTGGTTGTTTGGCGGTATATACCGTCCTGTATGGCTGGAAGTTCTGCCACAGGTACACATGGAACATTTCGTACTAAATGCTGATCACCATGGGAAATTACAGGTCGCCGTAGATATGGCAGGAGATGCCAAAGGACATGAAATCATCGTATCTGTCCGTTCATTAAAAGACGGGAAAACCGTATATACCTCCAACGGACAAACAACAATCACTCATCCAATCAATAACTCCGATAAGGAGCAGATGATTAGCGGTGAATGGGCAAGCATCATTCCCTGGTCTACAGAGAATCCCAATCTGTATGTAGCCAAATTGGAATTAAAGAATCCCGAAGGTAAAATCGTACAAACCAGAGAAACACGCACTGGTTTCCGTACCGTAGAGTTCTTTCCCCAGGACGGCGTATATTTGAACGGTACCAAACTAGTGGTCAAAGGAATCAACCGCCACTCATTTTCTGTAGACGGAGGGCGTACCACCAGTGCTGCATTAAGCCGAATGGATGCCCTGCTCATCAAAGAAATGAATATGAATGCAGTGCGTTCGCACTACCCGCCCGATGAACATTTTCTTGATATGTGCGACTCACTGGGGCTTGTCTACATGGATGAACTGGCAGGCTGGCAAAACGGTTACGACTCCAAAGTCGGTGCAAAACTCGTAAAAGAAATGATTGAACGGGATGTTAACCACCCCTGCATCATTCTTTGGAGTAACGGAAACGAAGGAGGCTGGAATACGCAAACCGATCCTTTGTTTGCCCAATATGACAGATTACAAAAACGACATATGGTACATCCCTGGGCTGACTTTAACGATTTGGATACGCATCACTATCCTACTTATCTGACAGGGGTAGCACGTTTCACCAATGGTTATAAAGTATTCATGCCGACCGAATTTATGCACGCCATGTACGATCAGGGAGGAGGAGCCGGTCTGCGCGACTTTTGGGATCGCTGGTGTACCAATCCCTTGTTTGCAGGAGGGTTCATCTGGGTATATTGCGATGAGGCTCCCAAACGCAGTGATAAAGGAGGAATACTCGACTCTGACAAGTCCAATGCACCCGACGGAGTAGTAGGACCACGTCGAGAGAAAGAAGGAAGCTATTATGCCATCCGTGCACAATGGTCGCCTATCCAGTTGAAACCTCTTCTCATTACTAACCACTTCGACGGCAGTTTCCTTCTGACCAATGAATATACTTTTACCAATCTGAAAGAGTGTCGTATGACTTATAAGGTTTTATCGTGCGGCACTCCGCTCAAAGGAGACGCAGAAGCAGGAAAGGTAATCGCTGAAGGGAAAGTGCAACTTCCATCCATTAATCCGGGAGAAACAGGCACTGCCTGTTTTGAACTGCCCGATTCATTCCGGAAAGGTGATGTTCTTGAACTGGAGGCTTTTGATAGAGAAGGAAAAAGTATCTGTAACTGGACTTATCCGATTCATCTGGCAAAACAATATTTTGAACGTAACCTGTCACAAACGACACTCACGCCTGCTCCTCAAAAAGCAGAAGCCCGACAAACGTCTGACGCCATTGAACTAAAGAGCAGCATAGTCAGCATAACCTTCGATGCGGCAACCGGTATGATCCGTCACATTAAATCCGGTGAGACTGAGATTCCATTCAAAGATGGTCCGGTAGCAGTAGGGATGAAGATGCGATATGAACCTTCGCTCAGCTATACTCGTCATTCCTCCGACGGCGCCATTTATTGTGCCAAATATAAAGGTGCGGCAGATTCCATTGTGTGGCGTCTGACAAACGAAGGTTTGCTTTATATGGATGCTATTTTATTAAACCGCGGTTCCGGTGGTGGTGGCTTCGACGATGCTTTCATGGATGCACAGGTTTTCAATCTCGGACTTAGCTTCTCTTATCCGGAACAAAACTGTTCGGGCATGAAATGGATGGGACGCGGGCCATACAGAGTATGGAAAAACCGAATTCCAGGAACGAACTACGGTATCTGGCACAAAGATTATAACAACACCATTACCGGAGAAAGTTTTGAGAATCTGATATATCCTGAGTTCAAGGGTTACCATGCCAATCTCTATTGGGCTACACTGGAGGGCGAGAAGACTTCATTTACCGTTTATTCACGTAATGACGGAACTTTCTTCCGGGTATTCACTCCGGAAGAACCGGCAGGACGGGTAAAAGATACCATGCCTGCATTCCCTGAAGGTGATCTTTCATTCTTGCTTGATATTCCGGCTATCTGCTCGTTCAAGCCGATCGAGCAACAAGGTCCTAACAGTCAACCGGGAAATATCCGAATCAAATCGGGAGATGAAGGATTACATCTGAATCTGATGTTTGACTTCCGGTAATCCTGAGTAAAAACACTTTAAAATAAAGATAAAACGATGAACTGAAAATTGTTCTTGGAACTTAAGTTTGTTTGCGTTGTATCTATAGCATATAAATAAGGGGCTATTTGATTAAAACAGCCCCTTATTTATTATTTCATTTATTACTTAGTCATCATCTTCTTTTCCGCACTCTTCAATCCTTTCAGAGAAGTCTTGATCTTCACATTTCCACTAGTCTGACTGGAACGTAATATAGCCATTACAAATCCTTGATGTAACTTCTTGTGGTTTCCTGAGAAAAGCTCATCTGTCATATGATCACCATTATCTACGGCAATCAGTCTGGCTTCACCTGAGACTTCAAACGTAACTTCACCTTCAGTAGCAGGTACCACCCGTCCTTTACTGTCAACAGCATATACCTTTACATACTGCAAATCCATTCCATCTGCTTTCCAGTCTGCATTCTCCAACTCTATTTTCAGAGCTTTCGCCTTGCCTGTCGTTTCCAACATATGACGAGCAACTTCTTTTCCATTGTTACGTGCAATCGCTATGATGTTTCCTCCTTTGCCAAAGGTATATTTTGCCAGTAAATCATATTGCGGCTTTGTATATCATCACGTTTATTTTTCTGAATACCCAAAGATTTCCCATTAACCAATAACTCCACTTCATCAGCATTTGTATATGTAAACAGATTCTGCTTACTTCCTTCAACTCTGTTCCAATGAGATGAAAGAGGCATACGACCTACTATGACATCATTCCATTCAATACTTTCTTTCTCACTATCGACTACCCCGATATGAACTAAAGGTTCATCACTGAAAGCACTCTTTATCAAATACGCTTGAGGATAGGGTTCCAAAGCATGATTAAAGAATGAATAATTCCACCCTTTTTTAGGCCAGCCATTCGATTCCCCCCAGTATTCAATAGCTCCCCAGTAGGCAAGTCCTACCATCTTATCCCGGTCCATACCGAAAAAAGGAGCAGTAAGTTCACTGCTTGTTGCTTCACTCTGATACACGATTAAATCGGGACAAGCTTCGAGATACTTCGCATAATCAGAATAACGATAATTGAAGCTGGCAACTTCGGTCACCGTAGACAATTCGGGAGGAAGAACTTTCTTATTGAAATCTGCATCTTTTCTACTGATGGCACCAGCTCTCGAAGGATACATAGCCACCGTTGTCTTACGTGTAGAATCGTATCGCTTTACAAGCACATCGAAAATTCGATAAGTCGTAACACCCCAATCACCGGTAGGGAATCCAGCCAGATCTTCCCTCATCTGCAATTCGTTACCTAAACTCCACATAATAACCGAAGGATGGTTTCTGTCGCGTTTAATCCATTCGGGAATCATCTTATACCACAATTGAGTAAAAGGAACCCGTCCACCCCAATATGATTTGTCGCTCCACTTATCAATCAATTCATCTACAATCAGAATACCATGTTTATCAGCCAACTCCATAAAGGATTTCGAATATGGATTATGTGATGTACGCACATGATTATAACCGAACTTCTTGAGCAATTCGAACTGCCGTTCAATAGCACGGTCGAATGCCGCTGCTCCTACAGCACCTAAGTCATGATGATTGGCAATACCCTTCAAGAATAGTTTCTTACCATTCAGTTTAAAGCCAAACTCCGGAGAGTATTCAAGTGTGCGAATACCAAATTTCTCAGTTACATTGTCGATAACTTTTCCATCACGGACCAATGTTATTTCTGCTCTATAGAGATTCGGTGTTTCACAAGACCATAGTTGGGGATTGGAAACTGCAACTACCGGAAGTAGGACTTCAACAGTAGCCAGTTTATTTTTTTTAGGAGCCATTCCCTTTGTTTCCGTCACCAATTCACCTTTCGGAGAAAAGATTCTGGCATTGATTTCCACATCCAGCTGTTTCCCGGAAATACCTTCCACCTCAACCTGTACATTGATATCTGCACTTTGTTCCGTTACTTTAGGAGTAGAAATAAACACGCCATGACGGGCTATGGAAACATAGTCTTTAACCAGCAAATGGACATCCCGGAACAAACCTCCTCCCGTATACCAGCGTGATCCTCCTTTTTTGCCGGTAGAAGCACTGACAGCTACCACATTATCTGCGTCATATCTTAGTAATTTAGTAATGTCCGTTTCAAAGCAATATACCCATAGTCTGTACTTCCTACTTTCTGACCGTTTACCCAGACATCACCTATTAACATAATTCCTTCAAAATCGAGTAATACCCGTTTTCCTTTCCATTCAGGATCGGCTTTAAATGTTTTACGATACCAACCGGTTCCCATCGCTTTAAAACCACGAGCTCCCCCTGCACCCTTATCCCACGGCTGTTCTATTTGAAAGTCATGAGGCAGATCCAATACACGCCAGCTACTATCATCATATTTACAGAATAGGCATCTTTCAAGTCACCTGCATGAAATTTCCATCCGAAATTAAACAAGCGAGACAAACGCCCCTGCCCATCAGCATTTTGTGCAGCGAGCAAACCAAATTGAAGAGTCAATAAAGATAATAAAATCAGTTTTTTCATTTTGTGTATATTAATAGTTTCATAGTAGCACAAAGATAATCCCGGTTTCAATATCAGTACATAGAAGTTTGTACATTTACATAGATTATTTATCGTTTATCACCCGTAAAACATAAAAAGTCTCAAGTAGAGACAAACTACCTGAGACTTTTATTTAAATATGATTACTTACTTTTTATACAAATCAGACCCTAAATAATAACCCAACTGCGTAGGTTGATTATATCCTATATTTTGATTGAGGGCACTCATTTCATAAACATGATCACTCATCAAATAAGGAAATTTATAATCTGTCGGATACCAAGTCGTAAACAGGCGTAGTTCAGTCTGATCACTTGTTACCTGAATAATTTCCTCGCGCCAGTCTCCCCAGATATCCGCATAGAAACAGGGATTACTTTTGCTACTATTGATAGTAGTCACTTCATATCTATAAATAGTAAATACACGTTTTTCTTTGGACGCATCAATCTTACTCCGGTCTAATAATTGACGATTCAACGAATTGGAGAACCAGACAGCCATATTGTAAGACATACTGCTAGAACCGGCTCCATATCCGAGATCAGCTCCCGTACAGGAATGTGCATTACCTTTATACCACCACATCTCACAGCCCGGACTATCGGGATCAATATCGGCTACCAGACAACGTCCCATATCTCCACTATACGGAAAATCCCAGATAGTCTCTCCCGTTCTCGCATCTCTCAAAGCAGCACCTACTTTAAAAGGACAAGCCTCAAAGCAAGACCAGATTTGCAGTCCTTTTCTTGACGGGTCAAACTTTCCTAAATGCAAGGCATCTCCATGTCCATGCCTGGAGTTCCACAAGCCTTTACCATTGTGGTCTATACAACAACCTCCATATACAACTTCATCACACCCGTCATCGTCCACATCTCCCACACTTAAACTATGATTTCCTTGTCCGGCATAATCACCGTGCACACCGTCTGAAGTATCAAATCTCCATCTCTTCTTTAACTCTTGGCCCTGAAAATCCCAGGCTTCCAATACCATCTTTCCATATACTCCACGACAAATCAGAATAGAGGGGGTAGTACCCGAAAAACATCCCACTCCTACACGATAACTGGCAGAACGTTTGTAATAGTTATCTCCCCAGTCTTCGCTTTTACCTAACGCGATATAATCAGTACGAGCCAACTCTCTTCCTGTCATACCATCCAATACCGACAGAAATTCCGGTCCGCCATGAATATGAGCCGAGCCTTCGACACGATAATCGACTTTACCATCCCCATCCGTATCTTTTATTTCTGTTCCATCTCCAAAGACAGTGCCTTCTGCGGTACGAACCGCTATTTCACATTTTCCGTCACCATCAAAATCATAGACAGCAAAAGAGGTCAGATTACCCACCGGGACATTCGGGCCCAAAGCTACACGCCATAAGAACGAACCATCTAATTTATATGCTTCCAGCAAGGTAGTATGCCAAGGTCCCATCTGTACGGCTTCTGACTCATCCTCTTCGTCCTCTGTCGAAGAACTGCTTCTCAAAAGCCTTTTCAGTACAATCTCATAAACCCCATCTCCGTCCAGGTCACCGACACTGGCATCATTGGCATCATAATAATACTCTGAACTGACACCTGTGGTACCGGCCAATGGTATGGAAATATAGGGCAGTCCGGCCGATGCCTGTGCTGCCGTTATGGTATAAGTATCCAACGTTTCATCAGAACCAGCAAAACATAACCGATACGTATTATCCTTATTACGGTCGGCAGTTATATCCTGGAAGTTTGTCGACAAAGTAATCGGTTCTTCATTAAGTTTCACCTCTTCTTCATTACCGCTCTTCCGATAAAGGTCAAAGCCTATAGAAGAATCATCGGTGGGAAACATACGCCAGCTCACTAATATCTTATTATTGTATTCGGGATAGTAAGAAGCATCTTTTCTTCCGTTAATCGAAGCCCACAATGCACGTTTCAAAGGAGGCTCGACCCGCTCTGCCGGAGGAGTCGGTTCAGGTTCATCACCATTCAACTGGATTTGATTGTCAGTACACGAAACTGTAAGCAACAAAATTGCTGCCAGAAAAAACAAGGCATTTTTCATTTTAAAAGAATTTAGTTAAACAAATAATGATCTGTAAGTTCACAAAAAACACATCGCTGATCTTTCACCAAGCTTCCATAAAAAGTGCACAATGCCGACACTTCGAAAAGTATCCTTTTTATTTCAGATTAGTAGTTCAGCGATGGTCAAAAGTACAGAATCATCCACATTTTCAACTGGAATTATGTACAGTTTACATGCAAAAAAACAGAGATGAACTCAAAAACAAATTAAAGTTCATATATGAACTTTTTTGCTTAGTCTTTATTATCCTCCATTTGATAAGTTACATTCTTTTCTACCACATTTTCAACATTACTTACTTTCTTCACAAACTTCTTAACCGAACCGACCTTTACATCCTTTATCCGCACATTCTTCACAGGAAGTTCAGCATTTCCCTTCAGTTCATATACAGCGTCTGCCGATTCGCAAGTTACTTTATCCATATAGATGCCATCGATACGAGTGATTCGCTTTTCATAAGTCGGGACTAAGTCCTTCCACTGATAAAGCACCTCCGTATCTATTTCAAGTACCCGCTGGGCTGTTCCGGATGCTACATTTTTCATATAGATATTCTCAATAAATCCTCCCCTGCGATGATTTGTCTTCACAAAGAAAAGACGCATCACAGAATTGGGTGCTGTACAGTCATGCATATAGATATTCCGTATACCACCGGAGATCTCACTGCCGATGCCCAGTAAGGTATGTCCTTTCAATATCCGGCAGTTACGGATAACTATATTCTCGCAAGGTGTATTCAACCTCCATGCGTCCTGATTACGACCGGCTTTGATTACAACAGCATCGTCTCCCTGGTCAAAAGAACAGTCTTCGACCAGAAAGTTACGACTCATTTCAAAGTCAATACCATCATTATTGTGTCCATGTGCCCGCACATCCAAATTACGGACGATCCCTCCGTCACACATATAGAGGTGAATGGTCCAAAACGGACTCTCACGTATTTTAAATCCATCCAGCATCACATTCTTACAGCGATTGAAATGTATCAGATGCGGACGCAAATGATTTTCACCGGTAGCCATCTGGCGTTCTATAACAGGTACATTGGTCGAAGCTTTGGTATACAATTCCTTCAAAGCTTGCAGATGGGGTGCAGGACGTTTAAACCATACTTTCCATGTTCCCATCTTCGGCTGTAATGTACCTTTACCGCTAATTGCCACATTTTCACATTCAAATGCATACAGTAGCGGTGAGTAATTATAGCACTCCAATCCCTCCCATGAGGTCATTACCGCCGGTAGATAGTCTTCCGGATTATCTGTAAAACTCAATACGGCATTTTCTTCTAAACAGAGGTTTACATTACTTTTAAAGTGTACGGGTCCCGTCAGCCAAATGCCTGCCGGAACAACCACACGTCCACCGCCCGCTTTATTACATGCGTCAATAGCAGCAGCGATCGCTTTGGTATTATCAACTTCTCCACCCGGCACAGCACCAAAATCCGTAATCTTAAAATCCCGGTCCGGATAAATAAAGACTTTAATCGGTTGCATCGGAAAAGGAGCTTTTACTTTGACAGTTTTATAATTACCGCCCGCCATTACCGTAGCAACAGACAATAGCCCGAAACACATACATACCATCCATTTTAAAAAGTTCTGTTTCATTATCATCTCATATTAAAATTTGTCCAATCAATTTTATTTTTGAATTTTCAGTGTCACCTTAATCATACCGCCATACGGGTCGAAATCGAAAAGAACTTTATCGTCAGTGATCTGTACCGGCAATCTTCTTTTTCCTTGTTTCACAGTCACTTTCTTTATTTCCTTACCGGTAATCACCATTGTCAACGGTTCAACGAACAGTTCCTGATCCAACTTAAGTTCCGGAGCAATCAACAAGGTATTCTTTTTATTCACAACTTCCAGTTTAGTTTCCTCCCTTTCCTTGATATAAGAAGCCACTTCACGAAATGTTCCTACCCATATTTCATTCTCTCTCGCTTTTACTTGATCCAGATGATCCCACAAACGTTGAGGATTGCGGAAAGCATCATAGCCATAGGTTAAACCATGCGTCATTCCTACTCCCCAGTCATTGGTTTCAATCAAGGTATTCACCCATTTTTCCAAATCCTTCAGAGTCGATTTACTCCCAATCGAACGCTGGTGAGTTCTCGTCCCCACACGATTCTGTACGGCAATTCTCCGTCCTTCCGCTTTTTTATTATTATTGGGATAGCAGAAAGTACGGGGCATTACACCTGTATTTGCAAAGATAGCACTATCATTCTTAAAAATATCCTCTTTTATCTCTTCGATAGGAAAACGTGCGAAGTTTTTATGCGCCCAGCCATGATTGGATATCTCATGCCCATTATCAGCCATTTCCTTAAGTTGAGGCCAAGTCATTCTTGTAGTGTCGGTAATGTTCTCGTTATCCTTATTTATATTAGAACCACAGACCCAGAATGTTCCCCGAAAACCTCTCTTTTCCAGTTGGGGAACAAGAAGTGTATAGTGTTCTGCCAAGCCATCGTCAAAAGTATAGCTGATAGCACAAGCCTTATCCTGTTTATATCTGGCAATTTGCACATTCCAGTCTGCTCCCGACAAATAGCCAATACTGATTAATAAACTTAAGATAAAGAGTGAAAATGTCTTCATCGTTCTGTCGTTTTATTGGTTTATCTTCACATTATTCATCGTAAATGAATCGATTATACTCTGATCCACTTTTCCTTTCTTAGCCCGTACTGTGAGATTCTCAAAACAGAAATCAGACAACTTATATTGATCAGACTTCTTAACATTAAAGAATACATTACAATCAATGTCTATATTACGCATCGTAATGTTATTAGAATAAGAAAGGGGAGTATCTTTACGATCTTTCAAATCGTAAAACTGCGTCCAAGGAGCTATATTCAGACAATTCTGTACATTCCCTGTTATATCCTCTACCAGAATATACTCATATTTTTGCGGTGTATCCGGGCGCATCTTTAGAGTTAGAAGAGCACGTGCTCTATCTACCTTACAACGGCGGACAATCACATTCCGGCTAAGGATAGACTCACTACCACAAGTAAAGGCGCTATGACAGAATCCGTAGGTACAGTCTTCAATAATAATATCATAGTTTTCTCCATTATTGGCATCTTTATCTGCCCAAGGTCCTTTTCCACCTTTCAGCGCCACCGCATCATCATTGACAGACATATAACAATTCTTTATCAGCACATTATTACAAACATCAAGGTCCACTGCATCCGTACTAGGAGCTTTTACGGGACTGGCAGGCGAAGTAATGCGAAGATTCAACAACTTCAAAAAACTGCATTTATAGAAATGAGTGCTCCAGAAAGGAGAATTCATAATTCTGATTCCCTCAATCTGAGCATTCTTACAGTTGGACAAATAAATAATGCGAGGACGCATTTCTTCCATATTGGTGCAATCCGGATTTATAGAACGCCGTAACCAAAATGACTTCAGTACCGAAGCCCGTTTCCATTCAATGTTCCCTTTCCGGAAATTGTAAATCCATCCAGTCCGTCTGCATTTACCAAAGCCATGAAGTACTTTAAAGTCTGTCCCTCCATACGGGTCATTTTCACCGGAAAATGACTAATATCATCGCTTCCCTTTAATACTGCATCTTCTTCCAGATGTAAATGAGTATTGTTTTTAAAGAAAAGTGATCCGCTTAAGAAAGTACCTTTGGGAATAACTATAACTCCACCCCCATTCCGGGCAGCCAGATCAATTACTCCCTGTATCTTCTTTGTCTGCACCACCGTACTGTCGTTCGCTACTCCATAATCGGTTATGCTATATTTCTTTCCTAAAGCATTCACATTCACTTCCTTGTTTTCCCTGAACCATTCAGGGATTGCCTTGCCATCAGGAAAAACCTCCTGAGCCACTATTTGTGTACAACACAAAATCAATACTAATCCTACAATTTGTTTCATCACCTATTTATCTTTTTACACTTATCTATTATTAATCAATACCTTACATTGAAAACACCAGTACTCCTGCGGTTGGGATCTCTTCAGTTCCTACCAGCACCTTACTTCCCTCCGGTATGTCGAATGTATAAGAACGATCTGAATAATTCAGCACAATCCCCAGCCCGTTCCGGTATTCCACCGTTATTCCATAAGGCAAATCCATCACAGGAATCTGTAGCTGTGCATATAATTTCTTCAAGATATCCTTTTCCAACGCACCATTGTGGCTGTCAACTCCGACATATGTAACAGTGCCCTTACCCAGTTTTCGGAACGTGACAGCAGGACCACCTTCATAGAATTCATTGGCATACGTCGCCCAAACCTGCGAATCAGATGCGGGAATCAGTATTTCTCCCCATGTATTCCACGCATATTGCTTTCCATTCATGACAACAGTACCCGGATCTTCCGGTAACAGCAAATCATAAAAGTTCATTTCATTTCCGGT
>ERZ860009.459-NODE-459-length-18603-cov-1.474606_pt1 | contig 18603 bp, 17 predicted proteins | sample MGYA00510114_ERZ860009 | MGnify/ENA primary metagenome ERZ860009 (study PRJEB30046, sample SAMN00715177) | human gut metagenome | study: EMG produced TPA metagenomics assembly of the A metagenome-wide association study of gut microbiota in type 2... | reverse complement strand
GAGGAGACAATGGGGAGTAGCCGATGATGTACTTTGTGCCGGCAACGATCAGGTTCTGAAATTCCTGGAAGATGTATATGGCGATTGATTGAAATCTTCCCTTCAGAGTATATCCATGTAGGTGGTGACGAATGTCCGAAGGTAAGATGGGAGAAATGTCCGAAATGTCAGGCACGTATCAAAGCGTTGGGCTTGAAATCGGATAAGAATCATACTAAGGAAGAACGTTTGCAGAGTTTTGTTATCAATCATATAGAGAAGTTCCTGAACGATCACGGACGTCAGATTATTGGTTGGGATGAGATTCTCGAAGGCGGACTTGCTCCTAATGCAACAGTTATGTCATGGCGTGGCGAAAGTGGAGGTATTGAAGCTGCCAAGCAGAAACATGATGTGATCATGACCCCGAACACTTATCTGTATTTTGATTATTATCAGGCTAAAGATACTGAAAATGAACCTTTCGGTATCGGAGGTTATTTGCCGATGGAAAGAGTGTACAGCTATGAGCCGATGCCGGCTTCCCTTACTCCGGAAGAACAGCAGTATATAAAAGGTGTACAAGCCAATCTTTGGACAGAGTATATTGCTACTTTCTCTCATGCTCAATATATGGTCTTGCCTCGTTGGGCTGCTTTGTGTGAAGTCCAGTGGTCAACACCTGATAAGAAGAACTACGAAGATTTCTTGTCTCGTCTTCCACGACTGATTAAGTGGTATGATGCAGAAGGATATAATTATGCAAAGCACGTATTTGATGTAAAAGCAGAATTTACTCCGAATCCGGCTGATGGTACTTTAGACATTACACTTACTACAATTGATAATGCACCAATCCACTACACGCTAGATGGTACAGAGCCGACGAGTACTTCTCCCGTTTATGATGGTGCTTTGAAGATTAAGGAAAATGCAGACTTCTCGGCTATAGCTATTCGCCCTACTGGCAATAGTCGTGTCGTTTCTGAGAAAATCGATTTCAGTAAATCAAGCATGAAGCCGATTGTTGCTAATCAGCCGGTGAATAAACAATATGAGTTCAAAGGTGTCTCTACGTTGGTAGATGGCTTGAAAGGAAATGGTAACTATAAAACCGGACGCTGGATTGCATTTAGAGGAAATGATATGGATGTGACTATTGATTTCAAACAACCAACAGAGATTTCAAGCGTTGCCATTTCTACTTGCGTAGAGAAGGGAGATTGGGTTTTTGATACAAGAGGACTCTCTGTAGAAGTTTCAGAAGACGGCACAAACTTCACGAAAGTGGCATCTGAAACTTATCTGCAATGAAGGAAACTGATAAAAATGGTGTTTATGACCATAAACTAACATTTACACCTGTAACTGCACAATATGTGAAAGTTATAGCTTCACCCGAGAAAAGTATTCCGGAATGGCATGGTGGTAAGAGTTATCCAGGCTTTTTATTTGTAGACGAAATCACAATTAATTAATGAATATAAGAAAGAGATACACTAAAGTTTGTCTTTTCTTATGGGTAATCGGGATGTGTCTTTGTACACATCCCATAAATGCACAGTCCGTAATTCCTGTTCCCTTAAAGATGGAACAGGGTACGGGCTCTTTTTTACTCTCTGAAAAAACAAAGCTTTATACAAATCTACAGGGAGAAGAAGCTATTCTTCTGGGTAACTATCTGAAAACTGCATTACCTGTACAATTTAAGGAAGGGAAAAAGAAAGATAAACAGAATGTCTTGTCTTTATTGATAACAGAAAAGAAGCCTCAGTTGGTGTCACCGGAAAGTTATATATTATCCGTTACTCCTGAACATATTCTGATTCAGGCTTCTTCCGGTGCTGGGTTGTTTTATGGAATTCAGACATTGTTGCAGTTATCTCAGCCTTCGGACACGGGCTATTCTATAGCTTCTGTTGAAGTACAGGATACCCCTCGTTTTGCTTATCGTGGTATGATGCTGGATGTCTCCCGCCACTTCTTCTCTAAAGAATTTGTGAAGAAACAGATAGACGCATTGGCATTTTATAAACTAAACCGTTTGCACTTGCATTTGACGGATGCGGCAGGATGGAGACTTGAAATAAAGAAATATCCTTTATTGACGGAATTTGCAGCCTGGCGTACAGATGCAAACTGGAAGAAGTGGTGGAATGGCGGACGGAAATATCTCCGTTTTGATGAGCCTGGTGCTTCCGGTGGTTATTATACTCAGGATGACATGAAGGAGATTATTGCATATGCGCAGCAGCATTATATCACAATCATTCCTGAAATCGAGATGCCTGCCCATTCAGAAGAAGTATTGGCTGCTTATCCGCAACTCTCCTGTTCGGGTGAACCTTATAAAAACGCAGATTTTTGTGTTGGAAATGAAGAAACATTCACTTTCTTAGAAAATGTGCTTACTGAAGTAATGGAGCTTTTTCCATCGGAATATATTCATGTAGGAGGCGATGAGGCTGGTAAGGCGGCTTGGAAGACTTGTCCGAAATGTCAGAAAAGGATGCAGGATGAACATCTTTCTAATGTAGACGAGCTACAAAGCTATCTGATTCATCGTATTGAACTGTTTCTGAATGCACATGGACGTAAGTTGCTGGGTTGGGATGAAATTCTTCAAGGTGGTCTGGCTCCTAATGCTACTGTAATGTCATGGCGTGGCGAAGAGGGAGGTATTGCTGCTGTCCGTTCCGGTCATCAGGCAGTTATGACTCCCGGTCAATATTGTTATTTGGATAGTTATCAGGATGCTCCGTATTCTCAGCCGGAAGCTATCGGAGGATATTTGCCATTGGAGAAGGTTTATTCATATAATCCGGTTTCAGATTCTTTAACTGTAGAACAGGCAAAACTTGTTTATGGTGTGCAGGCAAATCTATGGGCAGAATATATCCCCACTCCGGAGCATATGGAATATATGATATATCCTCGTATCCTTGCTTTGGCAGAAGTGGCTTGGTCGGCTCCCGAACGTAAATCATGGACAGACTTTCATAATCGTGCATTGAAAGCAGTTGATGATTTGCAAGCGAAAGGATATCATACTTTTGATCTTAAAAATGAGATAGGAAGTCGTCCGGAGTCTTTGAAGCCGATAAGTCATCTGGCTGTGGGGAAGAAGGTTATTTATAATGCTCCGTATAGTCCTCACTATCCTGCGCAGGGAAATACAGCTCTTACTGATGGTATTCGTGGCGACTGGACTTATGGAGATGGATCCTGGCAAGGTTTTATCGATAAAAAGCGATTGGATGTTACCATTGATATGGGTACGGAAACTGCTGTCCATTCTGTCTCTGCTGATTTTATGCAAGTGGTAGGGGCAGAGGTCTTTTTGCCTGAATCTGTCACTATTTCCATTTCTGATGATGGAACAAACTTCACAGAATTGAAACAATATACTTTTGAAGTAAATAGAAAAGAAGCTATTAAATTTATTAGTATTTCATGGGAAGGCAGTGCTGAAGGACGGTATATACGTTATCAAGCTCGTGCCGGAGAAGAATTCGGTGGATGGATATTTACGGATGAAATAGTAGTGAAATAATCAGATGTATAATTTATGACTCTAAATATTAGATACTTATTAGGAATAGCCGTCCTTTTTTCTTTCTCTGTGATCAGTGCACAGGTACGAACCTCGTATACCTTTGAGAAAGGATGGAAATTTACACGTGAAGATAATGCTGATTTTATTCAGCCCGACTATAATGATATCAAGTGGCAATCAGTGGTAGTACCCCATGACTGGGCTATTTATGGGCCTTTTGGTGTAGATAATGATAGGCAAATGACAGCCATTGCACAAGACGGACAAAAAGAAGCGATGGAACATGCCGGACGTACAGGTGGTCTTCCTTTCGTCGGAGTGGGCTGGTATCGGCTGAATTTTGATGCTCCCTCTTTTGCCAAAGGGAAAAAGGCTACATTGATCTTTGACGGAGCTATGAGCCATGCTCGTGTGTATGTCAACGGTCAGGAGGCGGGTTATTGGCCCTATGGGTACAATACCTTTTATCTGGATGTAACTCCCTATCTGAAAGAGGGGACAAAGAATACTTTAGCTGTTCGTCTGGAGAATGAGACAGAATCTTCCCGTTGGTATCCGGGAGCCGGACTTTACAGAAATGTACATCTGGTAGTAACGGAAGATGCTCATATTCCGACATGGGGTACACAGTTGACTACTCCGGTAGTGAAGGATGATTATGCGAAAGTGAATATAAAAACGACTTTGGTCGTACCTTCCGGAAAACAGTTTGATGCATACCGTATAGTGACTGAACTTAAAGATAAGGATGGAAAAGTAGTAACTACTGATGAGAAACAAGGTTCCCGTTTTGATGATAATATCTTCAGTCAGGAACTTGTTGTCAGTCGTCCGGCTTTATGGAGCCGGAAACACCTGTTCTTTATCAGGCTGTTTCTAAAGTCTATGAAGGTAATACACTGAAGGATGAATATACAACATCTTTCGGTATTCGTACTATTGAAGTCATTCCCAATAAGGGCTTTTTCTTAAATGGAAAGAGAACTCCATTCAAAGGCGTATGCAATCATCATGACCTCGGTCCTTTGGGAGGTGCTGTGAATGATGCTGCTATCCGTCGTCAGATTCGTATTTTGAAAGATATGGGTTGTAATGCGATTCGTACTTCTCATAATATGCCTGCTCCTGAGTTAATCAGAGCTTGTGATGAGATGGGAATGATGGTGATGGCGGAATCGTTTGATGAATGGAAGGCTATGAAAGTTAAGAACGGCTATCGTCATGTCTTTGACGAATGGGCAGTAAAGGATCTGACGAACTTGCTACGTCATTATCGTAATAATCCGAGTGTGGTGATGTGGTGCATCGGAAATGAGGTTCCCGAACAATGGGATGGAAATAAAGGACCTAAGATGTCTTATTTTCTACAGGAACTTTGTCATCGTGAAGATCCGACACGTCCTGTCACACAGGGGATGGATGCGCCGGATGCTGTAGTCAATAATAATATGGCGGCAGTAATGGATATTGCGGGATTTAATTATAGACCACATAAATATCAGGAGAATTATAAAAAACTTCCTCAACAGATAGTCTTGGGTAGTGAGACTGCTTCTACGGTTAGTTCCCGTGGAGTATATAAATTCCCTGTTACCCGCCAATGGATGAAGAAATATGAGATCACCAGTCTTCCTCTTATGATGTGGAGTCTTGTTCATGGTCCAATCTGCCTGAAGATGATTTTATTCAACATGAGGACTTGCCTTATTGTATAGGAGAGTTTGTTTGGACAGGATTCGATTATCTGGGTGAACCGACTCCCTATTATACAGATTGGCCCAGTCATTCTTCACTGTTTGGAATTATCGATTTAGCAGGGCTGCCCAAAGACCGTTATTATCTCTATCGTAGTCACTGGAATAAAGAACAGGAAACACTTCACATTCTTCCTCACTGGAATTGGGAAGGACGAGAGGGAGAGATAACTCCTGTCTTTGTGTATACCAACTATCCTTCAGCCGAATTATTCATCAACGGAAAGAGCCAGGGGAAACGTACCAAAGACCTTTCCTAACCATTGATAATAGTGCTGACTCTGTTTCCATCATGAACTTGAAACGTCAGAGCCGTTACCGCCTGATGTGGATGGATACAAAATATGAGCCAGGCACGGTGAAAGTCGTGGCTTATGATGCTGACGGGAAAGCTGTAGCTGAAAAAGAACTCCATACAGCCGGTAAACCGGATCATATTGAATTGGTAGCCGATCGTAATGTAATCAAAGCGGATGGAAAAGATCTTTCTTTTGTAACAGTGCGAGTGGTAGACAAAGACGGTAATCTGTGTCCGGATGCCTCACATGAAATCAGTTTCAAAGTGAAGGGGGAGGGTAGTTACCGTGCAGGAGCTAATGGTAATGCAGCTTCCTTGGAATCTTTCCAGCGTCCGAAGATGAAAGTCTTCAGTGGTATGATGACTGCTATTGTATCTTCGACAGAGCAACCGGGCAAAATAACCCTTGAAGCTACGGGCAAAGGCTTGAAAAAAGGAACCTTGATCATTGAAAGCCGTCAGGAAGCTAAGAAGTAAGAAATATCGTTGTAATATATGTAATTCCTCTAAGTGTTTCATTGCGACACACTTAGAGGGATTTTTGTTTAAGCAGACAGGAGTTTAACATCTTTGCAGGCAAAATAAAAGCTGTAAAAGTATGTTCTTTTATTAAATTGTATTACTTTTGCATCGTTTTAGTACTGTATCCGTTTCTCTATGAACCTTGGTTCTTATATGGAGATAAGATAAAAAGGCTAAATCCTTAAGAGATGCGCTACTGCTTCATAAATGGATTTCATTTGTGAAAGTCAGGGCGCTTTTGTCTTTTAAGTAAGTGATGAAATAAAAAACAAGGGGTAATGGGTGATAATGAATGATTTGGACAAAGAACGACAAACAGAGGGAAGGAAGGCATGGTATGCTGTACAAACCTTCTATTGTAAAGAAGAACATTTGGGGAAATATTTGGAAAAAAAAGGGGTAAATTATTTTATTCCGATGCGATATATCGAGCATGAGACGCTTGATGGTAAAAAGCATCGGAAACTGACTCCAGCTGTACACAATCTGCTGTTTATCGAGAAAGAATTTACGGAAAAAGAACTTTTAGAAAGGGTAAAAGATTGTACTATACCTTTTTTGCTTGTTCGTGACCGGAGTACACGGCGGTGTTATGAGATTCCAGACTGTGAGATGTTGGAATTCCGTGCCGTATGCGATCCTAATTATAAAGGAACTCTTTATGTCGATACAGTAACAGCAGAAGCCCGTCCCGGACAAGCAGTTCGGGTGATCCGTGGCCCGTTTGCCGGACTTGAAGGCAAACTCACGCAATACAAGAAGAGCTATTACGTAGTTGTTACGTTAGCTACTATCGGCGTCATGCTACATATTCCCAAGTGGTATTGCGAAAAAATCAACTAATCATAACATTACGATCATCTGCTCAACACCTTGTTGTCGGACACTTCATGTCTGACCTTTAGAACTATTTTTTTTAATCTCGGAAGGTAATCTATTTTTTTAATAAAATATTCAATTTTTTGAGTGGAAGGATATATACCCTGCCACTCAAATCTTGAGTACTAATAACAAATCAATGAAAGGAATTGTTTTAGCCGGTGGTTCAGGTACTCGTTTGTATCCGATCACAAAAGGAGTGAGCAAACAACTGCTCCCTATCTTTGATAAGCCAATGATTTATTATCCTATTTCGGTATTGATGTTGGCTGGTATACGTGAGATTCTGATAATTTCTACTCCTTATGATCTTCCGGGCTTTAAACGTCTTTTAGGAGATGGCTCTGATTATGGTGTACGTTTTGAATATGCAGAGCAACCTTCTCCGGATGGATTGGCTCAAGCATTTATTATCGGAGAAGAATTTATCGGTAACGATTCTGTTTGTCTGGTACTAGGTGATAATATTTTCTATGGTCAGGGTTTCACCCGTATGCTGCAAGAAGCTGTGTATACTGCAGAAGAAGAGAATAAAGCTACTGTTTTTGGATACTGGGTTGCCGATCCTGAACGTTATGGTGTTGCTGAATTTGATAAAATGGGGAGTGTTCTGAGTATAGAAGAAAAACCTATTCAGCCAAAATCTAATTATGCAGTAGTCGGTCTTTATTTCTATCCTAATAAAGTGGTGGAAGTAGCTAAAAATATCACACCATCTTCGCGTGGTGAATTAGAGATTACGACAGTGAATCAGCAATTCCTGAATGATCAGGAACTTAAAGTGCAGCTGCTAGGTCGTGGATTCGCTTGGCTGGATACAGGAACCCATGATTCTTTATCCGAAGCCAGTACTTTTATTGAAGTTATTGAGAAACGTCAAGGCTTGAAGGTAGCATGCTTGGAAGGTATTGCCTTACGTCATGGATGGATTACTGCTGATAAGATGCGTGAGCTGGCCAAGCCTATGCTGAAGAATCAGTATGGGCAATACTTGCTAAAGGTAATTGATGAGCTAACACAGAAATAAATTTAATACTTAATTTTCAAAAGAATCACAGTGGAAGTTATTAAAACAGCTATAGAAGGTGTGTTCATTATTGAACCTCGTTTGTTTAAGGATGATCGTGGCTATTTCTTCGAATCTTTCTCGCAACGGGAATTTAACGAGAAAGTTCGTAAAGTGAATTTTGTACAAGATAATGAGAGTAAGTCTAGTTATGGGGTGCTACGAGGTTTACATTTTCAGAAGCCTCCCTATGCACAAAGTAAATTAGTTCGTGTCATTAAAGGCGCCGTTTTGGATGTTGCGGTAGATATTCGCAAAGGCTCACCAACGTTTGGGAAGTATGTATCTGTAGAACTGACAGAAGATAATCATCGTCAATTTTTTATTCCTCGTGGTTTTGCTCATGGATTCAGTGTGCTGACGGATGAAGTTATTTTTCAATATAAATGTGATAATTTCTATGCTCCGCAAAGTGAAGGGTCTTTGGCATGGGATGATCCTGATTTGGGTATTGATTGGAGAGTTCCGGCAAATGAGATTGTATTGTCTGAGAAAGATAAATACCATGAAAGATTACGAGATGCTTCTTGGCTGTTTGAACAATGAGAACTCATTATGTACTAGAAAGTCCTATAATGCTTATAAGCTATATAGTAAGTACCTGCAGAAACCTTTAGATTTTAAATAATCCTTTATTGTGGCTGAGAATATCTTACCAAACAATTCAAAACGTATAGCAAAGAACACATTATTTCTCTATATTCGGACATTTATTACAATGTTTATTAGCTTGTATACTTCGCGTGTAATATTGGAAGTATTGGGTATAGATGACTTTGGTATTTATAATGTTGTAGGTGGGTTTGTCGGGATGTTTTCTTTAATAAGTGCAACATTAACATCTTCTACACAACGTTTTATCACATTTGAATTAGGGAAAAAAGGTAAAAATAATAGTCAAGATGTTTTTTCGTCTGCCATATTGATACATGTAATAATTGCTTTTATAATTATTATACTTGCAGAGAGTATAGGCGTATATTTTTTAAATACTCAAATGAATATACCACTATGCGATTAACTGCTGCTAACTGGATTTTTCAATTTTCGTTAATTACTTTTGTTGTAAATATTGTTAGTATTCCATATAATTCTCTATAATTGCTCATGAACGAATGACTGCTTTCGCTTCTATTACATTAATTGAAGCCTTATTAAAGTTGCTTATTGTTTATATGTTAAAACTATCTACTTTTGATAAATTGATAGTGTATGGAATTTTAATATTATCTGTTTCATTAGTTATTCGTATTGTTTATGGGGTTTATTGTTCGAGAAATTTTGTTGAATGTAAATTTAGACTAGTAAAGAAGAATCTTTATTATAAACAGATACTAGGGTTTTCAGGGTGGAATATTATAGGTACTTCATCTTCTGTTTTGGCAACTTATGGGATTAATGTCCTATTGAATATATTCTTTGGTGTAGCAGTAAATGCAGCTAGAGGCATTGCAGCACAGGTTGATAATGCAGTAAGTCAATTTGTCGGCAATTTTATTATGGCACTTAATCCACAAATAACTAAATCTTACGCATCTGGTGATCGGGAATATATGATAAAACTTGTAGTAAGTGGTTCTCGTTACTCTTTTTATCTCTTGTTTATTATGGTTATACCAATTTTGTTTGAAACAGAATATGTGCTTACATTATGGTTGAGAAATGTTCCGGAATATACGGTTGTTTTTGTACAGTTATCTTTGATATATATGTTATGTCAATCTTTATCAAACACTTTATTTACTGCAATGTTGGCTACTGGCAATATTCGGAATTATCAAATAGTTGTGGGCGGATTGGCTTTAATGGCATTTCCACTTTCATATGCTCTTTTTAAAATGGGATTTGCTCCATCATATTGTTACTATATATCTATTTTTATTTCTGTTTCTTGTCTAATAGCTCGCCTGGTTATGTTGCAGAGAATGATAGGATTGCCTATGCGCATATTTTTAAAAGATGTTGTTTTAAGAGTGCTATTTGTCTCTATTTTATCATTGGTAATCCCATGTCTTATTATTAATTTAATGCCACAGGGCTTTGTACGTTTAATGGTGCTTTCCTTTGTTTCATTGATGACTATAAGCATTGTAATATTGTATATAGGCATAACAAAGAATGAACGTGTCTTTCTCATAACATATATCAAAAATAAAATTCATAAGAAATAATGGGAGATTATTCTAATATTCGTGACAAAGCATTGGCTTACTATGTTGGATATTCAACGGATAAAGAAATACGTCATAAAGCTTCTTCAGGGGGAGTTGGAACAGCAATTATTAAATATCTCTTTTCATTGCCTGAATATAGTACTTCCATAACTTTTGTTTATGACAAAGAGAAGTGTGGCTATATTCTAAAACTTATTCACAGTTTTGATGAATTTAATATTTGTGGTAGTATTTATCAAGATATAGATATATTTTCTTTTATAAAAAATAATTTATCAAATATCAAAGATGGTATTGTGTTATCCTGTATGCCTTGTCAAGTACGGGGGATACGTTCTATTTTGAATAAGAACAATATTAGGAATTTTATATTGTCCTTTTGCTGTTCGGGTCAGACAACTATTGAGGGTACATGGCTTTGTTATCGATATATGGGAATTGATAAAAATAAAGTAGAAAATATGCAATATCGAGGAAATGGTTGGCCAAGTGGTATGCAAATAAGATGTCTAATGGTGAAACTATATATAAAGATAACTATACAAATCCATGGAAACTGATGCACCAGTCAAAATTATTTCGACCGAAACGTTGCTTGATGTGCAAAGAAGATATTAGCTATAAAGCAGATATATCATTAGCAGACCCTTGGCTAGAGAAATACAAAGAAAATGATCGAATTGGTAATACAATGTTTTTAGTCAATACAGAAATTGGATTATCTTTTATCGAAGAGATGAAAAAACAGTTTGCCCTACAAGTCATTGATTCTTCTGCAGAAGATTATATGAATGCACAAGGGCATACTGTAAAAGCGAAAATGTATGCATTTCAAGAAAGAAAATTGAATGATATATTGTCAAAAATGGGGAGTAATGTAATTTATAAAACTATTGTCACATTCTCTCCGTCTATGCTTAAACTTCATATGTTTATCATTCGGGTTATTCATAAACTAATAAACTGAGATATATGAAACCATATATTATAATATCAGGACTAAATCTTAGAGATAATAATAGAGGAACGGCTGCATTAAGCTATGGCTCTTTTTATTTTTTGCATGAAAGAGGGTTATTGCCGAAAGGGGCAAAGATTTTAAATGTTCGTTTTGTAAAGAATTTCTTAAGGCCGGAAAATAGAGGGATAAAAAATCAAAAGATAGACATTGATGGTACCGTATGGGAACATTTTACAGTTAATGTCTTCTTCATAGAAAGTATATTATTAAAATATCTTCGTGTTTGTTTGCCCTTTACTAAGTTCGGACGAATGATAAAACAGACTGAATATGTTGCTGCCATTAATGGTGGTGACGGCTTTTCGGATATTTATAGTACTAAAACTTTTCACAGTCGGTTATCTGATATCAATTTAGCGATGATATTCAATATTCCTGTCATTCTTCTCCCCCAAACCCTGGGACCGTTTAAGGAGAGTAAAAATCAGATTATAGCTGGTCGTATTCTTCGTTATGCCAGTCAGATTTTTGTTCGTGATGACAAATTCATTCCGGAGTTAAAAAAAATGGGATTAAAATACGAACAGACGAAAGATCTCTCGTTTTATATGAAGCCGCAGCCTTTTAATATTGAGATCAAATCCAATGCGGTAGGTATTAACGTGAGTGGATTGGCTTATAGTAATCAATTCCGGACTCTTTCCGGACAGTTTGCTACTTATCCATTGCTCATAGATAAGCTTATTGCTTATTTTCAGCAAAAGAATGTTTCAATTTATTTGATACCGCATTCATATAATTATCAGAACGCAGAGTTCGCTAATGACGATCTGGAAGCTACGCGTGATGTCTATGCCAAGTTACAGGACAAGAGTCATGTTCTATTTATTGATCAAGATATAATTTCTCCTCAAGTAAAGTTTATTATTTCACGAATGAAGTTTTTTATAGGCACACGTATGCATGCCAATTTTGCAGCAATATATACTGGAGTGCCATTGTTTGGATTGGCGTATAGCTATAAATTTCAAGGGGCGTTTGAGGCAAATGGCATTTATGATAGTACAGCTATGATAAATAATATCAATGAGCAAGATGTAGATGTCATAATAGAGAGAATAGCGATCAAATACGAGGCGTTGGGATAGTATCCTTTTATTTAAATATTGCTTTATGGCTTTTATTCAATCATGGCTTACCATAATTATTCTTGCGACTTTTTTCATTAAGTTACGAGTCGGTATAGTGTTATATCTTGCTTATGTATTTTTAGTCCCATATTTTAATATTGACTTTTTAGGAATTCATTTGAGTTGGAATTTTGCAAATGTTTTACTCTTAGTAGCTTTTATCCTGGATTATTATAAACGTAGTGCAAAAGTAATTTTTGACCTGAAACCATTCTATCCATTTATATTTTTCTATGGTATGATGTTAGTTGAAATGCCTTTTCAGGACGATGTTCCGATAAATGTTGCATTGAATTCATGGCGTGCAAATATGATGACTAATATACTATTTCCAATAGTAATGTGGAATGTGTCCAGATATGATACAAAAGTCGTGAAGTATTGTAAAAACTGCATGCTTGTAGTGATCATTATTGTTGTTTTGTATGGCATTTTTTTACTGTCATTAAAAGGAATGAATCCTTATGTGTTTTTTATGGCACAAATTAATAATGCTGAATTACGAGAAGCTCAATTTGGAGAGCAAACAGCACGTCTCATGACTAAAATATCTTCAGTATTTACTCATCCAATGATTTTCGGCTTGTTTTTAGGTCTAGCTATGGTGTATCTTTATTCATTAAAAGATAAAATGAAATCGTTATTTATCTATTTGTTGATGATATTTGTTGTAGGTTGCATTTTTCTTTGTGGTATTCGTACTCCGATAGGTGCAATTTTTGTTACAGTTCTTTTCTATTTACTGATGTCTCGTCAGATTAAATTGATGATATATGCAATAATTTTGGGATTTATATGCTATCTTATTATCGAAAATATTCCAGAGTTATCAGCAACAATTGATTCTATATTTACTCGTGGTAATCGTCAAACAAATGTAGAGGGATCATCTTTTGAGATGCGTTTTGAACAGTTTAATGGTTGTCTGAGGGAAATACGAGACTGCATTGTTTTTGGTAAAGGGTATGGTTGGAGCAGTTATTATATATCTATTCATGAACTTCATCCTGTGTTATTAGCTTTTGAGTCGCTTGTATTTGTAGTACTTTGTAATAATGGTATTGTGGGGGTGTTTATTTGGGTGATTACATTTATTTGGTTATTTAGGGGTGTTTATAGAAAGACTAAAAATATAACATTACTTGTGATGACATTAGCTGTTTATTACATAGGTTATTCAATCATTACAGGTGAATATGGATATATGCAGTATTTTATTATTTTCTATACATTAATTTTGATGAATTCAAACGGGACTTTATCAAGAGGGAGTGAATTGAATTAATTGCACAATATCATATTTGTCTCTTTTTCTTCTAAAGAAGTTTGGTGCAGATGTAATTATATATTATTTAAAAAAAAGCTAAGGTATAAAGAATGAAGAATATGGTCACGAAAGTAAGAGTTATAGCATTCTATCTTCCACAATTTCATCCAATACCGGAAAATGATAAATGGTGGGGAAAAGGATTCACAGAATGGACTAATGTAGGTAAGGCTAAGCCTTTATTTAGAGGGCATTATCAACCTAGAGTCCCCGCTGATTTGGGGTATTATGATTTAAGAATGCCAGAAGTTAGAGAGGCGCAAGCGCAATTAGCAAAAGATGCAGGAATCGAGGGTTTTATGTATTGGCATTATTGGTTTGGAAATGGCAGGAAATTGTTGGAACGTCCTTTTAATGAAGTATTAACGACTGATAAGCCTGATTTCCCTTTTTGTTTAGGGTGGGCTAATCATAGTTGGACACGTAGAACTTGGAATAGTAATGCACAGTCTTGTAAGGATGTTGATTTGTTGTTACAGACTTATCCTGGAGATAATGATATAATTGAACATTTTCAATGTGTTTTGCCCGCATTGAAAGATCATCGATATATTTGTGTTGATGGAAAACCAATGTTTATGGTATATGATCCGCTGTCTGTTCCTAATATGAATAATTTTATGAAGATCTGGAATGAACTGGCTATAAAAAATGGATTGACTAATGGTATTCATTTTGTAGGGTTAGCGAGTGGATGGTTGGATAAGTATCAGAAAACTTTAGATTTAGGATTAGATGCAATTGCCCCGTCAAATTTATGGTATGCAGAATCTAAAGTAAAGGGGAAATATATAAAATTAGTAGAACATAAGCTTCGCAAATATTTTCCTTCCATTGCCCCACTTGACAAGTATAAATATAAAGATATAATAAAGAATTTCTATACTGACTATGATAGATTGGAAAATAGCTATCCTTCTATTATTCCTAATTGGGATAGGTCTCCAAGAGGAGGTAGAAGAGCTGTCATATACACAGGGTCGACGCCTGAATTATTTAAACGACATATTGAAGATGCTATAAAAATAGTAGAGAATAAAAAGGCGGAGCATAAAATTATATTTTTGCGTTCTTGGAATGAATGGGCCGAAGGAAATTATGTAGAACCAGATATAAAGTTTGGGCATGGGTATCTGGATTCATTAAGGAGTGTTATTTTGGAAGAATGATAAATAATGAGATTTCTAATATGAAAATTGTACATATTCTAAATTCTCTTAAAGGGGGAGGTATTCAGAATTTCTTATTGTCGTTAGCTCCTGAGCAGGTAATAAAAGGGTGTCAAGTATTATTATAGTTGTAGATAATGACGATTATGAATACTGTACACGTTTAAAAGAAAAATTTGAGAACAATGGTGTGCAGGTTTGTTATTTAAATAAAAAATTGCATAGTAAAATCTCATTTTTGAAAACCTTGATAAAATGTAGGAATATTATAAAGAAAGAACAGCCCGATATCGTAAATACACATGGGGAAATCTGTCACATATATGGAGCGGTGACTACTTGGGGAAGGAAAATCAAACATTGTATTACTGTTCATAATGCCCCCGAACATTGGAATAAATTAAATATCCTCTTTAATGGAAGTAAACCTTTGATTTTTTGTTCGGAAGCAGCTTATTCTCTTAGGGTACAAAAGAATAAAAGCTATGAAGTGATAAACAATGGAATTTCTCCATCTATTGTACAAACTAAGGAATGCGTAAATTTAAGAGATGAATTGAATTTAAGTCATAATGATAAAATTGTTGTCTCAGTAGGATCTTTGCGTCCTCAAAAAAATTACGATTTCTTAAAAGAGATTTCGACTGCGATGATGGATGAACATATCCATTTCTGCGTATGTGGTGGTAATTATGGAAAGGGGTATATTAATACTAATTCTTTTAAAGAATATAAGAATATCCATTTTTTGGGACTTAGGTCTGATATCTCAGCTATAGAGAATACTGCAAATTTGTTTTTGAGTTGCGCTACGTTTGAAGGGTTACCGATTGCTGTTTTAGAGGCTTATTTTAATGGGATACCATGTGTCCTTTCTCCCATAGAGCAACACATTAATATATCTAATGTTTCAAAATGTTGGATACCAGAATCCTTCAAAGTTTCTGATTTTATCGTGACTATAAAAGAAGCCTTAAGATGCGAAGATAGTCATGATATTATATATGCTGAAAGACTTCCATTTATTGAAAAATACAGCATTTCTAGAACTGCAGAACTCTATATTGAATATTATAATAATTTATTGTAATAATGGGAAAGAGTATACTATATACGGTCAGTAATGGCTTGTGTACCGGATGTGGCATTTGTCAAGGGGCATGTCCAAATACTTCAATTACAATGCACGTCAAAAGTGGAAGATTTCTACCAGTGGTTGATCAGAAATCATGTAAGAATGATAAGGGTTGCCATCGTTGTTATGATATTTGTCCTGGGGTAGGAGTTAAACTCAATTGTATAGCGAAAGAGGAATTTAGCGGAGCTGATACATTCTATAATGGGAAAATAGGATATTATAGGAAATGTTTTACAGGGTACAGTAATAATTATGATGTGCGATATCATAGCGCGTCTGGAGGAATGGTTACTCAGTTACTTGTTTGGATGCTTGAAAAAAAACTTATTGACGGTGCAGCAGTTACGGCCTTTAGATCAAAAAGTGAATTGTTGGTTCATTCTTTTATTGCTACAACTAAAGAGGAAATTCTTTCTGCGAAAAGTTCTAAATATGCACCTGTTACATTAAATAATATCATTCATGATATAAAAGCTAGAGAGGGGAAATTTGTTATTGTAGGATTACCTTGCCATATCCATGGTCTCCGTAAATATGAAAAAATAGATAAAAAGTTTAAAGACAAGGTTTTTGCTTATTTTGGTCTATATTGTTCTGGAAGTAAAAGTTTTTATTTAACAGAGTATGTCTTGGATAAATATAATATAAATATGAAAGGGCTATCATATTTATCTTATAGAGATGAAGGATGTTTAGGAGGAATGGTCGCAAAAGGTGTTGATCCTCAATCAAAACAATCATATAGGTTCTACGAAGATTATCAGAAATATAGCCATCCTTTACGGTCTTTTTTTGTTCCTAGAAGATGTTTGTTTTGTATAGATCATTTTGCTGAATTGGCTGATATTTCTTTTGGTGATATCCATGTAATGCCTTATTCGTTAGATAAAGTTGGAATAAATTCTTTAGTAACACGAAAATCAGGAATGACTGAATTACTTTATGAAGCAGCGAGCGAGCGCGCGATATCTTTGTCAGATCTGAATGAAGATGTGCTATTGTCATCACAAATTGCAGTAAAGCAAAAAAAACAACGGGCATCAACTTTTATTAAAATAGATAGAATATTAGGTCGTAAGTACCAAAATATGATGTTAAACTTGATGATAGCTTTGTGTGCAGATCAGTCTTTTCATATGGATTCAATATGTTACAACAGTTTGTTGGCAACCATAAATCGCTTTGGAGTATTATAAGTGTACTCAAGAAAAAAACAACAATTGATTAAAAGAATAATGGAATATGAGAAATAAGAAAAAAATAGGATGTGTGATTGCTTATTCTGATAATCATAATAATTATGGAACATCACTTCAAGGTTTTGCAACAATAAAAAAAATACGAGACTTGGGATATGATTGCGAAATAATCCGTTATAAAAAGCAATTGACTCTATTTGAGAAAATCAAGCTTATATATCTGATGTTTCGCTGTGGGGGAACAATGGATAAGATACGCATTGTAAAAGAACGTTTGAATATGAAACTTCACCCTATGTACAAGAAAAATATTCAGGAAAGAACAGATGCTGTTAATGAGTATAAATTGAAACGATTGATTCCTTTATTTCATGAGTATGTTGGCTATGAAAAATTGTGCCAAGGATCATTAAATTATGATGTTGTATTAGTTGGGAGTGACCAGGTTTGGACGCCACTAAGTTTATATAGTAAATATTATAATCTGCTGTTTGTTAGTGATTGGGTGCCCAAAGTTGCCTATGCTTCGAGTTTTGGAGTATCTATAATTCCTTCTTTCCAACATGAGGAAACAAAAAGATTCTTAAACCGGTTCAATAAAATAGGGGTTAGAGAAATTCGTGGTAAAGAAATTGTGGAAACAATCTCTGATAATCAAGCTACGGTTGTGGCAGATCCTACAATGTTATTAACTAGAGAAGAATGGCAGCAAGAAATTGCAGAATCAGATATTCAGGAAAAGGAGCCGTATATCTTTTGTTATTTTTTAGGAACAAATCAAGAGGCAAGAGAAGCCGTTAGTAATTTGAAGGATCAAACTGGGTATAAGGTGGTTACTATTAGGCATATGGATGAGTTTGTGCCTAGTGATGATGTTTTTGGTGATGAGGCTCCATACAATGTCAGTCCTAATGATTTTATTAAATATATTAGTGAAGCCTCTTATATTTGTACTGATTCTTTTCATTGCACAGTCTTTTCCATTATATTTCAACGCAAATTCTTAACATTTTATCGCTTTAAGAAGCATTCTCTTACTTCTAGAAATTCCCGTATTGATAGTTTGTTGGAGTACTTTGATTTATCAGATCGGTTATATAATGGTGACATTTGTTCTATAAAAAATAATATTGATTATAATGATGTAAATAGGAAGCTTTCAATATTAAGAGAAGAATCTATTATTTTTTTGAAAAACGCATTGGAGCTCCCTCGAAATACAATTTAGTAGGGAAAGTAATAGATCAATTCTTATTCAGCTCTTATTAACAGATATCTATTTAAGTAAGAATATTTGGAATCTAAAAACATATAAATTAATATGCCTTATTTCATATCAAAACCGTTGTCTAAAAGAATCCTTTTTTTAGGAGTCTCAATGAAGACGAATG
>ERZ860009.456-NODE-456-length-18696-cov-1.492463_pt1 | contig 18696 bp, 17 predicted proteins | sample MGYA00510114_ERZ860009 | MGnify/ENA primary metagenome ERZ860009 (study PRJEB30046, sample SAMN00715177) | human gut metagenome | study: EMG produced TPA metagenomics assembly of the A metagenome-wide association study of gut microbiota in type 2... | reverse complement strand
ATGGGCCCGGGCCTGTTTCTCTGAATTATCAGCCGCAGGCTTCGACGACTCCACCTGCCGCTGCTTCTTTTGTCAATCATGCACCTCAATCTTCTGAGGCCGCCCCGAAACCTGCCGCCAACAATCCGGCAACGACGCCCTCACGCGTCACGTCGATTATTTCAGACCGTAATGCACCTCCGCCAAGAAGCGCACGGCCCGAGCCGGCTGCTAAACCTGCCTATCGCAGTGCCAGCGAAGCCCGCGGCGTTCGACCTGAAGCCTATACGGAAGCGCGTATACACCAGATCGCAACGGCAGATTGGCAAACCTTAAAGCAGCCGTTCAAGACTGCCGCGCCTGCGAAATCTCTTCAAGCCGCCTGCATCCTGTTTTCGGGCAAGGCAACCCGCCCTGCCGTCTAATGCTGATCGGAGAAGCTCCGGGTGCAGAAGAAGACCGTTTGGGACAGCCCTTTGTCGGTCCGTCCGGCAAATTGCTTGATAAGATCCTTGAGGCAGCAAAGCTGGGCCGCGAGAAGGATTTGTGCATTTTCAACACGCTGAAGTGCCGTCCGCCGCTGAACGCAACGCCGGAAAAAGCCGAAACCATGGCCTGCCGTCCGTTCCTAGAGCGCCAAATCGAACTGATTGATCCGGAAGTCATTGTGGCAATGGGGAAACCCGCCGCGTCCTGGTTCTTCCCTGATCTTAAAACACTCAATCCTTATCGAGGCAAAGTGCACAATTTGACTGTACAAGGCAAGCCCCGGAAGGTCATCGTGACTTATCATCCTTCTTACCTGCTGCGTTCTCCACAGGAAAAGCGCAAGGCATGGCTGGATTGGTGCTTAATACTCGATACTTTGAGTTAACAACAATGAAAGAAACGATATTTGATTCTTTACCCGTTATCGGAAAATCTCTTGCAGAAATAAAACCCTCAGACAAATATCGAGAAAAATGTCCGGCAGGCAGTGCGCTTGCCATGTCCATCGCGCAAAACGCGGTTCAGCTCAAAAAGCAAAACAAGCTGCTGACGGTTATTTGCGCCGACCCAAGTGATGTCATTCGCCTTCAGGACGAAGTCACGTGGTTTGATCCTTCTTTAAAACTTACGGTTTTTCCGGATTGGGAAACCTTGCCTTATGACGTGCTGAGCCCTCACGCCGATCTTGTCGGTGAACGCCTTCAGACACTGTATTTGCTTTTAAATCGTCAAAAACGTCAGGACCCCGTCGACGTCTTAATCGTTTCTGCCAGCACTGCGACCCAGCGTCTTGCACCGAGAAACTATATCGGCTCAACAACCTTCTTCTTCCGCAAGGGCGACCGCATCGATCCAACGGACTTACGTGCTGAATTAGTGGCCAGAGGCTACGAGCATGTTTCTCAAGTGGTCGCACCCGGAGAGTTTGCCAGCCGCGGCGGCTTGCTTGACCTCTTCCCGATGGGCGCGGCCAAGCCTTATCGACTCGACTTTTTTGACGATGAACTCGACGAGATCCGAGTGTTCGATCCGGACAATCAGCGATCCGTAGAAAAAGTTGATGAGATTCGACTGCTTCCTGCCCATGAATTTCCGATGGACAAACAAGCGCGGTCTGCCTTCTGCTCCCGTTGGCGCGAAACCTTTGAAGGTGATCCGAGCAAAGTAACGCTTTACAAAGATATTGAAAACGGCATTGCCGCCCCCGGCGTAGAAAACTACCTGCCGCTCTTCTTTGACGAAACGGAAACACTCTTCGATTACATCGGCTCGGACGCCTCTCTGATTCTTTTGGACGACGTCAACAGCGCCATCGAACATTTCGACAAAGAAACCGAACAGCGCGCTAAGTTCCTTCGCGCTGACGGTGAACGTCCGATTTTAGATTTCAAACGCCTTTATCTGAGTGCGCCTCAATTTTTTGAACTTGCCGGCAACTATGCTCGCCTGTCGCTAACCGATAAAGAAAATGCAACACCGAACTTCCCTTCGGTTGCCATCGAGCGCAGAAAAGATGATCCCCTCGAAGGGCTTAAGGCCTACAAGGATCTTTGCTCGGCCCGAGGCCGCAAACTCTTAGTCATGGCGAATTCCGCCGGCCGCCTGGAAACAATTTCAGACGTCTTTAAAGAGAACGGACTGAAAGCGCCTTTGGTGCCGGGATTTGAGAAGTTCTTAGAGAGCGGAGATAACTTTGCGCTTTGCTATGGTCCGCTTTACGACGGAATGGAACTGGAGAACCCGCCGATTTCCATTCTGACGGAGACAGAACTTTATTCGAACTCCGATCGTCCTGTGAGACGCCGTCGCCGCAGAACCGAGCGAGAAAGCAACATCGAGATGATGATTCGCGACCTCTCCGAACTTAAAGTCGGAGATCCGGTCGTCCATTTGGATCATGGTGTCGGCCGCTATCGCGGTCTGACTTCAATGAGCACGCCGGACGGAGAAGCAGAATTCCTGCAGATTGACTACGCCAAAGACGCCAAACTTTATGTTCCCGTTGCTCAGCTGCATTTGATCTCTCGCTATTCCGGCGCCGATCCAGAAACCGCTCCTCTGCACTCCTTGGGCAAGGGCGATTGGGAAAAAGCACGCAAGAAAGCCGCCCTTCAGGTACGCGATACAGCAGCAGAACTCCTGAATATTTATGCCCTGCGTCAATCCCGCAAGGGCTACGCTTTCAAATTCAGTCTGGCTGATTACGAAGCGTTCTCCGAAGCCTTTGAAGAAACGGAAGACCAGCTCGCCGCTATTAACGCCGTTTACCGCGACATGATCTCGGACAAACCGATGGACCGTTTGGTCTGCGGCGACGTTGGCTTTGGTAAGACCGAAGTTGCTCTTCGCGCCGCGTTTATGGCTGTCATGGGTGGAAAACAAGTCGCAGTTCTTTGCCCGACAACGCTGCTGGCCGAACAGCATGCTCAGACTTTCCGAGATCGTTTTGCCAACTGGCCGGTGAGAATTGCCGAGCTATCCCGATTCCGTTCTTCAAAGGAAGTGAACGCATCGATCGAAGGCATCAAAAACGGCACGATCGACATCGTCGTCGGTACGCACAAACTGCTCTCCGATAAAGTTCAGTTCAAAGACCTCGGACTCGTTGTGATTGACGAGGAACATCGGTTCGGTGTTCGTCAGAAAGAACAGCTCAAATCCCTTCGATCTGAAGTCGACATCCTGACGCTGACCGCTACCCCGATTCCTCGAACCCTATCGATGTCTTTGGAAGGCATTCGTGATTTCTCCGTTATCGCAACTGCGCCGCAAAAACGTTTGGCCATCAAGACCTTTGTTCAGCGTGAAAGCGACTCTCTGATTCGAGAAGCCGTACTGCGTGAGTTAAAGCGAGGCGGTCAGGTTTACTTCCTTCATAACGAAGTCGAAACCATTGAAAACGCCCGCATGCGTCTCGAGCAGCTTCTTCCGGAAGCCCGTATCGGCGTTGCACATGGTCAAATGAACGAGCGGGAACTTGAACGCGTCATGCGTGACTTCTATGCTCAGCGCACCAACGTGCTGCTTTGCACACGATTATCGAAACCGGCATCGACATTCCGAACGCCAACACGATCATCATGCATCGTGCCGACAAATTCGGCTTGGCTCAGCTCCATCAGCTGCGCGGCCGCGTGGGACGCTCCCACCACCAGGCTTATGCGTATTTGCTGACGCCGGGCGAGGGTGCGATGACCAAAAACGCCGAGAAGCGACTTGAAGCTATTAAAGAAATGGAAGAACTCGGAAGCGGTTTCTATTTGGCTATGCATGACTTAGAGATCAGAGGTGCGGGTGAAGTCTTGGGCGAACATCAATCCGGCTCGATGACCGGCGTAGGTTTCGACCTCTACACCCAAATGCTCGATTCCGCTGTCACAGCCTTAAAAGAAGGCCGCGAACCTGATCTGCTTCAGCCGCTGGAAGCCACGACAGACATCAATCTGCATGCGCCTGCCCTGCTTCGTTCGGACTACGTTCCCGATGTTCATAACCGCCTGACGTTCTACAAACGCCTCGCGCAAGTGAAGAACAAAGAAGACCTTTACCAGATTCAGGAAGAAATTGCCGACCGTTACGGCAAGCTGACTCAGGAAGCCAAGAATCTGATTCTTACGCACCGTATTCGTGTGGAAGCCAAGCCTTTAGGTGTCTTGAAGATCGACGCAGGTGAAGACTCCATTATCTTTACCTTTAAAGATAAACCCTCGTTTGACCCCGGAAAGTTCTTCCGCATGCTTCAAGCAAACCGAAATATGCGCATGCTCGGGCCGAATCGGTTACGATTAGAAACTTACAGTGATACCGCCGAGAAAAGGGGCGACAACATCTTACGAATCCTCAAGGAGCTCAAGTGAGTCACGATTTAGTTCTTCAAACCAAGATCGGACGCGAAGAAACTTTAGAAAAGTTTCTCCACACCATTGGCAAAAAAGGCACGATCAAAGATCCCTGTGCGGTTCGCCTGCGCCGTGTCAACCGAGAGGAATTCGAAGCTCGTTGGGCTCAGAAGGCAAGAGCTCTGCAAATTGATGCAAACTGGATCGAGCCGGGATTAAAGCTGAAGAATTTCAAGCTTTTTGCGACCGACATGGATTCCACTTTTCTAAACTTGGAAACGCTCGATGAAATGGCATCTTTCGTCGGCAAAGGTGAAGAAGTCGCTCACATCACCGAACTTGCGATGCAGGGCAAAATCAGAAATTACGCAGAAAGTCTGACTGCTCGCGTAAAACTGATGGCAGGTGCCGACGCCTCTATCGTGGATCGGCTCATCGACCGTCACATCAAGCCCAACCCCGGGGCCGAAAAGCTGGTTGCTGCCTTCAAAGAAGCCGGAATTCCGATGCTGCTTGTCTCGGGCGGTTTTAGCTGCGTCACAGAAGTTGTTAAGGAGCGCTACGGGTTCACGCACGTGATCAGCAACGAACTGGAAATTGTTGACGGCAAATTGACCGGTCGTGTCACGGGGCCATTCGGAACTCCGATTATCGACGGACGCGGCAAGATTTCTTATGTTTCAGCTTATGCTCTGCAGCATGGAATCGAGCTCTCCGAGCTCATTACCATGGGCGACGGATCCAACGACATTCCCATGCTTGAAGCTGCCGGACTTTCTATTGCATGGCACGCCAAGCCAAAGGTCAGACCACACGCTAAACAAGCTTTTGATTTTGCACCTTTATCCGGAGTCCTCGCTTTGTTTGACTGATCAAAGCAGCTCGACAAGACTTTCGATACTACTTACACGCCTGCTCAGGGCGTGTAATTTTTTTTGATCACAGCGGCCGTTAAGACTCATATGCGGCTTTCCGCCTCCACTTTCTGTGATCTCATGAGCTCACTTTGAGAATCAACATACTCATAGTGCGTTGAAAATTTATCCACTCCTGTCCCGAAGCTTTAGGCTGAGACTAATACATTTAAAGAGACACCAATGGTTAAGAAAGTATTATCTGCAGTCGCTTTGGCTTCTGTCGTTGCCGCCACTCCGGCTATGGCTCAGACGGGCGGGTTCACCGGTCCCGGCGCCACTCAGGAAGGCACAGTGGCTCAGCTCAAAACGCTTCCCGATGACGCTCACATGATCCATCGTGCGTAACGTTCAAGGCGACAAGTACGAATTCAAAGATGCCACCGGTACCGTCGAACTTGAAATCGACCGCAAATATTGGAACGGTCAGAACGTCAAGCCCGAAAATACCGTCAAGTTAGTCGTCGAAGTCGACAAAGACCTTCTCAAGACCGAATACGAAGTCGATGCTCCGGTTGAAGTCCTGAAGTAATCCGACTGCAGATGTTTTATAAGAGTCCTCTTGCCGTAAGGCAGGAGGATTTTTTGTCTGTGCAAAATTCTTGATTTGAAAAACTTCCAGCCTCGTCTAATTAGGTTTTTCCCTTATCACCCAAAAATCACACGAATACTCGTGAGATTTTTATATCAATAATTTTTCATGTATCCGTTTTAATAGATAAATTTCTTATTGTTCCTTCCTATTCATCTTCCGTAGATTTGTTGTCCGTGCATTTTTTGAACGGTTATTCATGCAGAAACACTCTCATTAAAACTTGCAAAGACGACTAGACTTGAAATATCTCAACCTCTAAAGGAGATCTCAAATGACACTCCGTGTCACACCTTGGGGAAAGGATAATTTCAAGGCGACCAGTGGAGAAGCCGAAGCCAAAGATTGGGCCTATTGGCAAAATCGTATGAATCGTGCATCTCTGGTGATGCTGGCAGAAGAAGGAATCATCAGTCCCGACATCGCCTCTCGAATAGCTGCCGCCCAAAAACATGCAGAAGATATTCAGAACCAAGCCGGTGTCCCGCGGCTCACGGACATCATGCCGTTAGAAAAAATGCTGATCGAATCCTGCGGTGAGGAAGCTACGCTTATTCACACAGGAAGAAGCCGCCAAGATATGTTCACGACATTGAACGAGGCACGTCTGCGCTTAGCAGTTTTGGATTTTTATGAAGCTCTGAACAAACTTCGGACGAGACTTCTATCGATTGCTCGTGAAAATATTGAAACCTATATTCCGGCTTACACCAACGGCGTTCAGGCAATGCCGATCACCTTGGCTTTCTACCTTTGGGGCTTTTTGGAGTCCTTCCAAAGAGACTCCGACCGAATCATTGAAAGCTACAAACGCATCAATCAATCTGCACTCGGCGTTGCGGTGCTCGCCTGCTCAAGCTGGCCGTTGAATCGTGAACGCCTAGCTGAATTACTGGGTTTTGAGAAGCCTATTACAAACGGCTTGGATGCCGCCCAAATCAGCCTCTTTGACATTCCCTTAGAAGCTGCTTCAAACGCCGCTAATGTGGCTATCCGAATCGGCACACTCGTTCAAGACCTCGCGCAGCAATACTCCCAAACGCGGCCTTGGCTACTTTTAGAATCCGGCGCCGCCTACAGTTCTTCTGCAATGCCGCAGAAACGCAATCCCGGCATTCTCAACAAGACTCGCGGAACGGCAAGCGACGTTGTCGGCGCTATGCAGACGTCTTTTTTAAGAGCTCACAACCTTCAACTCGGCATGTATGACAACAAAGAAAGCGTGCTGGAAGACTGCTCGGGCGTCTTTGTTAAAGGCGTCGAAATGCTTCAGCTGATGAACAGGCCTTCTCTTTGCTTAAGGTCAATCCTGCCCGCAGCCTCGAAGAACTCAACAGCGACTGGACTACCACGATGGCCCTCGCAGAAGCCCTGCAGAGACAATTCGGAATTCCTTTCCGTATCGGCCACACCTTCGCAAGCCAAATCGTGACATATGCCAGAGCACGAGACCTTCTTCCGGATAACTTCCCGTTTGAAGCAGCAAAAGAAATCTTCGGCAATGTCACCGAGCAGCTTGAAGGCAAACGACTTCCGTTTGAACTTACACAAGAAGAATTCCGCACGGTTCTATCTCCGGAACATGCCGTCCATTCGGATGTCGGAGCCGGCTCTCCCGCTCCGGCAAATGTTCGGAGAGGATTAGACGAAATCGCCATACGGTTGGAAGAAGATGCACAGCGTCTCCGTGCATGGCGGGCTGCCTTAGCAGACAGCGATAAAGTGCTCGACGAAGCGTTCGAAAAACTTCTCAATAACAAATCTCAGGAGTAATTATCATGATCTGGATTGGATTAGCAATCGTCGTCGTTACCTTCTATTTGATTTACAAAAATTACGAAGCGCGTTTAGTTCTGGCTTTATCGGGCCTGGTGATGGCCTTCATCGGCCAGGTCGTTGTGGGCACAAACGGCGGAGTCTCCGCAGCCGTTGATGCTTTCGTTAAGCAATTAGTCAACGGAGGCCTGGTTCCGACCATCGTTACCGTGATGGGTTTCGGTTATGTCATGACTTTTACAAAATGTTCTGACCACTTGGTGAACCTTTTGGTTAAACCGTTGGCCCGTGTTCCGGTCATTGTCATTCCCGGCGCCGTCATCATTACCTGGCTGCTGAACATCGTACTTCCTTCCGCGCTGGTATCGCCGCGGCCGTCGGGTTCTGCTGATTCCGGCTTTAATCGCCCTGAAAGTGCGTCCTGTGATGGCCGCTGCCGCAGTTTTCATCGGAACTTGGGGTTCGGTTGTCAGCCGGGCTTGATGTTCAACCCGCAGATTGCCGATATAGCCTTCAAAGCTAAAGAAATTCCGGCCCCAGATGCAATGATCGTGATCATGCAGGAAGCTCTGCCCTGCGCCATCGGCGCACTGGGCGCTGCCATCTGCCTGACATTATCTGCATTGTCTTGAAAGAAGGCGTCAGTTCAACGGAAATCGTCAAAGAATTGCCTGATGGTGAAGAAATTCAAAAGAATTTCAAAGTCAACCCGATCAAAGCCATCATTCCGATTATTCCGCTTGCTCTGCTGGTTCTCGCTTCCAAGCAGGTCGGCGTTCTCCCGACAAAAGCCTTCTCGGTTCCCGTCTGCATGCTGATCGGTACGGCCATCGGTCTGATCGTCGCATTATTCAACAAACAGAAGATCGGCGAAGCTTCCAAGAAGTTCTGCCGCGGTGCCGGTGACGGTTTCTGCGATGTCGTCATCTTGATTGCTGCAGCCGCCATGTTTGCTTCCGGCATGAAAGCCATCGGCTTAACCGGTGCTCTCGTAGACGCGATGAAAGGTTCTCAGTCTGTCGCCATGTTCGCAGCCGCTGCAGGTCCCTTCGTAATGGCCGCTATTTCCGGTTCCGGCAACGCAGCTGCCTTAGCCTTCAACCAGGCGATTACACCGAATGCCGCTGACTTTGGCCTGACCATTGTCCAATTAGGTGCCGTTGCTCAGATCGCTGCAGGTTTAGGTCGTTCTATGTCTCCGGTTGCCGGCGGCGTCATTATTTTGGCAGGTATCGCAGGCGTCAACCCGATGGAGGTTGTTAAACGCACAGCCATCCCTGCGATCGTCGCTTTGATTGTTGTTACGCTATTGATGTTCGCAATGAGCTAATGGCTTTTTAGCTTTAATTGATTTTCAAAGCTGCCTGGAAGACAAAGCCAAGCAGCTTATTTTTTGCCGTTTGAAAATCTTCAATAATGCAGATGCCTTTTCAAGATTCCTAAAATTAGTGCCGGTACTACTTCGCGGATTTTCCAGACGGTGGATTTCGGCAGCAGATCGGTTCACCTTTCTCGTCGTACCGGACTGCACCTGACTATTGGTTTTTCTTTTGCTTAAAGTCTCATCTAAATCAGCATATTGAGCATTGAGTTCAGAGACGGCTTTTCAAAAATCAGGATTTTCCATCCATTTTGTAACCATCTGATCATGAGTCATTAGAGGTTCTTCACGCATTTGTGGCCTCCTATTTCTTTCCTGTAACTGCTTTTTTTTGTTAAACACAAGTTCGTATTTCAGAGAAATATCTCCTTTTTTTTTCATTAGATGATGAAAGAAAATTTCTCCTGCAGGCGTCTCTTTTGTTCACCTTCGATCTCTCTTCTTCTTCGAACGTAGAAATCAATGAACATCTGCACTCGTTTCAATTTGAGGCAGCCAGCGTAGATCCGATGTAATTATCGAGGTTCGGAATCTGCCAGCCGTTGAGGATGGGTACTAACTGCCCGTTCATCACTTCTTCATAGCAATGATGCAACGGCATGTCGAGCACAATGCCGCAGCCTTCTACCGCTGCTGTTTTTGCCAACAAAATATTGTTGAAGCGAATCATCGACTTCCAGCGGAAAGTCTGTTGGCGTCCGTTTTTCACCAAAACTTCCGAGTGCGGTCTGACTCGTCCCGTATAAACCACGCCGGCATGATTGGATAGCTCTGCCGGATCCTCAGGGTAGCCGGCCTTCTCTAGATATTTAGGCGAAGCACAGGGAATAAATAAAGAACGGGTCACCCAGTTTTCTACGAGGTTAGCGTCGTTAACGGGGCCGTAATACAGCATCAAATCACATTCTCCGCCCATGAACGCCTTAGGATTATCGTCACCGATGACATCAAAAGTGACCTGAGGATGCAGCTGCTGAAATTCTGCGATCAGAGGTACAACCTGAGTCTGGAGAAATCCAGGCATCGCTCCGAAACGAATGCTGCCAGCGTCACCTTCTTCGAGCTCTGAAGTCTTCTCGAGCGCACGACGGACCATCGTGATATGCAGTTCAATTTTTGACCGAAGTTCTAGTGCAGCTTGTGTCGAATTCAAGCGTTTTCCTCGGCGTTCCAAAAGTTGTATACCCAATTCCTCTTCCAGTCCGGAAACCATTCGAGATAACTGAGAACGCTGAAGATTTTCAATGTCGGCAACTCGAGTGATAGATCCTTCGTCCATGATTTTGAACAAAAGTTCCCATCGACCGAGATGGAACGCTTTCGATTGACCGGTTATCATTTTTAATCCTTGCTTTGGAGGTAGGCAAACGGCTCTTCGTTTTTCTAGCCTACCAAAGATTGTAAGAAGTCCGTGCAAATTAAGCACGAAAGAAATGCTTTCCTTTGCAATTTGCGCGAAGTTTTCGCAAAAAACAGTGAGACTTCTCTTTTGAGCGATGAAGTCTTGGCTCAGAGCGGGATCTTGCTTCGTCATGTTCAATACGCATAGCATTTTGAACCTTAAAGCATTCAAGTATTCGACTAAAACTCGAGTTTGATTTCACTCTAATTGGAAGCTTTTATAGTCAAAAGTTATCAAAAGCCACCGCCATTGATGTTTGAGAGGTTATCGGCCATACCTTAGTCAGGTCCCGATTTCTTACAAATCCGAACAAACATGTGGCGGGGCAGTTACAATCCTGCTATTCATGCGCTTTTGAATTCTAGAATTCGATGAACAAACCTATTCAATTAGCTCTTGCCGCTCTCGCGCTTTGCGCTGCCCAGCAATGCAGTGCTGCGTTGCCACTGGCTTCCCCGTCGCGCGCGATTGGCTCTATGAACGAAGCGACAAACTCAAGGCCAGCGAAGAGCAAGTCCAAAGCAAACGTGAAACTCAAAAATCTTTGGAAACCCTCGGCGGTCCGACGGTGACTTTGCAGGCCATGCAAATCGCCGGACAAAAGAAGATCGATATCGATAAGTCGATTCCCAACCCATTAGCTGGCACGCTGCCGATTCAGCTCCCCGGTTCTTTTTCCGTCGGACTGCACGAAAAAATGTCGTTAACCGGCCCGCGCGTGGCTGCCACTGCGACTTGGCCGATTTATACCGGCGGAAAGATTTCTGCCATGCAGGATGCAGTAAATACGCCGTCGATGAGGCGGTCGCTCAAAAGCGTGCTGACAGCGAAGATCTGGATGCGCAGCTTGCCGGCTACTACTTCGGAACACAGCTGGCACTCTCTGTAGAAAAACTTCAAAAGGACATGCTGCACCATCAGGATCGTGAACTTGCAAAAGCGAAGAAATTCGAAAAGCAGGGAATGATCAGCAAGATCGAACGAATGTCCGTTCAGGTCCAGCGCGACAACAGAAACCGCGAATACCTCAAAGCCAAAGACAACGCTAAAGTCGCCCGCCTCCAGCTTGCGCGCCTGCTGCGCGACGAAGAGTTCGGAAAACTAACGACGCCGCTTTTCGTCTTGAATCGTCCGCTTGAACCGCTCAAGTACTGGGTTGATACGGCTTTGGCCTCAAACCCGCAGATTGCAGTCATTCAGGCTAAAGCCGATCAAGCTCAGCAAGGTGTCAAAGCTTCTAAGGGCGCTTGGATGCCCCAGGTGTTTGCCTTCGGCACCTACAACTTTATTAAGCATTACCAGACGCTTGTCGAACCGAACTGGATCGGCGGTGTCGGTGTCAACATTACGCTCTGGGATGCCAAGGACAGAAGAGCCAGCATCCGAAGTGCCGAAGCCACAGTACGACAGGCGGAAGCCGGAAAAGCCGAAGCCGTCAACCAAGTCAGAACCGGTGTGGAAGTCGCATGGTTAAGGACTCAGAACGCCATTGACCAGTACAAATTAAGCGCTTCAACCGTGAAGCTTGCCGCAGAAAACTTGAAACTAAAATCCAAGAGCTTCGATGAAGGCCTGGCTACTGCACTTGATGTCAATGAGGCGCGCAACCAGCTGTTCGCCGCTGAAGTCGGCCGCCGCGTTGCTGCCTTTGATTTCGTATCGAACTACGCCATGCTGCATGCCATCGCCGGCCAGATGAGCGAATTTATGAATGCAGTCAATAAGCACGAAGTGATTGTGGAAAATTAATCATGGAAGAAAACAATAAACCTCTTCAACCGCAGACGACTCCGACTCCTCAACAACAAGAAGTCAAGGCTCCGAAAATCAGTGTCATCCTGATGCTGATCTTTGTATTAGGCCTGACCGTCTTTATTGTCTGGGGCATCTATAAAGCCGCCTTCCCGCCGGCTCCGCCGCTTCAGGGTCAAATGGAGTCGCGCACCATCAGCGTGGCATCTAAAGTCCCCGGTCGAGTTCACAAGGTTTTGGTCTCTGAAGGCGATTTTGTGAAAGCAGACCAGCCGGTGGCTTTGTGAGCCTTCCTGAACTCGAAGCCAAACTCCACAGGTTCAGGCCCAGGAACGTGCCGCCCAAGCGAAACAGAGCTTGGTTGATGAAGGCGCCCGTCCCCAGGAAAAACAAGCCGCGCGTGCCCAATGGGAACGCGCTCAGGCTGCAGCAGCTTTAGCACTTAAGACATACAACCGAATTTCTGCGCTTTACAGAGACGGGTTAGTGTCGAAACAAAAATTCGATGAAGTTCAGACTCAGTGGATTGCTGCAAACCAACAGGCCGATGCCGCCAAACAGATGTACGACATTGCCGAAATCGGCGCCCGTAAACAGGAAAAATCTGCCGCCCTTGATTTAGCCGCTGAAGCCAAAGCAGGCGTGAAACAGGTTGAATCCTTGACCGTTGACAAGACGCTCAACGCTCCGCTGGACGCTCAAGTCGACAAAGTCATTCTGGTTGAAGGCGAAATCGCTGCCGCCGGTTTCCCGGTTGTCACATTAGTTGACTTAAACGATCAGTGGGCTTCTTTCAATATCCGCGAAGAAAACATGCCCGGCATCGAGCTCGGCAAAGTTTTCCATGCCTACGTTCCGGCCCTCGGAAACAAGAAGATCGACTACAAGGTCTACTACATTAGCCCGAGAGCCAATTACGCCACCTGGCGAAGCACGCGTATGGATTCCGGCTACGACATGAAGACTTTTGAAGTCAGAGCACGTCCCGTTGAGAAAGTCGCGAACCTTCGTCCGGGCATGAGTGTTTTAGTGGACGGTTTTAAAAATTAGGATCCGATAATGCTTTCCCCGATAGGTTGGTTAAACGCAGCCGCAGCCGTCTCGGCTCGAGAGTTCGGCGGCTCTTGCGCACACCGCAGGAAATTATTTTCTGCGGATTCCTGCCGTTATTCTGGGTAATGGTTGTCTGGCTCTTGCTGGGCAACGGTATCGTGACGCAGGTGCCGATAGGAATCGTTGATAACGACCATTCTCAGATCAGTCGGGATGTCATTACTAAGATTGAAGCAACCCGCTCCGTGGGCCTCGTTCCGTTTGTCTCTCATTCGGAGGCGGATCAGGCTTTAAGAAACGGTACGATTTACGGATTTGTCGAGATTCCGTTTGAATACGCCCGCGACGTGACAAAGGGCACCGGCGCTCCGATGGTGTTGTATTTAGATGAAAACCGTTACGCTGTTGCCGGTACCATTCAAGCAGATCTGACCAATGTCGCGACCGCCATTTCTCAGGAGCGGATGATTAAGACATCCATGCTGACGGCCAGCGGCGTCAAAGGCGCCGAGAGATTAGTAACCGGGTTGCATTCGGACTTCTATGCTCTCGGCAACATGCAGTTCAGCTTCCTGGCTTTCTTGGGGAGCAACCTGCTTCCCGGCGTCATCATGCTCGCTGCTATTCTGTCGTTTGTCACTTCGATCGTTCGAGAAAACTATCAGTTCCGCATTAACGATTGGTTTGATACCGCCCAGGGAAGCGTGACTGCCGCATTGTTCGGCAAACTGCTGCCGCACTTTTTCTTTTATTGCTTAGTAGTTGCTGCCTACATCGCTTTATTTGCCGGCTTCGGGGGCTTTGCTCCGGCCGGCTCGCTTTTTATCTGGTTTATTTGCGGCGCAGCCTGCTTAATCGTTATGGCCTGCTCCGGCATTCTGATTGTCGGTATCGCACCCAATTGGCGTTTTGCTTTAGTGGTGACTTCCGGCTATGCCGCCCCTGCCCTTCCCTTTACAGGATTTTCGATGCCGCTGGACTCTATGAGCGAGATGGCTAGAATGTTTTGTAAGTGCCTGCCGCTGACGTGGTTCATACAAGGACAGACTCAGCAGTGGACACTGGGCGCAAAAATTTGGGAAATGGGATCGACTTTTACAGCCTTTGCACTTTTGGCGCTTATCCCGCTTGTTATCGGTCTGCCGATCTTTAGATGGAAATACCGCAAGTTTGCCAAACAGGAAAAGATTTTGGAGACTAAGCATGAGCTGTAAATTCCCCTCCTTGCTGAAATGCTTTCTTTTCACCTTGAAGCAAGCGACCACTAACCTTGCCTGCGCTCCCTTCTTCTGCTTCGCAGTATTTTTCTATTCTTTCTATTACTGCTGGCCATACATGGAGCAGCTGCCCGACCATTTGAATGTCGTGGCCGTTGACCAGGACAACTCTGCGCTGTCCAGACGCCTCACTCAGGCCATGCGGGCCTCTCCAAATCTGCAGGTCACTCAGCAGACGACGAGTCTCCCGGAAGCACAGAATTTGATGCGCAAGGGCGGCATCAGTGCAATTCTGATCATTCCGCCTAATTTTGAAACGCATACGCTCACCAACGTTCCGACCGCTTTAGTCCTCGTCACAAACGGCGCTTTCATTGTTAAGAGTCGAGGCTCGATGAGCGGTGTCGGCGGTCCGCTTCAGAAGATTGTAGCGGCGTCCATCAGTGCTCATCTGGTTGAACATGGGGTCCCTTTGTCCGAGATCGCGCGAGCCGCCAATAATCCGCCCTCGATGATCGTGGAAAGCATGTTTAATACGGTCAACGGATATCTGAACTTCACGGTTCCGATCGTCTTCATGATCATTTTCCAGACGATTTTCGTCTGCGGCATCGGCATGCTGATGAACGATTGGTTCTGGAAGAGAAAATATCCGTTCCCGCTGGCGCTTGGCGCCCGCCATCCGATGTACTTCCTTGCGATGTACGCACCGTTTTTCTTCCTGAGTCTTTTCTGGATCTTATTCATTGAGGGGCAGTCCTTCTCTTTCCATGGTGTGAATTCGTTTAAGAACGTTCCCGGAACCATCGTGGTCTCGATGATTTATGCTTTTGCGATTACGTCTTTGGGCATGCTGATAGCAGCGCTGCTCAAGCGTTACCGTTTTGTGGTTCAGATAGTTGTGCCGTCTTCCATTCCGTTTGTCTTTATTTCGGGCAACCTCTACCCGTGGCAGAACATCCCGTGGCCTCTGCAGGCTTTCGGGTGGCTGTCACCGACGACGGCGGGTTCCGTTGCCATGCTTCGTGTTTCCCAGGCCGGCGCCACGCTGTCAGGTGTTGCATTCCCGTATTTAACTCACCTATTGCTTTTGGGCGCGGCATTTCTCACAGCTGCCTACATTCTGATTTACAAGACCCAGAATGATCCGCAGTCACTTGCTGAGATGAAAGATCTCAGGAAAGGCATTGTGGACGAAAAACTTGCCCCTGAGCTCACCCCTAAGCAGGAAAAAGAACTCACCGGAAAGGCGGTTTAGTCAACGCATATCGTCATCAAGCCGGAATCTAAAGTTCCGGCTTGACCGCTTTAAACGTCACGCCGAGTTTTTCTAATTTGCTCCGAAGTGTATTGGGATGCATATCCGTAAGCGCCGCGGCTCCGTCGGCGCCGGAAATTTTCCCTTTGGTCGCTTTCAATACGGCTTCAAAGTAATGCTTCTGCATCATCTCAAAGCTTTCAAGCTTAATTTGCTCGGGAGAAGCCGCCTGCACTACAGGTCCGGACCAACCGGTTTCTCCTTCAAAAACAATCTGAATATTCTGGTAGTCAGAAGAAGTCAGAACGGAACGCTCTAAGGTATTTTCCAGCTCTCGAACGTTACCGGGCCACTTGTACTTTTGCATCTGCTCAACAGACTTCTGAGACAAGGAAAGGGGCTGAGAATACCGTATTTGCTTCGCAGCCGATTCAGGAAAAAGTCGGTCAGCGGAAAAAGATCTTCCTGTCTTTCTCTGAGCGGAGGAATCCGCAGAGGAAAGAGATTCAGACGATAAAGCAGGTCATTTCTAAATCGGCCTTCTTCAGCCATCTGCTTTAAGTCCCTGTGCGTTGCCGCAACCAAACGAAAGTCAACAGGAATCGAATGCATACCGCCGATTCTTGTCACGATCTTTTGCTGCAGAACCCGAAGAAGACGAACCTGCGCTGCCAAAGACAGTTCTCCGATTTCGTCCAAAAACAGCGTTCCTCCTGAAGCCCGCTCAAAGACCCCTTTCTTCTGTATCTTGGCATCGGTAAAGGCACCTTTTTCATGTCCGAAAAATTCATCGTCTATTAAAGTTTCAGGGATGGCGCCGCAGTTTAACTTCACGAACGGACCCGTACCTCGATTAGAGAGCTCCTGAATTAGGTTCACGACGACTTCCTTACCGCAGCCCGTTTCTCCTAAAACCAAAATCGGAACCTCGGTTGAACTCACCTTTTCTATTTTTTCAGTGATTTCTTTCAAGCTCGGCGTCCGTGCCGAAAACCGATTCACTAAAGCCATACGGCTCCCTCTGACGGAGTCCTTAAGTCCGTCGTTTTCCTGAATTAAATCCAGATTGTTTGCCAAGAGAACAGAATTCAAGGCATTCGAAGTCATTAAGGAAAACGAATCGTGAAGGGACTTTAAAAGAATACGCTGCGCTTCGTTGAATTGGTCATACCGGCGGCTGTAAAAACAAACCACACCTAAGTGCCGCTCCTCTTTATCCATCGAAAGCATCAAATACGATTTAACCTCCGGAAGGCACTCGGAAAGCACCTGTTGAGTAAACCTGTCTTGAGAGATGTCAGGACAGTTCAAAACCTTATCGGTGATTTTGAGCGGCCGCAGCGATTTAGGCGGAACAAGGGAACCGAGCGTTGACGAAACACCGTCCCGACGGCAATGAGCAACAAAAACGATCCGGTGTTTCTGGGTATCAAAGATATTTACGAATGCTCCGTCTGCATCAAGAAATCCTTGAAGCACTTCAAAAACACGGGACAAGGATTCCTCTGCATTAATAGAGGAGTTGATCGCTAAGATTGCCGGGAGCTGGAGGTCTTTATTCACGATATTTAGTAACTCACGATATTTCATATTATTTTAACTCACGAAATATCGTTAATAATCTTTACGTATTAATGCGTAAATTAATATTGCTTAAATTTCAACTAGTTAAAAATTTCTAAAAAGTTGGCACGGTCTTTGCCATGAGATTAATCAAAAGCAATTCACTCACTTACATCCATTGGAGAAAATATGAAGACCACACCTTCTCGCCGTTCTTTCCTGAAATTAGCGGCAGCCTGCACAGCTCCGGCTTCTGGAAGTCTCGCATTCGCAGCTCCTCAAACCAAACAAAAATTTGACAAAGTTGCTGACGTCATCGTCATCGGCAGCGGATTTGCCGGTCTGGCCGCAGCTCTGGAAGCCAAAGAAAAAGGCGCCTCCGTCATGCTGCTCGAAAAAATGCCGGCTTACGGCGGCAACTCTGCCATTAACGGCGGTGCTTTCGCAGTCGCAGGTTCTCCTCTCCAGGAAAAAGAAGGCATCAAGGATTCTCCTGAACTGATGCTCCAGGACATGATTAAGTCCGGCCGCGGTTTAAGCCACGTCGACCTTTTGAAGAATATCGTCTACGGTACTCGCCCAGCTTTTGACTTCACCGTGAAGTACGGCGTGAAGTACAAACCTTTCGTTCAGCATTTCGGCGGCCACAGCGTTCCCCGTATTATGCAGACTATTGAAAGTACCGGCGGCGGCATCACTCGTCCTCTGGTTGAAGCAGCCAAGAAACTCGGTGTTGATATGCACTTAGGCTGCGCTGTCACAGACCTCATTCTCAATGACGAAGGCCGTGTTATCGGTGTCAAGGTTCTTGAACGCCACGATTACCGCAAAGAAAATTCAGGTGTTCCTCAGGTTTACGGCGCCAGAAAAGGCGTTGTCGCAGCAACCGGCGGTTTCTCTCAGAATGTCGCCTTCCGTATGCAGCAGGATCCGACACTCGGACCGAACCTTGAATTCACCAACCATCCCGGCGCCACCGGCGAAGTTCTTCAGAATATGCTGGCCATCGGTGCTCTGCCGATCCAGCTCGACCAGATTCAGCTCGGACCTTGGTCTTCTCCTGACGAACGCGGTTTCGGCTTAGTTTCTCAGTTCAACACGATTGCCGGTTTCCCGAAAGGCATCATGGTTGACAAGCGCACCGGCAGACGTTTCGTCAACGAACTCGCTGACCGCAAGGCTCGTTCCGACGCCATCCTTAAGCAGCTCGACGAAAACGGAAAACCCGTTTACCCGATTTGCTCACCGACAGCGTCGGCGTCAAACAGGCTCAGACACTGAAGAATGGTCTGAAGTACGGCGTCATCAAGAAGTTCGATACGCTGGGAGAACTTGCAGATGCTTACGGTATTCCTAAGGAAGCACTGATCAAGCAAGTTGAAGAATTCAACGCCTACGTCCGTGAAGGCAAAGACAAACAGTTCGACCGTCCGCTCGCTCTCGCTATTGAAATTAAACAGGCTCCTTTCTATGCGGCCCGC
>ERZ860009.453-NODE-453-length-18748-cov-1.646071_pt1 | contig 18748 bp, 17 predicted proteins | sample MGYA00510114_ERZ860009 | MGnify/ENA primary metagenome ERZ860009 (study PRJEB30046, sample SAMN00715177) | human gut metagenome | study: EMG produced TPA metagenomics assembly of the A metagenome-wide association study of gut microbiota in type 2... | reverse complement strand
GGCCCCCGCGGCCGTGGCGGGAGCCGATGGCCACATCCGCTCCCTCTTCGGTACAAGCCCGGTAGAGGTGGGGTAGGTCTTTGGGGTTATGGCTGAAATCGGCATCCATTTCGAATATATATTGGTAGTCGCGTTGCAAAGCCCATTTGAATCCGGCTATGTAGGCCGTACCCAGTCCCAGTTTTCCCTTACGCTCCACCATAAACAGGCGGTGGGGAAATTCGCGTTGCAAGTCTTTACGATGGCGGCTGTGCCGTCGGGAGAACCGTCTTCGATGACAAGTATGTGGAATCCGTGTTCCAGGGCAAAAACGGCACGGATGATATTCTCGATGTTTTCCCGTTCATTGTAGGTGGGGATGATGACAATACTGTCTGATGTCTGCATATTCATTGAAAATAGATGGAGCTTGTTATTGGGAACAAAAGTAGTGCTTTTCTATTACTTACAGATAAAACTAAGGATTATTTATGTATTTTTGCAACGGAAATTCGTTATGGAACATTTATGAGTTTACACAGATTATCGGTTTCTCTTAATCTGTGTGACTTTGTGTAATCTACGGTGAACTAAAAAAGACAGCAATGATTATTACCGAACTACAACAATTATACGCCACCCACCCCAATGTAGAAGGCATGTGCAAGTTGCTAAAGGACAATTCCGTCCGTCATCTCTATTGCAGTGGTTTGTGCGCCTCTGCCGCTTCACTGTTTTCATCCGTGCTGGTGCAGCGGGCGGAATGTCCGTTTGTCTTTATCCTCGGCGATTTGGAAGAGGCGGGATATTTCTACCACGACCTGACACAGATTTTGGGAACCGGACAGGTGTTGTTTTTTCCTTCTTCTTTCCGCCGTGCCATAAAGTACGGCCAGAAAGATGCGGCTAACGAGATTCTCCGTACGGAAGTGCTGAGCCGTTTGCAAAAGGGAGAAGAGGGGCTTTGTGTAGTTACCTATCCGGATGCGTTGGCGGAAAAAGTTGTATCCCGTAAAGAACTGGGAGATAAAACCTTGAAGCTTCATGCCGGCGAAAAGGTAGATATGGACTTTGTTACGGAAGTGCTGCGTAGCTATGGGTTCGAGTATGTGGATTATGTGTACGAGCCGGGGCAGTATGCTGTGCGCGGCAGTATTATCGACGTCTTTTCCTTTTCGTCCGAGTTTCCTTTCCGTATCGACTTTTTTGGAGATGAGGTGGAAAGTATCCGTACTTTTGAAGTGGAAAGCCAGCTTTCCAAAGAGAAGAAAGAGGAGATTGTCATTGTTCCCGATTTGAGCCGTAGCTTGGAGCAAGGGGGGAATGGCGGAATGGTTTCTTTCTTGGATTTTCTGCGGTCGGATACCTTGCTGGCGATGCGTGATTTCCTTTGGTTGCGGGAGCGTATTCAGGTCGTCCACGATGAATCGCTTACTGCACAGGCTATTGCAGCCTGCGAAGCCGAAGAAAACGGTGCAATCTCTCTGGAAGGTAAGTTGATTGATGGAGGAGAGTTTACTTTGCGTGCCCTCGATTTCCGCCGCATGGAATTCGGTACGAAGCCCACCGGAACGCCGGATGCGACAGTTGCATTCAGCACCGTTGCACAGCCTATCTTCCATAAGAATTTCGACTTGGTGGCAGAGAGTTTCCGCGACTATCTTTCCCGCAACTATACCCTCTATATATGCAGCGACAGTCTGAAGCAGACCGACCGTATCCGCGCTATCTTTGAAGACCGGGGAGATAATATCTCTTTCACACCCGTTGAACGTACCCTGCATGAGGGTTTTGCCGACGATACGTTGCGTCTCTGCATCTTTACCGACCACCAGCTTTTCGACCGTTTCCATAAATACAACCTGAAAAGCGATAAAGCCCGCAGTGGCAAGGTGGCCCTGAGCCTGAAGGAGCTGAACCAGTTTACCCCTGGAGATTACGTGGTACATACCGACCACGGCGTGGGGCGTTTTACGGGATTGGTACGCATTCCCAACGGAGACACTACGCAGGAAGTAATGCGCCTGGTCTATCAGAATGACGATGTGGTCTTTGTCTCCATCCACTCTTTGCACAAGGTTTCCAAGTACAAAGGCAAAGAAGGCGAAGCTCCCCGTCTCAACAAATTGGGAACCGGTGCGTGGGAGAAACTGAAGGACCGTACCAAGACCAAGATAAAGGATATAGCCCGTGACCTGATAAAGCTCTATTCGCAACGGCGCGAAGAGAAAGGCTTCCAATACAGTCCCGACAGTTTCCTGCAACGGGAGCTGGAAGCGTCTTTCATTTACGAGGATACCCCCGATCAGAGCAAGGCGACTGCCGACGTAAAGGCGGATATGGAAAGTGCCCGTCCCATGGACCGGCTGGTATGCGGCGATGTAGGATTCGGCAAGACCGAGGTTGCCATACGTGCCGCTTTCAAGGCGGTGGCGGACAACAAGCAGGTTGCCGTTCTCGTTCCCACCACTGTCCTTGCCTACCAGCATTTCCAGACTTTCAAGGAGCGTCTGAAAGGTTTGCCTTGCCGTGTGGAATATTTGAGTCGTGCCCGGACGGCGGCACAGACTAAATCCGTTGTCAAAGGTCTTGCGGGGGGGGAGGTGAATATCCTTATCGGTACGCACCGCATCTTGGGCAAGGATGTTAAGTTTAAAGACCTCGGCCTGCTGATTATCGATGAGGAACAGAAGTTCGGCGTTTCCGTCAAGGAGAAACTCCGCCAGTTGAAAGTAAACGTGGATACCCTGACCCTGACCGCCACTCCCATTCCCCGCACTTTGCAGTTCTCCCTGATGGGTGCGCGCGATTTAAGCGTTATTCAGACGCCGCCTCCCAACCGTTACCCCATTCAGACGGAGGTGCATACTTTCGGTGATGAGATTATCACTGATGCCATTAACTTCGAAATGAGCCGCAACGGACAGGTGTTCTTTGTAAACAACCGCATCTCAATCTTTCGGAACTGAAAGCGATGATAGAGCGCAACATTCCCGATTGCCGTGTCTGTATCGGTCACGGACAGATGGAACCTGCCGAACTGGAGAAGATTATTCTCGATTTTGTCAACTATGATTATGACGTCTTGCTCGCCACCACCATTATCGAGAGCGGTATCGACATACCGAACGCCAATACCATCATCATCAACCAGGCACAGAATTTCGGTTTGAGCGACCTGCACCAGATGCGCGGCCGTGTGGGGCGCAGCAACAAAAAGGCTTTCTGCTACTTGCTTGCTCCCCCCTTGTCCTCGCTTACTCCAGAAGCCAAACGCCGCCTGCAGGCCATCGAGAACTTCTCCGATTTAGGTAGCGGTATCCACATTGCCATGCAGGACCTCGACATCCGCGGTGCGGGTAATATGCTCGGCGCGGAGCAAAGCGGTTTTATTGCTGACCTGGGCTACGAAACTTATCAGAAGATATTGTCCGAAGCCGTACGTGAGCTTAAGACCGACGAATTTGCCGACCTCTATGCTGATGAATTGAAAGGCGACGGTACTATCAGCGGCGAGCAGTTTGTTGACGAATGCCAGGTGGAAAGCGATCTCGAACTGTTGCTGCCCGCCGCCTACGTCACCGGTAGCAGCGAACGTATGCTGCTCTATCGCGAATTGGACGGATTGACGCTGGACAGAGACGTAGATGCTTTCCGTGCCCGTCTCGAAGACCGTTTCGGACCTGTTCCGCCCGAAACGGAGGAACTGCTCCGCATCGTTCCCCTACGCCGTCTTGCAGCGCGTCTGGGAACGGAAAAGGTGTTCCTTAAAGGCGGTCGCATGACGCTGTTCTTTGTTTCCAATCCGGACAGCCCTTACTATCAGAGCCTGGCTTGCGGCAAAGTCATCGCCTACATGATGAAATATACCCGCCGTTGCGACCTGCGTGAGCAGAACGGCAAGCGGAGCATGGTGGTGAAGGACGTCACTACCGTGGAAGAGGCTGTGTCGGTGTTACAGGAGATTGTGGCGATGCAGGTGGAAGAATGATTCTATTGGCTTACGACTTTATTCTAAATTCCGGAACATGAGTTGACATCGGCCATGCGGGCAAAGGAGCAATATGCTCGTGGAGAATATATCTTTGTTTATTATTGATATAATGAGAGAAGTCCTCAAAAACGGATTCGATATGCTCCGTTCTTGAGGACTTCTCTGTATATAAGCGGTAACCGGATATCCTCAACTATTTGAGTGCATCCGTAAAATGGTCTCCGTACTGAGCGGTATTGTAAATGATTGCCCACAATGAAGCCCATAGTATTCCGCGGCCGTAGTATTTGTTGTCGGTGGTACTTGCCAGCGCACTATAAGTCGGTGTCCAGGTATTGGTATGCTGGCTGTCGCCGATAACTATAATTCGCCTTTGCAGGTCGACAGATAAGGAACATCCGTAACCGGGCACTTCCAGTACATGGGTTACTCCGGTAGGCGTGTCAAAGCTTCCGCTTATCCCGTCTCTATAAAACAAGGCGGTGAAGTCAATGGATTGCGACGGATTGTAATTGCTGAACGGTCCGTTTTTGACAATATAATCCCATACAGGATCGTTGGAATGAGTTCCGACCCAAGTTGCAGATACGCTACTGTTGCTCTTGTAGGTATATCCCAATGAGGCGATCTTGGTGAACAAGGCCTGATTATCCGCGACACTGTTGTCAAGAGTGATTACGGCAATTCTGTTCTTGCCGGGACTGCTCTTGAGCCAAGTAAGCAGGTTGTCATAATAATTTGCAATTCTGCTTGTGTATGTTCCCGAGAAGAGAATGTTCACATTGTCCGGAATGTCTGCGCCTACTCCCGCATTGTTATTGTCGCTGTTCGGCAAAGTCGGTACTGCCGAAGTATAGACTATTCCTTGAGGACCGAAGAATGTGCCGTAATTGCCGTATTCGCGGAATGTGCTGAAAATGCCGTTGCCGAGTGAACCGTGCCACCGGAAAGATTGGCGGTGTTAATCGCTATGGGCTGAAGCACCGTTCTTACGATAGCCAGACGGATTGTTACTGCCGTTCCGGCCAAAGTGAGTTTTACATTATAGGTGATGTTCCGGTTGGCGTCCTTGTACAGTGTTTTGGGAAAATTGACCTTGAATTTGGTACTCATGGTGTATTCGCTTCCCCAAGACATCTCCGTACCGTTTTCGCCGGTCATTTTTATATTGTACGCATGAGCCGTTGCCGGTTCGGGTTGTTCCAGTTCGGCAATCCATCGCATCCCGCTACCGCCTTGCAGAGTTATAAGTTGGGTCTCGTCCGCATTTTCGGATATGTAAAGCGTGTTGCCCGGAACTCCTGTACCGAATGACATCGTTGCTGGCTGATGTCGATTACATGAGACTTCACTCCGGGAGAGGCTTTCAAAGCCAGATAGAGCCGGGCTTTCAGGATACCGTTGCCTTCATTATGACTTTTGGCCTTTACGGTGATACGGTTGAGCTTGGGATCGGACGCATCGTGCGTGTCCTTTACTTCAAAGGTTGCCGCATCGTTGCCTTCAAGCACGTATTCCCATTCGTTGACGGTTGAGCCGTCTGCCGTCAATCCGGGGTTGACAAGGAACGAATTGGTATTGTTGCCGGTATTGTCAGTTCACCGTCGTATTCAAAGTCGATGGAAGCAATATCCGGTGTCAGCGTAAATCCGGGCACACCGTCCTGAATCAGTAACATGGTGCCTTGTATCGAAGGGTCTTCTTTCAAGCTGTGCACCATAAAACCATAACGCGGACTGATACCTGTGTTGCCGGTATGGGTATAGACGGGAATAATGTTGTTTACAGCTTTACTGCTGTCGTAATCGGTTACGGCGGCGGAACCCGTTTGGGCAAAAGAGAAGAAAGCACCGGCTCCCGGGGGATAGATGCTTGCGCTCCACTCTCCCGAACTCTTTACTGCAATGGGAGATGCAGCCACACCGGCGGTATTGCCAAAATGGGAAATGGTTTTCGGGTTCAGTTCCAGATAGAGGTCTCCGCCTTCCAACTGTACCACGTCTATGGTCGCTTTCAGATTGCCGAAAGAGAGTTCGACGATTCCGCTGCGCCGGTCTTTTACATTTCCAGTGCAGTGGCCGATACGGTCAGTGTTTTGCCGTTCAGAGTGGCGGACAGACCGTTGTCCAGCACCTTTTTGCTGACGGATAACGTCCCTTCGCCAAAAGTGAATATGCCCAAATCATAACTGCCGCCATTGGGGGTGAACAGAACTTTTTTGGAAGGTATGGCCAGAATGTTGTCACCATCGAATTGCACCGTGCCGTGGCTGTCCATATCCCAGTAGTTGATGGAGTAACTTAAAGAAGTCAGTGCGCCTTTATAGGCTTCCAGTTCGGTGGCATATCCTTCTTTCTTTACGGAATTGACGGTGAGTTTGTACACATTATTGCGTTTGAGCGACTGTCCCGATTCCAGCGGGTGTACATTGACGCGGTGATACGATGCCGTACCGCTCTGCTTGTTTCTTACTTTGATGATGAGGCAGGTAGTCACCTGGTCGTTCTGTTTGGGGGCGGGTACATAGTTTTCGTATGCGTATAGTTTTCCTACAATGTCGGCACTGGCTTCGCTCTCCACTCCGTAGAGTCTTGCAATTCGTTTCGCCGCTTTGTCGAAAGCAGTAGGCTCTCCGTTCCACACAAAGAGGGAAGGGTATCCGTTCCATACGGAAACGGATTCAAGCGTATATCCTGCCGCCGAGTTATACACGTCGAAACGGGCAACGGAACGTTGCAATACTATGCTGATTTTAGTATCTTCCGATTCTTTTCTAAGCGAAGCGCTCATAAGCAATGCTTCGCTCACTATCGGTTTTGTAATATATTCGGGGATATCTGCGGATGTACCTGCCATAAAAGCCTGTACTTCCGCCCGGGCTGTTTTGAAGTTGCTGTTCTTAATGGCGTTTTTCCAGTCGTCCATACTTTGCGAACCGTCTGTGGGCAGATAGTTGCTTCCCATATTGGCTACAGCTAAAATATCATAAGCATCTGTCGTTTTTAGTCCTATATCCGAAAAGTCGAACACAATGTCGGTATTCATCTCCAAGGGAGAGCCGGATGCAGAGGTCAGTTCTTTCCAGCCTTTGAATGTGCCGGTACCGTTACCGTTTGATTCGAAGAAAATCAAATCGAGCGTTTTTATATTCTCTTCCCCGGCTTCCGGTGCGATGGCCGCACGTGTAGCCAATCCGCTGGCGGGGTCTTGTACACTGAAGCTGATAGTCAGTTTTCTGTTTTCTTGTGGAATGAGCCCGCTATCGTCTTCCAAATTGCAAGACGTGAAAACGGCCGGTATCAGAAGAAAAGCATACCATAATATTTTTCTCATTATGTTGATTGTTTTTATTGTAATGATGTTATATAATTATTCTCCTAAATCGGTGCTGATGTCGCCATCCAGTTCCCAGTCGTTCTGCCCTTGATTATACAGGTGTATTTGTATTTCCAGTCTGATTCGTCCGGAAAGCAGCACGATTGTATCGGAGTTGGTACCAGCGGAGTTTTTATCGTAGTCTCCCAAAGCCGTTATTTTCAGTCCGGCAGGATAGCCGTCGGCATCGTTCACAAACAGGGCTTCGAAGCGGTTGTTGCGGATGCCGTTTGCGATGTTTGTGGCAGGCCCGTTTAGGTCCGTTTTAAAAGCCATGGTAATAGCTTCTGACAGGATGTTGCTTTTCATGCCGATAGTAACAGCAGAGTTTGCCTTGCGGTATAATACCGCTTCACGCTTTTCCGTCCACAAGTAGTAATTGCCGCTTGCTCCCATCTGTCCTTCCGTCATGTCCCATTCTATGATGTTGACATTGATATGGACGGAAGGCTGGCTGGCGGCTGTTTCCTTATCCGCATATCCCGGACCGTCGGCAGAATTGATATTGAATACGTACTTCTTGTTCCGTATGATTTTGATGAGCTTGTCTGCATCGGTATCTTCAAAATCAACGGGGTAATAGCCTTTCGTTCCTTTGTATTCGGCTCCGATGACGAGGCGGGTATGCTTCTTGTCTGCAGTTTCGTTCTCCGTATCGTTGTCGTACAGATAAAGCTTGTTGGCAATGGAACGGTCGGTGCTGTTGTAGCTGTCCGATTCCAAAGTCAGGCCGGTCTGCATATCTGCGGGTGAGAGGCTTCCAGAGCCTGCCCATCTGTAACATTAGCAGGGACGTTGCCTAAGAAGCCCTTGTCGGGCACATGAAACAGGGTGATGTCTTTTAATGTAAAATAGTCGATGCCATTGGCTACATGCACATCTACTGATGCGACCGAACGGGTCAGGCTCAGTAGCGGCCAATAATTGATTACACGGTCGTTTACATCCTGCTTCTTCAGCATTCCCCACATGGGCAGGCTGGTAAAAGCTGTATTTTCCTGGAGCAGCCTTTGAGGGTTTGCATCAACCAAGGTTTTTCGGAAGACTTCCCAATCCGCCTGCTGCCTGTATTGTTTTTCCGTGGCTTTATCGGGAAGCATTTCCCCGATGAAGCTACGGCAATTGGTCAAGAAATAGGCATCGTAGTCTTTGCCTACGGGAAGAGTCGTCCGCAACTTTCCGTTTATCTTGAAAGTCGCCCGCCAACATATAAACTTTCCGTTGGAATCGAAAAGCAATATATCCAGATTATCGATGATGTTTTCGTCCGGAGTGGCTGACGGGACATTGCGGGGCGTTCTGTCCGCTGCAACAGTAATTTCCATTCGGATTCGTCCGAAGCGTACGTAATGGGAGTTTCGTCTTCAATCCTTGACTGACACGACCAAAGTCCCGCCAATGCGCATATTGTTAATAGTATAAATGATTTTCTCATATTTTTACCGTTTTTTTATTAAAGTACAGTCACTGCCTTACGAATCTGCCATGAGCCGACTGTAATAATCGCTTCCATTTTCGTCGGTCTGATTACAACATTGATTTGTGCGCCTCGTAGCGCTTGAGTCTCCGTATCTACGCTCAGGCAGGCTGCTCCGTCTTCAAGAATCGTGACAACAATGTTGTCTCTCTGCCCGGTTGCCGAATCGACGGAAGCAGGCATGACCTTGTTCTCCGCAACGTATTCATTGCTGCTTTCTATATAGGCGAAGCTGTCTTCTATCACAATCCTGCTGCCGTTTTGTTTGTCTTCAGCAATATTGTATGAATGGGATGAACCGTAAATGGCCATGCTGAGTGTTCCGGGGTATCGGGTTGCGAAGCTGCTTCCTTCTTCTATGGTGACGGAAATGCTGCATAACTGTTTTTGGACATCGACACTGAGAATACGGTTTTCCTGTCGGTTGTGGGTAAACGCCATACTTCTCAGGAAGAGTTCCTGCATGGAACCGTTATAGGTAGATGACAGTCTCGTGGCATGTTCGCCCATACTGAACCTGGCGGTGGAATAGCTTTCATCGTCATGCAATGCGGGGGAAGTCTTTTTGATATCCTCGTTGCCTGTCAATGTCCATGCCACAAGATAGGCATTTCCCGAATAGGACAACTCAAGAGGGTAAGGCTTACTCCCTTTGATGTTTTCATAGGGGATATGCCTTTCATTCATCTTTTTTCCCTGGTCGTCATACAGATATAATTCTATGTCTTCGGCTATGGTTTGGTCAAAGCCGGCCGTGTTGCCGTCATACGTGAAGAGCAGATTCAATGAGCCCTCGTCACAACCTGTGTGAGGACCTTCATGGGTACATCCGGTGAGGGATAATGCCATTGATATTATTAGAATTACTTTCTTCACGATATTTGTACGTTTATAGGTCTACATCTTGGGTTCTGACATCCCACTTGGCTACTTCAATGTCTATTGTAATGCTGCTTTCGGAAGGGTCGATAACAGGTCCTTCTTCTTCGGCTTCTTTCGGAGTACCCCATCCTACGGTAGTGATGTCCTGCATCGTGATGCGGTAAATGCTGTTACGGAATATTTTCCAAGCGTCGTCTTTCAGAAGATTGACTCTCCAGTAGCGGGTCGCATCTGAAACTCCTGTGCCAGAGAATGTTCCCTTGATGATGAAAGCCACAACTTCATCTTTGTCGAATACCGTTGCCGCCTGTCCGTTGCCGCCTTGCAGCATGGTAGGAATGTTTTCGTATACATAGACCGGTTTGTCGTAGCCAGCCGGCAGGAAGCCGTTTGATGTTTCGCTGTTATCATCGCTTTTTACGGAATATACGGTCTCTACAGTTGCACCGTCGGGGCTGAATGTAGTTTTGAAGTTGGATGCAGTGGCAAAACGTTCCCAGTTTGTCAGGTTCTCGTATTCAAAAGCCAGTGATTGGTTGATGCCGTTGATTACCATATAACCCTTGAATGTCCATTTCAAATCGTTTGGAACGGTTTCGGAAGTGCCGAGTCCCAATATTTAAGCAACTCGGCATCGGGTATTTTTATTTCGTTGGTAGGGGCTACCTTGGGGCTTTCAACCTTACTCAGCAAACGGCGTATGGAAAGGTTTAATTTGTTTGTCTCGCCTTCCACTACATTGGCCGTCCCTTCTGCCGCCATGGCAAACCCGAGGGAAGTACTGATGTCCGAACGGGAGTTTGTGCCATCCAAAGAAAGCTCTTTGTATGAGCTGCTCTTCTTGAAATCTGCCAAAGAGGCAGGGGCGGGTGAGGGTTCACCTAAGTTTTGGTTGGCGGCAGTAAGGATGGTCAGACTGCCGGCGTTGACAAGGAATGTGTATTGATTGTCGGATGCCACGCTTGCCGGTTTATAATACTTCTGGAAAGAACCGTCGCTGTTGAAAACAAAGAACTCCAATGAGTTGATGTCGTTTTCGTTGGTTGCGCCCGTTTCTTCTCCTGTCAGTGCACGGGTGTCGGCATTTCCTTTTATATTGACGGTAATGGGGGTTAACTCACCTTTGCCGGGAATCGGATGATTGTCTGAATCATTGCATGACAGCAGTGTGAATGCAGTTGCGGAAACTGCCAAAAGATTTCTTAATTTCATAATTAAAGTTTTGTTAAGTTATTAGAAAAGTGAATTGTATACTCCCTGTCGGGAGTCTTTTTATTTTATATTCTTATTTTTTTCGTAAAATACCTTGATACAGGTGCTTGAACGGAGTGCCGGAAAGAAGTTCTTCAGCATATAACGGTAAGGGACTCCGGCTTTCAGGTACATAAGTTCGTTCTTTCTGCCACGTTTGCCCGAGCTTCCCTCGACGGGAGTGACACTGAGAATATTGAGTACCGTTTCCTTATCCGGCATATCGGATTTACCGACCATCTGGGACAAACCGTACCAGTCTATCTTGCCGTTAATTACCTCGAATGTACCGGAGTCGAGCCGGGTGTGCCGCATCAGATACTTTTTCAATGCAGCGGCGCGAAGCGTTGCAAAGTCGGAGTTTATGCGGATATCGCCATCGGGAGACGCATAACCTGCAATCAGGATATGACTGATGCGACTGTCGGGAGACTGGTTAATCTTCAGGATGATATTGACCAGTAAATCCAGATTCCGACTGTTGTTCCGGTATTCGGGAAGCAGGGTTGCTGAACCAGTTTTAAATAAAATGGAAACAGCATTGCTCCGGTTTTCTTCATCAAATTCGCTTCTCGTGGACTCGTCAGCCAGAAAATCGTAGTCTTGAGCCAGCTTTTCGGCAGTAGTAAGAACAGGTATGACAGTTTCGGCGGTATCGGTAAATTGTACGATTTCCACATCCGGGTCCTGAAGTATTCTGTTGTTGACAACGGCTGTTGTCAGTATGGCTTGTTTGGCGCATAATTTAATGTTGCTTTCAAAGGCAAGTATGCTTCCTCGCATCCAGTCTTCGTATTTCATGGTTGCATTGTACTGTAATGCAGGGGACATCCTCTTCCTTTTGCCGATTATTGCAAAAGAGGGGAACCGTGCTTGATGATCGCCATCGGAAATTACTGGAGTAACTGTAATGCGTTCCGGCTTTCGGGTATTGAACCGGGCGGGAGCACAACTGAAGCTGAGCTCTATACTGTCACCTGTATTCCGCACTTGAATTTGAGTGATGGACAGGTGTCTCCCCTGGACCCGTTTTCTGTTGATGCCCGGGCATAGGCAGGTATCAGTAGTGAAATGAATGAAATGATGATAATAATAGGATTCATTAGGTTTATATTTCTCCGGATTATTTAATGTTGTAGATTAATGAAATGCCTATTTGGGTGGGCCCGAAATAGGTCTTTTCAGCATGTTCGGACTTGTTACAGCACCAGTCCCTGTTATCTGTCTTGTCAAATGTGAATTGCACGACTCCTATTCCAAGATAAGCCTCTATGCCCCATCTTTTGGAGAATGCCCAACTGTATCCGTAATTGATTCCGACTCCTGCTCCCCAACCTTCGTAGCGATAGTTCTTATCGAGCATGCTGAATAGGCTATACCCGGCGATATTGTATTTTGTGGCAATGCCATGAATGCCGATAAAATGTCCGTTTGATGCTTCACAAAGCCAATACCTCACTTCGGGTTGCACTAACCAATGTACCAGCTTGTCATTATCGCCTTTTTTCCCTTCACGGTTCCATGGATTATAGCTGCCGACTATGTTGAGGCTTATCTGCGGGGTTATTCCTATTTCCAAACCCAGATTGGGAGTTAAGGTAGCAGCGTACAGGAGATTTGTTTTGAGAGCCAGATGTGTCTTTTTCTTTTTTATTTTTTCCCATGAGGCGGTTGTGTCGATGTCGATCATCACTTCATTGGTCGGCGGACTGTTTTGCGCTTGTGTCCAAGAGTGTGCCGATAATACCCCTATGAGCATAAGCAGAAGTTTATATTTTGAGTATCGGATTCTGTTTTTAATTGTACGCTGTATCATTGCTACTGACTTTTTGTTACCAACCGATTGCTTTTAAGAGAGTGTTGGAGTCCGGAAAGCCGGATACGATGTCCGGTTTTCGTACTTTTATTATTACTAAGTTCAAGAGAAATTTAATTGGTCGGATGGTATTATATTGCAAACGGAACAATTAGCTTCTAATGATATGCCTGTATACTAATTTTTACAAATAGTTATCAGGCAATGTCATCTATCAACATCGATAACTATTCATTTGTTTTATGAAAGTAAGTTTATTTTAATAGAAAAGAATGTTTTAACTTATTGAAAGTTGCCTGTCACAGGATATGGATGGTCCGGTTGTCGGTGCTGTTATTTCCCGTACAGCTTGTCAATCAAATCTTTTCGTCCTATCCGTCGCAGTTCATTGATAATATTTCTCCGTTCTTCGGGTTTGTACCAGAAGAAGAACTGACGTTGTGCTAATTTCTCGCGCTGGGTCTTGGCACTGAATACGGGTTCCAGTGTATAGGGGTGGAAACCAGTGTACCATGCTTCGGTAGCAACGGTCATGGGGGTAGGAGTAAAGTCCTGTACCTGTTCCAGATGAAAGTCCAGACGCTTGGTGATGACAGCAAGTTCCGCCATATCTTCTTCCTTGCAGCCGGGGTGGCTGGAGATAAAGTAGGGGATGAGCTGTTGTCTCAGACCTTCTTCGCGGTTGATACGGTCGAATATCTTTTTGAACTCTCCGAACTGGCTGAATGGTGGTTTGCGCATGATGCTGAGCACCCGTTCCGAGGTATGCTCCGGCGCAACTTTAAGGCGGCCGCTGACATGGCGGACTATGAGTTCGCGGGTGTATTCCTGCGTGCTTTTGTTGGTTTTGGGGTCTTTGCTTTGGTGCAGCAACAGGTCATAGCGTACACCGCTGCCGATAAATGATTTTTTGATGCCGGGCAGACTGTCTACCGCATGATAAATATCGAGTAGCGGACTATGGCTGTATTCAGGTTAGGACATACTTTGGGGTGGATGCACGACGGGCGTTTGCACTTCTTACATATGGCTTCATCACGTCCCCGCATCTTGTAATATTGGCAGAAGGACCGCCCAAGTCGCTAAGATACCCTTTGAAATCCGGCAATTCCATTACTGCCTTTACTTCTTTCAATATGCTTTCCTTGCTGCGGCTGACGATAAACTTGCCCTGATGTGCCGAAATGGTACAGAAAGCACAACCGCCGAAACATCCGCGATGAATGTTGACGGAGAACTTAATCATATCGTATGCAGGTATGCGTTTGCCCTTATATTTGGGATGCGGGAGACGCGTGTAAGGCAGGTCGAAAGAACGGTCGAGTTCCGCTTCCGTCAAGGGCGCATAAGGCGGGTTGACAACGACAGTTTGCCTGCCTACGGCCTGCAAGATACGCGAAGCAGCATATTTATTACTCTCTTCTTCGATATGGCGGAAGTTGGAAGCCTGTTTCTTCTTGTCTTTCAGACATTCTTCATGTGTGAATAGGGTGATATCTCCTTCTTGCGGCAGCACTTCTTTCGTAAGATAAGCCAATTGGGGGATGTCAAGAATCGGTTGTTGCTGTTTCAGTTTTCGTACAAGTTCCATAATGGGTTTTTCACCCATGCCGTATATCAGTGCATCGGCACCGCTGTCCACGAGGATGCTTGGGCGCACACGGTCTTGCCAGTAGTCGTAATGTGTCAACCGGCGCATGCTTGCTTCGATGCCGCCCAGTATGACAGGTACATCGGGATATAGCTTTTTCAGTATTTGGGTATAGACAATCGAAGGATATTCGGGACGCATGTCCGGACGTGCGTCGGGAGTATAGGCATCATCGCTGCGCAGACGTTTGTTGGCAGTGTATTTGTTGACCATGCTGTCCATACAGCCTGCACTGACACCGAAGAAGAGACGGGGACGTCCCAGTTTCTTGAAATCCCGTAAGTCATCTCGCCAGTTGGGTTGGGGTATAATCGCCACACGCAAACCTTCCGCTTCGAGGATGCGCCCGATGACGGCTGCCCCGAATGACGGATGATCCACATACGCATCACCGCTGAACAAAATAACGTCCAGCTCATCCCACCCGCGAAGTTCCACTTCTTTCCTGGTTGTAGGCAACCAATCAGTCAGTCTGTACTCTTTCATGGGTGCAAAGATACGGAAAGTTTTAATTATTTACAGAATTGTACCAGCATTTCCTCTCCGTCATAAATCTCCCGGAAGCCGATTCCCTGTTCGGCAAGATACTCTTTGAGGTCATTAAAGGCGGTTGCATCGTCCATAATGATTTCCAGTTTCTCGCCTTTTCCGGCTTCGCACATGGCCTTTATGGCCGGAATAAGAGGACTGTACAGGTTCTGTCCGCGTGTGTCAATGGTTCTCATTTATTTTCTTCCTCTTCTATGGTTGTTTGTTGGGAAAGCCATTGCAGGTAGAGCTTGATAAGCTGCTGTAATCCGAAGGCTTTCATATTGTTGTGGTAGATAACATCGATGCAGAGGTCGAGCAGGTCTTTGCTGTCCTCTTCCTGGGCGGCGATGAGGGAACGGATATTCAGTTTGAGTTTGTCGAGCACGGTTTCGTCCACGATGCCGTTACTGTCGATGAGATGACGGAAGAGACCGTATTTTTCGATAGTGGCAAGGTTTTCTTCCGATATTTCCAAGTTGCGGGTTCCGCTGGGATTGGCTTGTATAGTGTACATGGCGTTAATGTTTTAATGGTTAATATTCAGTGATTCATATTTTCTGTAAAAGCAAAGATAAGTTTTTCACCACAGATTATACCTATTTCACCGGATTATTTATCAAGATTGCCGTTATTCTCTGTGCACACCTGCATTATCGGCGGAAAAGAAATGCAGAATGGATGCCATAACTGCTGTTCTGCCGGCTTCTTCCCGGATACTTTCAAAGGGAAATGACATGATGAATGTGCGGTAGTCGTTACCTTTATAAGCTACGGCAGCAGGAAGATTTTCCTCGGTATAGGTCATTACGGGAAAGGCGGTTGGCCTAGGGCGGGCGCAATCGGGGGTCGTCACGGGATAAGCCCGTTCATTGGGCAGGCGGGGAATGCTGAGGATGCGCCCCAAACCTTGTATGCCGATATGTTCGCCGGATACCTGTAAGCTGCTGTCGAAACGGTATTTCAGGATGTTTTGGGTGAATTCCCGATTGCCTTGCGAGTCGTTCATGTCGCTGCCTATGTATGCACCGCTGACCAGTAGGTTGCCGCCCGACCGGCAGTAAGCTGTCAAGGCACGCTGCATGGACGAAGAGAAAGTTTTGTAATAGGTTGCCCGTGACAGATTGCCGTCCGTCTTTTCCAGTCCCAGAATATAGTCTGCTATTGGATATTCTTCCAATGCTACACTACCGTTTTCTACGGCTTCATCGCTGCATGAAGTAAAGCTGTAGCCGCCGACGGTCTGTATGGCTTTACCGTGTATAAAGGGATAGTCGAATGTGTTTCCGGCTATTTTTATCCCTTCGTATTCATTGCCGCTTTCTCCCAAACGTTTTCCGGCTTCTTTGCGGTCGAAATTCAGCTGGCTGCCGCAGAGTGATATATCATATAGATAAGGTACTCCGGGGTCTTTCGTCAAGTCAAAGCCGGCTTCGTCGGGTGTGTTTATCACAGCAGGGCTACTGATACGGTCGAAACCGTTGATGATGAGAACGCGTGCTTTTTCGTGCTTGGACTTGTATGCGGCAAGGATTTCGGACGGGAAGCTTTCACCACCCCGGTTCACTGCCGTTACTTTGAAGGAATAGACGATGCCCGGTTCTATCTTCAGAGTGTGGAAAGGATTGCTTACGCGTACACCATTGTCAAATCCGCCTCGCCCGATGCGTGTATAGACAATGTATTCGCGGGGTGTGGCAGTCGGTTCCAACGGGTCATCCACTCCTTGCCAGGAAAGTTCCAGGGTATTTTTCTTCTTACCGAAGCGGACGGAGAAATTGTGGACAGGTAAGGGCTGTACGACGTATTCTTTATTATGCTGGGTACAGATATATTGCAGGATGGATTTGTATAGGGCACGACTTGCCGTGAACTTGAATTTGGGGTCGTGTCCCAAGCACATGTCGGCAAAATTCTGGTGCGACAGAAGTTCTACGATTGTGGAAGGAACAGCAGGCAGGCGGGTCTCGCTGTAGTTACGGTTCCACATGCTGCGGCGCGTCCAGTCTGCATTGAAAGTGGAACGGATGTCCTGTTGCAGACGGGTGAGGAACAGGTCGGCAAGGTCGCGCGAGGCGTAGCGGTTTGTTCCTGCCGCTAACTTGCCTTCGTTAAATGGGTAGTGTAGATGCCGAGTGTACCTACAATCCGGTCGTCTGTCCTGAAACCCGCATCGCTGTGCAGTGCCATACTCATCTCAAGAGGAACTCCCAATCCCGGTTCTTTGGGGTTGAATACGGAACCGCCCGACAGGTAGTTGATTGTACGCGAACGTACATTGATATCATCCGAAAGGTCGTTCTGTCCTTTGTATCCGGCATATACGGGGTAGGGCATACCGGCCCATTGGGCGGAATAACGCGCGCCTTCCAGATAACGGGGCAGACCGCTGACTTGGCCGCCGCGCGCAATGTTGCCCTACCACCGCCGAAGCGCACGGCATCGGCGCATACCACTCCTTTTTCCCGGCTTTCATTGCTCAATACACCATGCCGTAGTCGTTGCTTCCTTTGTCGAAAGTAAAAGTGCCGAGATATACCCATGTGCCGCCGCCTATACGTTGGTTTACTTTAAACTCAGCGACACCGCCGTTATGGAATACAAGGTATTTGGCATCGCTCACGCTGTTGGGCAGGCTTTGATAGGAAACGTATACAGCATATTCTCCGGTTTCCGGGATGTCGGGAACCCACTCGGCAAAGGCTTTGTTTTTCTTCTTTTCAGTTTGTGCAAAGCGGGCTGTACCGTCATGAAAAGGATTTTCTCCTTCCGTGTAGATACGCTTCTGTTGTGCAAATCCAGGCAGAGCGGTTTTTTCCCACTGTGCTTTTCTGCTCTTTACATCAAGATAGAGGGAGTTTGTGGTGTTCCGGTTGTCATCGTTGTCTACAATGATTTCCTGTTTTTGCGTGTCCCGTTCGCGAGGGGTGAATACGTTGGCTCCCGCATTTTCCAGCATCGGGATGAGGTAAGGCAGGATGAACGATTGTGTGAATTGGTCTTCGGAGGTACAGAACAAGCGCGGACGCTGCCAACCCCATTTGTCTTTGTTATTGATGTAGTATTTTCCGTGACTTTGCCACAGAGCGATATGGCGTCCCTCCAGTCCGCGGGTTATTTCAAAAGGACGGGATGTACGGGTCACCCAGGGAGCATCTTTATAGTGTATATCGGTAAACAGGCGGCTCTTGTCTTTTTTTCCGTTTCTGTATGTGTTGGGAATAAGTTCGTTGATGGAATGTCCGTCTGTAAAGACAGTAATGTCGAAGTAAGTTACGGGACCCGGAAGAATTGCTTTGATGTCCCGGTAAATTCTGTTCACCGTTTCCGGCCGGAAGGGCTGGTAGGAGAATGTATTATCGGCATAGATGCGGATTGTTTTTCGGTGGAAATCGATAAGTACACTGTCGAGTCGGCATGTACCGATATTGACATTGACAGGGATATACGTTTGGAAAAAGGCCTGTAGCCGTTCCCGAACGGCCTGTTCTACGTCTTGTGAAAAGACAGAACCAACTCCTGCGAGCAGGAACAATATGGATAAATATAGTTTTTTCATGTCCGATGGTTAAGTACCGTACAAAAATACATAAAAAAGAGTGAGAAGTTCATCACTTCCCACTCTCTTGTTTCTATTTAGCAAACATTTACAGCGGAATGTATTCTACGAATGCTTCCATAGCTTCGTAGGATGCCAGACCCAGGCTGTCGTACAATGCAGCTGTACCGCGGTTGCGGTCTTCGCTTCGTTGCCAGAACAGCGTTCGTCGTTGCCCAGGAATGGTGCGCTCTCCA
>ERZ860009.452-NODE-452-length-18776-cov-1.792159_pt1 | contig 18776 bp, 14 predicted proteins | sample MGYA00510114_ERZ860009 | MGnify/ENA primary metagenome ERZ860009 (study PRJEB30046, sample SAMN00715177) | human gut metagenome | study: EMG produced TPA metagenomics assembly of the A metagenome-wide association study of gut microbiota in type 2... | reverse complement strand
AATATCTGGCAGAAGCCGTGAAGCAATTCCTGCAATTTGCAGACCGTATGTTTATCCCCGAAAAGGGATTGTACAGACACGGATGGGTGGAAAGCAGTACGGATCATCCGGCTTTTTGCTGGGCACGTGCCAATGGATGGGCGCTGCTGACAGCTTGTGAACTGCTCGATGTATTGCCGGAAGATTATCCCCAACTCCGAAGGTGATGGATTATTTCCGTGCTCATGTGCGTGGAGTGACGGCGTTGCAAAGTGGAGAAGGACTTTGGCACCAGTTGCTCGACCGTAATGATTCTTATCTGGAAACTTCTGCAACTGCTATCTATGTATATTGTCTGGCACACGCCATTAATAAAGGTTGGATTGATGCGATAGCGTATGGTCCTGTTGCCCAGTTGGGATGGCATGCCGTCGCCGGAAAGATAAATGAAGAAGGACAGGTGGAAGGCACTTGCGTAGGCACCGGTATGGCTTTCGATCCGGCTTTCTATTATTATCGTCCGGTCAATGTATATGCGGCGCATGGATACGGACCGGTGCTTTGGGCAGGTGCGGAAATGATTCGTTTGCTCAACACCCAGCATCCTCAGATGAATGACAGTGCCGTGCAATATTATCAGGAAAAGCAGAAGACAACAGCTCCTATCTTTGCAGTAGATAGTGAATAAATAAAAGATTAACTTTAAAATATAGGAACCATGAAACGAGAAGCATTCAAAATGTATCTGAAACCGGGCTATGAAGCAGAATACGAAAAAAGGCATGCCGCTATCTGGCCTGAATTAAAAGCACTGCTTTCAAAAAATGGGGTGTCAGATTATTCTATATATTGGGATAAAGAAACCAATATTCTATTTGCTTTCCAGAAAACAGAAGGAGAAGGAGGTTCGCAGGACTTGGGCAACACAGAGATTGTACAGAAATGGTGGGATTATATGGCAGATATCATGGAAGTGAATCCGGACAATTCACCGGTTTCAATACCATTGCCGGAAGTCTTTCATATGGACTAGAACCCTTAGACAGAATTGATATCAGGGGGATGTTTGATTAAAAAACAAGCATCCTCCTGATACTATTTATGGATTGTTTCTTTATTATTTCAACTATCTTGACTATTTTTGTCTGGCATTTATCATTAATCTTAGAATCTATATGACACAGAGGCGCATATTACTTTTCACATTGTTCATGACTCTTGTTTTCAATGCGGCTTACGGCGGCATTGAACTCCGTTCCAAACAAATGAGAACAAGTACGGACTTCCGAATAACTCAGTTCGGTACCTGTATCAGGATAGCAAAGGCTTCTTGTGGTTGGCTACCCTAAATGGGTTAAGCCGCTATGATGGCAACTCTTTTCTGACTTTCCGTCCGGAAATCGGTGATAAAGTCTCTTTGGCTGATAATCGGATTTATGACCTTACCGAAGACAAAAATGGTTTTTTATGGATCTCTACAACTCCGGAATTGTTCAGTTGTTATGATTTGCAACGTGCCTGTTTTGTAGACTATACGGGGTCTGGTGCGCTGGAAAAGAATTATTCGTCTATATTTGTTGCTGCTAATGGGGATGTATGGCTCAGACATTCCGGCAATGGTTGTCTCAGAATGGTCCATCAGAAAGACAGACAGATGGTGTCTACGGAATTTAAGACGGAGCGTGGAATCTTCCGGATAACCGGGTACAGTTTGTAAATGAAGATGCCGGCGGACGAATCTGGATCGGGACACAGCGTGGCTTAGTTTCCGTATCCGACGGACAGTATAAGGTAGAAGACAGATTACTCCATTTTACTTCTTCTCTGGCATTCAAGAATGATATGTATTTTCTGACAGCGGACGGAGACATCTACTGCTATCAGACTACAAAGCAAAAACTGACAAAAGTCGGTTCGCTTTCTGCTGTTGCGGGTAAGACGTCACCTACGGGAAACTTCCTGTTGAACGATAAATGGGTCATCCTTACCAATACCGGGGTTTTTAACTATGATTTCAATACACGCAAGATCAGTGTGGACTCTGGTCTGAACATCAGAAATGGTGAAGTGATTTGTGATAATCATGGTGACTTCTGGATATATAATCATACGGGATGTGTCACTTATATTTTGGCCAAGAATGGAGCAAGAAAAGAATTTCAGTTGATACCTGAAGATAAACTGGGATACATTGATTATGAACGTTATCATATTGTCCATGATTCCCGGGGAATCATTTGGATTTCTACTTATGGTAACGGATTGTTTGCCTATGACACGACAGAGGATAAGTTAGAACATTTTCTGGCTAATATAAATGATCAGAGTCATATAAGTTCGGATTTTCTGTTATATGTGATGGAGGATCGTGCCGGAGGTATTTGGGTAAGTTCAGAGTATTCCGGTTTATCCCGTATTTCAGTTCTGAATGAAGGAACCTCGCGTATTTATCCCGAATCCCGTGAATTATTTGACCGCTCGAATACGATTCGTATGTTGACTAAAATGCCGGATGGGGATATTTGGGTCGGAACACGTAAAGGCGGATTATATACGTTTGACTCGAATCTTCATTCCAAAATGTCCAATCAGTATTTCCATTCCAATATTTATGCGATAGCAGAAGATAATCAAGGCGAAATGTGGGTGGGAACCCGTGGAAATGGATTGAAGATCGGAGATTCATGGTATCGCAATGAAGTCTCGGATCCGGCTTCGTTATCAGAAAATAATGTCTTTTCTCTTTTTCGTGACCGGAAAGACCGTATGTGGATAGGTACCTTTGGCGGTGGGCTTGAACTGGCAGAACCGACGACTGATGGCAAGTATAAATTCCGTCATTTTTTACAGCAGAAGTTTGGTCTGCGTATGGTGCGAGTAATAGAAGAAGACGATAATGGAATGATCTGGGTGGGCACCAGTGAGGGTGTGTGCATCTTTCATCCGGATTCATTGATAGCTGACAGTGACGATTATCATCTGTTCAATTATACAAACGGTACATTTTGCAGCAATGAAATCAGATGTATCTACCGTGATACGAAAGGACGTATGTGGGTGGGGACATCTGGCTCCGGCTTGAATCTTTGTGAGCCGGAAGATAATTACCGTTCATTGAAATATGAACATTACGGAACCTCTGAAGGATTGGTTAATGATGTGATTCAATCAATTTTGGGGGACAATAACGGAAACTTATGGGTAGCTACGGAATATGGTATTTCTAAGTTTAACCCGACTAATCATTCTTTTGAAAATTATTTCTTTTCTTCCTATACTTTGGGTAATGTTTATAGTGAGAATAGTGCTTGTGTGGGAGTAGACGGAAAATTGCTTTTCGGTACAAATTACGGTCTGCTTGTCATTGATCCGGATAAAATTCAGGATAGCGAAACTTTTTCTCCGGTGGTCTTTACAGATTTGCATGTGAATGGTACCCAGATAAATCCTACTATGGGGGATTCTCCATTGAAACAATCGCTTGCTTATTCGGATGAAATTACTTTGAAGTATTTTCAGAATTCATTCTTGATAGATTTCTCTACTTTTGACTATTCGGACAGCGGACGTACAAAGTATATGTACTGGCTGGAAAACTATGATAAGGGATGGAGCACACCTTCTCCGTTGAATTTTGCTTCTTTTAAATATTTGAACCCAGGTACTTATGTACTTCATGTGAAGTCATGTAATGGAGCAGGTGTTTGGAATGAAAGTGAAACAACCTTGAAGATTGTCATTGTGCCTCCTTTCTGGAAGACGAACTGGGCTATGTTGGGATATGTGCTGTTGTTGATTGTAACTTTATATTTTACTTTCCGTATTGTGCGTAACTTTAACAGTCTGCGTAATCGTATTAATGTGGAAAAACAGTTGACAGAATATAAGCTGGTTTTCTTTACTAATATTTCCCATGAATTTCGTACTCCGTTAACTTTGATTCAAGGAGCGTTGGAAAAGATTCAACGGGTTGCTGATATTCCCCGTGATCTGATACACCCGCTCAAAACGATGGATAAAAGTACTCAGCGAATGTTGAGGCTGATCAATCAGTTATTGGAGTTCCGCAAGATGCAGAATAATAAGTTGGCGCTCTCTTTGGAAGAAACGGATGTGATTGCTTTCCTTTATGAAATCTTCCTGAGTTTCGGTGATGTAGCGGAGCAAAAGAATATGAATTTCCGTTTTATTCCGTCTATACCGTCTTACAAGATGTTTCTTGATAAGGGTAATCTGGATAAAGTGACTTATAACCTGTTGTCTAACGCTTTTAAATATACCCCTTCGAACGGTACGATTATACTTTCTGTTACGGTAGATGAAGTGAAGAAGACATTGCAGATTCAAGTAGCTGATACAGGTGTTGGTATTCCAAAAGAGAAGCAAAATGAGTTGTTCAAGAGATTTATGCAGAGTAGTTTTTCCGGTGATAGTATCGGAGTTGGTTTGCATCTGAGTTATGAATTGGTACAGGTGCATAAAGGTACGATTGAATATAAAGACAATGACGGTGGAGGTTCTGTCTTTACCGTTTGTATCCCGACGGACAAAAGTGTTTATTCGGAGAAAGATTTCCTTATTCCCGGTAATGTCTTGTTGAAAGAGGCAGGTGGGCAGGCACATCATTTACTGGAACTTTCGGAAGAACTACCGGAACCGGAGAAAATAGCAGAACCTTTGAATAAGCGTAAAGTATTGATTATAGAAGATGATAATGATATCCGTGAATTTTTGAAAGAAGAAGTAGGAGTTTATTTTGAAGTTGAAGTAGCTGCTGACGGAACTTCCGGATTTGAGAAGGCTCGTACCTATGATGCTGATTTGATTATTTGTGACGTACTGATGCCCGGAATGACCGGATTTGAAGTGACAAAGAAATTGAAATCTGATTTTGCGACAAGTCATATCCCGATTATCTTGCTGACAGCATTGAATTCTCCGGAAAAACATCTGGAAGGAATTGAAGCCGGTGCTGATGCCTATATTGCGAAGCCGTTCAGTATAAAACTTCTGTTGGCACGCGTATTCCGCTTGATAGAACAGCGTGATAAGTTGCGGGAGAAATTCTCCAGTGAGCCGGGAATTGTTCGTGCTGCCGTATGCTCTACTGACCGTGATAAGGAATTTGCCGACCGATTGGCTGTTGTACTGGAACAGAATCTTTCTCGTCCGGAATTCTCTATTGATGAGTTTGCTCAATTGATGAAATTAGGACGAACGGTATTTTATAGAAAACTGCGCGGAGTGACGGGGTATTCTCCAATGAATATTTGCGGGTTGTACGAATGAAAAAAGCGGCTGAGTTGTTATTGTCTAGTGAGAATCTGACTGTTGCGGAAGTTGCTTACAAGGTTGGCATCAGCGATCCGTTCTATTTTAGTAAGTGCTTTAAGACTCAGTTTGGGGTAGCGCCGTCGTATATCAACGCGGTGAAATGAAAGAACAGGGAGAAAATGAGACGGCAGAAGCCTGAGTAACCAAGCTTTCTAAATGGTAGTTTAAATCTTCTCTGTAGTGCCCGATATGAATGATCGACCTTGTATTTGTGTACAATAGTCTATGGTCGAATAGTAAAAGTACCCTTATTTTTGCAGGAGAATATTACTATAAAATTAAAGGATCATTGATCATGAGAACACTCTTTTTTATCTTGTTTTTTGTATTAGGCTTTTGTCATATTCAGGCGAGAGGGCAGAAGCCTGCACATGTTATAATAACAGCTGGTCAGTCAAACCAATTAGGAGTGTGTACGAATAAAGTTTAACCTGATAATAAAATCAATAAAATAATGAAAACAAATTATCTATGTGGCCTCTTCCTTTTATGTGTGCTAGTATGGGGAAGATCGGAAGCACACGCTGAGAAACCGCTGAAGACTCTGGATCTGTATCTTTGCATTGGACAGTCGAATATGGCAGGGAGAGGGAAATTATCACCGGAAGTGATGGATACTCTACAAAATGTATACCTGCTGAATGCAGATGATCAGTTCGAACCCGCAGTGAATCCCTTGAACCGCTATTCTACGATAGGAAAAGGACTTAGCTGGCAACAAGTAGGACCTGCATATGGATTTGCCAAGACGATGGCTACTAAAAAACATCCGGTAGGCTTAATCGTCAATGCACGGGGAGGATCTTCGATTCGTTCATGGGTTAAGAATGCCAAACAGTCCGGTGGATATTATGATGAAGCAATACGACGTGCAAAAGAAGCAATGAAGTATGGTACATTGAAAGCAATTATCTGGCATCAGGGAGAAGCCGATTGTCATCATCCGGAAGCATATAAAGAGAAGATTATTCAGCTGATGACAGACTTACGTAATGACCTGGGAATGCCTGATTTACCAGTTGTCGTAGGACAAATAGCACAATGGAACTGGACAAAGAAACCTTATATTCCCGAAGGTACAAAACCCTTTAATGACATGATAAAAGAGATCTCCACTTTTTTGCCCCATAGTGCTTGTGTGTCTTCCGAAGGACTTACTCCGTTGAAGGATGAAACGGATCCTCATTTTGATGCAGCAAGCCAGATTACTTTAGGCAAACGCTATGCTAAAGAAGTTAAGAAACTAATAAAGAAATAGCTGGTCGTTTCAGACTACACTCATTTCTGTTTAAACATATACATAGGAAATATTTATCCATTGTTATTGTCACTTGTCACTTTTCTGATTTAAGTGTTTTATAATAAAGAAGATAGGGGTGACAATAGAGGGTGATAATAAGGTGACAATAGAATGTATCTTCCATTCTTATTGTCACCTCTCCTTGATGAATCTTTTATTTAAAGTGTTGATTATCAGTTAATAGATAATCAGCTTGAGGATTTCGCCTGCATGTGTTAAAAACATCATTTTGGGCGTCAATGTACGCTGTTTACACCTTAATGTTTCCAAGGTATGCTGCTTACATTAAGAACAAAGCCCGGTAACCTTAATATGCAAGCAAGGTTTGATTAATCTGTTAAGTCGGTTTTATGTCTTCGTTCCATGTTCATGAACCGTTCGGCTCACGTACGTAAACCCAATGGCTCATGTACGTAGACTGATGGGACCACGTACATGAAACAATCTATTGTTACTGACCGGATACATTAATCTAGCCTGCATAATAGCTTACTGAACGGTTCATTGACGGTTGTTTCTCCGTACTAATCTTTTGTTCCTATGGGGCAATATGGTTTTTGTGACACCTTCTTTTACATATCTCCTTTATGGTGGGAGAAAATGTTTTATTCTATTTGATTGCTTCCAGAAACTCTATTTCAATAATTCTCAGATTAGCATTATTCTTGTTCGCTTTTGCTTCGAGTTCCATATCATTTGCTGCTTTTGCCGCAACTTCAGTGATCTGTCCGAAAGCATCCTGATCGCTGGTATTACCTTTCAGACGGATGGTAATTTGTTTGGAACGTACCGGCTTTTCCACATTAAGATGAACATACCCCAGGCTTTTATTCGTATCTCCACTCCAGATCATAGTATTGCCGGCAAACACTTCCAAAGGATAACTGCGTGAACGCCATCCATTCAATTTGATACAGATATCGTCTATTGCAGCTTCTTTTTCGAGCGTATATGTAATCCATGCGGTGCTGAGTTTTCCGTCATTCATCCATTCGCTTCTTTCATTATCGTCGAAGCTTTGGTTTACAGTTTCATTGTTGGCTCCGGCTTTAGCGGATACAATACGTATATCACGTTTTGTGTCTTTGTAAGATGGGGTAAGGGGAGTCTTTCCTTTATCCAGATTTCCTTTCAGAGTCATCTGAGGCAAATAAGTACTCAATCCGTTGCTAACTTTGACGGGAAGGGTTTCTAATGTAATTGTAGCGCTGGGGAGCCCTTCTGCTTTAGCGGTCAGAGTGATCTTGCCGGCTTGGGTAGTGCTGCGGATAAGAGCACGGTTAATACCACATTCCACAGGGAGACTGGTATTAAGAATATAATTGTCTTTTCCTTGTGCGATGCCTCCGCGCCATTCGGCATTCCCTTTCAGGTCGAATTGAATGGTACGGTTGTCAAGCGGACAGCGTTTCCCATCCTTATCTACCACTTCTACCTGTATTAATGCCAGGTCAGCTCCGTCCGCATGGAATCCTTCCGGATTTTGTATCGTTGTCAGTTTCAGTCCGGCAGGTTCACCAACCGTGCTTACTGCGTAGCGGCTTATTTCCTTACCGGCCTTGTTGTAGCTGACAGCTTCCAGTTTACCGGCTTTAAAAGCCACATTGTCAAAAGTGAACAGGAAATTGTATTCGCGTTTGCCTTTTCCTAGTGACTGACCGTTCAGGAACATTCTACTTCTTCACCTGTAGAAACGACATAGACCGGTTTTACTGTATTTGCGGGATAGTTCCAATGACCGATGATATAGGTATTGTCTTCTTCTGTATCTACCCATCCGTTCCACATGACCTGATGTGCAAAGAAAGCATCTTTTTCGATGCGCATAGGGTCCGTTACTCCACTTCTGCGATAGTTTTCTTCACCACGGTGGTGTGTGTTGGTATCCGAGAAAATGATTTTGGCCCCTCCGGAACTGACTCTGCGACCTGTCCCTGGACGCTCACGCCAATAATCATACCAACAGCGGATCATTGCTATCGCCAGCATGTCCTGATTGTGATTGTAGTCTGTTGCAGGTTGGTTACGATGTAACGGTCCGTCTCCTTCTTTGTGGAAAGGATAGCTGTATTCATCCCAATATTTTCTCAAACCTTCATCACGACAATATTCTGTAGCCCACATCGGGTGATGTTCACTCTTGTTGATATAAAGCATTTCTCCGCCATATTCGGCTTCACGGATGTCCAGCATCTCACGAGAGCCGATAGCACGTCCGCCAAAAGGATCGTATTGATCACGGATAGCTTTCATTTCTATCATGTGCTCTCTGCTGATACCTTTGTTTCCACATTCATAAAATAAGATACTTGGATTATTACGGTTGTAGATAATCGCATCGCGCATTAGTTCTGTACGCTGATCCCATTGGCGTCCTGTACGGTCTTTCTCGGAATCTCCTGCCGGCATTGCTTGAATCAGGCCTACACGGTCGCAGGACTCTACGTCTTGTTTCCATGGGGTAACATGCATCCAGCGTACCAGATTACCATTGCCTTTTACTACCAGGCCATTGGAGTAGTCACTAAGCCATGCCGGAACGGACAGGCCTACCGCCGGCCATTCATTACTGGTGCGCTGTGCATATCCTTTCATCTGGATCACACGATCATTCAACCATATTTTGCCTTCTGCAAATCGTGTCTTGCGAAAACCTGTACGAGTACTTACTTCATCAAAGACTTGATTCTTATTGTCTTTTAGAATCGTCTGGACAGTATAAAGATACCCATATCCCCAACTCCAGAAATGGAGATTATTTACTTTGGAAGCAGCTTTCACTACCCTTGTTTCTCCACCTTGTAAGGTTACTTTCTCACCTTCGAAGCTTTTCACCTGTTTGCCGTCAGCATCCAGCAAGACCACTTGGTAGCTAAATTGGCGTGGTTCACGACTGTCGTTTTTTACTTCCGATTCTGCATGGATGGTGGCAGTGCGTCCTTTTACGTCGATGTCTTTAGCATAAATATAAACTCCGGTAGTTTTCAGATTACTGTATAAAGGAAGAGTCTGATACACTTCATCTGTAACGTACAAGAATACATTCTTGGGCAGACCACCGTAGTTTGCGTTGAAGTTACGGTCGTTCCACTGGAACTTGGAGTTAGTACTTTTTTCGCGATACATCCAGTCATTGTCCGTACGTACTGCCAGTACATTGTCACCTTCTTTAATATAAGGTGTCAGGTCGAAGCCTGCCGCCATTACTCCGTTTTCGTGTTTTCCCAGATATTGTCCGTTCAAATAGAAGTCACCGGCTTGGCGCACTCCTTCAAATTCGATGAATACTTTTTGTTTTTTACCGGAAGCCGGAATCCGAAAGTGTTTCCGATACCATACCACTGTGTCCGTCACTGTTCGATGGACACTTTGAAGGCTTCATCTTCATTAAAGGCATGCGGTAAAGTGACCGCTTTCCACCGGCTATCGTCGAATTGAGATTGTTTAGCTTCGGGAAAGTCTCCGATTTGTAGACGCCATTCACTGTTGAAATTGTATTTTTTGCGTTCGAAAGCGTGACTATCAACAATAGCCAGCACTGCAAACAGAAATACAAATAGAAAGAGTTTGTTTCTCATGATTTCTTAATGATTAATTTTTCATTGGCAAAGAAAGTACATCAATGAAAGAAACACCCCTTAAATTAGTACGGAAAACCTGTAAGATCATACGTCGGCATCATTTATGGGTTCATTTTCATCTTCAGACAGCTTTTTCCGATAGGCAGATGGAGATACCCCGAATTGGTTCTTGAAACATTTACTGAAGTAGAACGGATCGTTGATACCTACGCTATAGGCGACTTCGGCTATGGTGAGATCTTCTGTCAATAACATTTCAGCAGCCTTTTTCATCCGCATGACACGTAAATATTCGTAAGGAGAATAACCGGTCACTCCCCGTACTTTTTTATAGAATACAGTACGTCCTAGTCCCATTATTCCGGCAAAGTCATTGACCGAAAAATCGGTATCGGTCATGTGCTCATTCAATACTTCATTCAGCTTTACCGAGAACTTCTGATCCTTGTCATTGGTACAGATAATGGAATGAGCCAATCCCGGTTCGTTAGAATATTTTTGGCGCAGTTTATCCCGTAGCTCGATTAACTTGAAGATTCTTGCCAGTAGTAAAGAGACATTGAATGGCTTCGTGATATACGCATCAGCTCCGGATTCAATTCCTTCCTGATATTTCTCTTCTATATTGAGGGCAGTCAGTAATATGATGGGGATATGGCTGGTGGTAAATTCATTTTTAAGTTTGCGTGTCACTTCAAATCCATTCATTCCCGGCATCAGAACGTCACAAACAATTAAATCAGCATCATACGTACTTGCTTTTTCAAAACCGGATGTTCCGTCAGCAGCTACTTCAACTTCAAAGTAAACTCCTATTTCTTCTCTTAGGAATTCACGGATATCAGTATCATCTTCTATAATCAAAACTTTGCGTTTGTTCAAAGGATCGACAGGAGGCTGGAAAGTATCCTCTGACGTTTTATTTCTGAGAAAATCTTTGGAGTGCTGTTCCTCTTCTTCGGTTAATAACTGATTGGGAATCAGGAAATCTTTCTCCTGATAGATATCAGAATTAGTCGGCAATAGGACGGTAAAGACAGAACCGCCTCCCTCATTTTCATCATAACTGATATTACCTTTATGTACCTGTACCAGTTCGTGTGTCAAGTGGAGACCTACTCCGACACTGCTATGAGAGAAGCTGCTTTGCATGAAACGCTTGAACAGTTCAGAACGTTTTTCTTTGGGTATGCCGATCCCGTTATCTATGACTTGTATACGAAGCTGTTGCTTGTCTTCCTGAATATCTATTTTGAATATAATCTTTCCGTTAGAAGGAGTATACTTGAAAGCATTGGATAGGAGGTTGTAGGTAACCTTGTCTAAATTGCCTTTATCAATAAACATTTATAAGCAGGTTGTGACGGCTCAAAACTGAAATCGATGTTTTTGGACTCGCTTGTATCCTTGAAACTCAGGAAGATTTCATAAAGGAAAGCAATGACGTCCGTCTCTTCCAAAGATAAGGCCAGTTTGTTTTTCTGCATCTTTCTGAATTCAAGTAGCTGATTGATGAGGCGTAACATTCTCTGAGTGCTTTTATCCATGGTTTTTAAAGGACGTTGCATCTCTTTGGGAGGATTCTCTATATTGATTAGCTTGTTGAGAGCACCTTGAATCAGAGTAAGCGGTGTACGGAATTCGTGGGATATATTGGTGAAGAATTCCAGCTTATATTCGGTCAATTGCTTCTCAACAGCGATGCGATTGCGTAATCTGTTGAAATTTCGTATGATATGGAAACTGAAATAACAGACGATTCCAATGAATACCAGATAAATCAGATAGGCCCAGGTCGTCTGCCAGAAAGGAGGAGCTATGACAATCTCCATAGTGCTTTCTTCCCCCCATACGCCGGCTACATTGCAGGCTTTCACTTGCAACTGGTATTTACCGGGAGGAAGATTACGGTACGTTGCCAAATTTTGTGCTGAAGGGATGCTCCATTCCGAATCATATGGAGGCATCCGATAAGAATATTTGGATGCTCCGCTTAAAAAGTTGAATGTTGAAAAGGCAATGACAAATGAATTTTGATAATGTTTCAAGTTTAACTGCCCTGTATAGGACATGGTTTCGTTGAGAGGGGAATCATCCATACCGGGCAACATATGCGCTCCATTGATGTGAAGCCCTGTGAATACGGTCGATGCAAGTTTTTCCATGTTTTCCACTTTATTGGCATCGAGAACTACCAGGCCGTAGTTCGTACCGAAAAGTAATCTTCCGTCAGCATTTATGCAAGCCGTATTTTCAGAGATACATTCCCCAGTGTATGTGAAGAAAAATAATAATTCTCTATTTGCTTGGTGGCGAGGGTGAAGCGGGAAATGCCATATTCGGTCGCAATCCACATTTTATTGTCCTGATCTTCAACAATCGACTGTATGACTCCGTTGGGCAATCCGTCTTTAATACTATAACAGTCGAAAGTCAGATGTTGGTAGTCATTTCCCGGATAGCAGATGGCAAAGCCTGCTCCCGTTGTTCCAATCCACATATTTCCTTCATGATCATTCACCAGACAGCGGATTTCATTGCTGGGGAATGTTTCATTGACATGATTGTAAAGTACGTAATTCTTGGGGGAGTTGATCAGTGAGTCCGGATGGAAGATATAAATACCGTTGTTGGTACCCACCCACATCATGCCGTTGCGGTCTTCCTGTATGACGCGTACTCGTTTTTCTCCATAACTGCCTTGAAAGAAATGCTTGAATTGATAACTGTTGCCTGTTTTGACAGCCAGATTCAATCCTCCGCCAAATGTTCCTATCCACATCCGTCCTTTGCGGTCACGGTAGATTAAGTAGACATTGTCGTTTGATAAGGAGTTATTATCCTTGCTGTTATATCGGTACCATTGGTCAGTCCCGATACGTAATCCTATACCACGCATACCCAACCATAACTGTCCTTCATTATCTTCGCACATACTGTATACGTTATGTGTAAACTTCTCTCTACGAAGTATATTTTTCAGGTCGGCATCATATTCATATAGGGTACCCATGCGGTTTGCCATATATACATTACCGTTTTTGCCACGTAAAAGCATACGTATCGTGTTGGAGCGGTCAGAAGCATCTTCGCCATTCGGATAGATACGTAACGTTCCTTTATTCAGAATCTCCAGATGAGATAATCCGGAGAATTCGGAACTCACCCAGATACCCCCGGAACGGTCTTCAATGATATATTGCAGATAATTGGAATTGATATGGCTGGAGTGACTGACTTCAAAAGTGAAGTGCTGCAGATCGCCGGTATTCAGATCGTAGGCAAAGAGTCCGTTTCCGTAAGTCGTAATCCAGATGATATCCCGTGAATCATGAATGATAGAGTAACGTTCTACATCGATATATCCCAAATGCTCGGATGAAAGAAACTGAAAATGTTTGATGTCGCCAGTGCTGGTATTGACATACCATACGTTGCCGGTATAGTTGTGTACCCATGCATTCCCTTTATTGTCTCTGGTGACGTTACCGTTTTTAATATTCAGGCGGGAGAACCGGCGCAGCTTTCCCGTAACGGGATCTAGGATGTAACTGCCAGTGGCGGTAAACATCACCCATTGATGTTGCAGGCGGAGGCTTCCGGTGATTACACCTGTATCTCCGAGTTCGGTTAATGAAGCGATTTTCTCCAGTCGGTTATTGGAAAGAGAGTGGCGGTAGATTTCTTTTTTCCCGGTAATGATGCAGGTATATTGGTCATAAGAAAAGATATGTTCCCAGCTTTCTCCCTGTGTATCCATTGCTTCCAGTTTGCCGTCATGGTATTTCCATAATCCTTGCTTGGTTCCTATCCATACATGTCCGGGGCTGTCATTACTTTCGTAGACAAACAGTACCTCGTCAGAAGATAGGTTGCCTAATTCTTTTTTGTATGCCTGCGATGAGAACTGGCCATCCTGATAGACGACACGACGGCATCCGTTATTGTTATCCCACAACCAGATAGACTGGTCGGATGCAATGATTTTTTTCGAATAGCTCTGTTTGTATTCTCCGCAACCGGTGAAATCGACGAAGCGCCCATGTTTTAAATCGTAACAGCTATATAAAGAAGAGAGGGTGGCGATCCATAAAAAACCGTTAGAATCTTCTTCCATATTCCGGATGCGTGGGTCGGCCAATGAAATCGGCAGATTAGGGTCCGGGTAGATACTGACAAAAGAGTTGCCGTCATAATAGCTTAATCCGTTGACGGTTCCCATCCACATAAATCCCTTGCTGTCCTGAAACATATATCGGATGGAATTATTCGCCAGTCCGTCACCGGTGGTCAGTTTGTTCGAACGTATCTCGACAGATGCATGTACTGAACTGAGATAGAAAGATAAGAATGCGAATATCAGCAGTGCATTTTTCATATTTGATTTCTACGATTCTACATTATTATTAATGGTTACAAAGTTAATTTTCTTTTTAGAATAGAGGATGTAATAGCGTACGGAAAAACAAAGAAACGATGTATTATCGTTCATTCTTGATGTAAATCTCAGGTGAAATACGATTTTCTAGGCTTTGTGTACGCATGTACATTCTAAACTATAAAGAAAGCTGTAATTTAGCGGCATGAAAACGGTAACTGGAAAAAACTTCCGGTTACAGAATATTTGTTTAGAGGTAGAAGATAAGAGTCAGGTAATAAAGAAGCACATTAACAACAGTAAAATGGAAATCAGTTTTCAATAGGTTTTTAAATATAAGCATAATGAAAAAGCATATAGGTATTAGTCTTTTTTTTATGGGGTGTTTCCTGTCTCTTTCGGCTACGAATTATTTTGTAGCTACCAATGGTGATGATTCAAATGCGGGCACGCTTGACAAACCTTTCGCTACTTTACAAAAAGCGCAGTCAAAAGTCGCTCCCGGAGATACGGTATATATTCGCGGAGGCGAGTATCGGATACGGGAAGAGCAGATGATGGGAGGAGATCATTTGCGCGCTTATGTTTTTGAAATGAATAAAAGTGGCACTCAGGCCAAGAGAATCTGCTATACAGGTTATCAGGATGAACGTCCGATATTCAATCTGACTGAAGTAAAGCCGGAGGGTAAACGGGTATCTGTCTTTTATGTATCAGGCTCTTACCTCCATTTCCGCAATTTTGAGATTATCAAAACACAGGTTACTATCCGGGAGCATACTCAGTCGGAGTGTATATACAATCAAGGTGGAAATCATAATATTTACGAGAATCTGGCGATGCACGATGGCATGGCTATTGGTTTTTATTTGGTGCGGGGAAGTCATAATCTCGTACTGAACTGTGATGCTTATAATAATTATGACCCTGTATCTGAGAATGGTACCGGTGGAAATGTGGATGGCTTCGGTGGGCATCCGGCTTCTGCCTCCTATACGGGAAATGTGTTTAAAGGATGTCGGGCCTGGTACAACAGTGATGACGGTTTTGATTTGATAAAGGCACAAGCAGCTTATACGATTGAAGATTGCTGGGCGTTTTATAATGGATATAAGCCCGGAGGATTTGTGGGTGCGGGAGATGGTACAGGGTTTAAAGCGGGTGGCTATGGTATGCGCTCAAAAGTGAAGATGCCGAATGAGATTCCACACCATGTAGTGAAGAATTGTCTGGCATATAAAAACAAGAACAAAGGATTTTATGCCAATCACCATTTGGGAGGAATTTCCTGGTTCAATAATACCGGTTATCAGAATCCGTCTAATTTCTGTATGCTGAATCGTAAGTCTGCCGGAGAAATAGTGGACGTGGACGGATATGATCATATTATTCGGAATAATTTGTCATATAAGCCGAGGGCTGCAGGAAAACATATTGTCGATGTGAATCGGGAGGAATGTACGATTATCAATAATTCTTTTCTTCCTGTAGATATGACCGTAGGTGAGGATGATTTTGTAAGTTTGGATCCTGCTCAGTTAACATTGCCTCGCAAAGCGGATGGAAGTCTGCCGGATATTGATTTTCTGAAGTTAAAAAGAAATAGTAAATTATATGATGCGGGAATCGGTTTTCAATTCTCTGCGCAGAATCTTTAAAATATTGTTCTGTTATTGAAGAAAAATAGCTGCATGATAGATCTATGTTGATATAATCCGCATAGATCTATCGTACAGCTTGAAGAATGAGATCTTTCTGTAGATTCAGATATTAGAGAATAAGACGTTTGATCTCCTCAGCGGTATCTACAATATATTGAGGACTGAATTCTTCCAGTTCGGCACGTGGGCGGAATCCCCATGTTACTCCACAAACTGTCACTCTTGCATTGGCAGCCGTTTGCATATCCACGCCGGAATCACCCACGTACAGCACTTCTTCTTTGGTTACTTTGGCAACTTCCAGAATATCGAATACAACGGTTGGATCGGGTTTAACCTTTATCCCTTCACGTTGCCCGAACACAGCGGTAAAATGGATTTCCGGAAAATAATGGTCAATCAACTTTTGGGTGGCTGCCTGATATTTGTTGGAAGCCACAGCAATTTGAATACCTGCATCCTGTAAGTATGAGAGCAATTCCGGAATACCGGGATAAGGGCGGCTGTCATCGGCATTATGAATGTCATAGTAAGGGACGAATTCCTTGCGTACGCGCAGTACATTCTCTTTGGACTTTTCTCCTTCCGGCAAGGCACGCTCAAAAAGTTTGTCGATGCCGTTTCCTACCATGAAGTTATATTTCTCGATCTCATGTGTGGGATATCCTAACTTATTCAAGGCATAATTTGTACTGTGTGCAAGGTCGGCAATGGTATTCAGTAATGTACCATCCAAATCGAAAATGACTAGTTTCTTCATTGAACTTCTTGTTTTTTTATGTTAATCCTGTTTTCCTTTCTTTCTGCTTACAAAGATAGGAATAAAAAACGAATCATTTCCTTGTAATTCGGAACCAGTCTACATCTGTCCATCCTCCATCATTGGTAACAATAGCCGGACGGGTACAGAACATGCCGACTTTGGCGCCAATCCATTGTCCCTCCCTTGCCTGAAAAGGGTTGCCTAATGGCAAGAACTTCTTTCCGTCAAGGCTATAACTGAAGTTGCACATCACAATGAGGTCGTTACCTCCTTCACTGGCTTTAAGTTTCTTGCCGTCGCAACTGAAACGTACCTTTAGGTATACCGTGTTTTGGGTAAGACCGACAGAAGAGTTTACCTGTTCCGCTTCTCCTTTATCTGCTTTTTTACATTCAATTTGAGACAGCACAAGACCTTTGTCCGTATTTTCCAGAATCAATCCTGCATAATCCCTGCCCATTACTACCAAACCTGTACGTTCACCTTTCAGTTTTGGATTAGGCATGAAGGTCAGTTTCATTGTGGCGGTGAAATTGTCCGAAGGAGTTTTTTGCAACAACAGATTAGCTACATCCCACAAATTCTTATAATCCGCTACTACCGGATAAGAGTATATCTGACATAACTTTTGTCTCCGGCATAATATGCCCATTTCTCATTGATATTAGCGTGCCACTGCCATTGCGGAGAGAGTATATATCCGTCGAATTCGTCGCTTTCTTGCGGTGTACAGATGGGATATATCTTTCCTACATTCGGCTTTTTGTAGGTCATTACCGGTTCGCCGCAACCGTCACCATCTTTGTCGATACCGATTACAGGCCAGTCATTCACCCACTTCATCGGTTGCAAGTGAACAAGGCGACCATAAGCGCCTACATCCTGAAAGTGGAAGAACCAGTCTTCTCCGGAAGGAGTGTCTACCCAAGCTCCCTGGTGAGGTCCATTGACGGGAGAATCACCCTGCGCCAGTACAGTTCTCCATTCATAAGGACCATACACATTTTTAGAACGGAGTACTACCTGCCAACCGGTTGGCACACCGCCTGCCGGATGGAAGATATAATAATAGCCGTTCCTTTTATAAAACTTCGGGCCTTCACACGTCTGGTGTGCTTCGTGACCGTCGAAGATATGCGTGAGGGGGTGATGGCTTTGGTCGCTTCCTTATTCAATTCACAGATGGTGATTACACTTTTCAGTCCGGCGCGGCTTCCTGCATAGGCGTGTACCAGATATACTTTTCCGTCTTCATCCCAAAGCGGGCAGGTATCGATGATTCCTTTTCCCGGTTTAACCAGAACAGGTTCCGTCCACGGACCTTGCGGGTCTTTGGCTTTTACCATGAAAGCGCCTTGATCCGGGTCTCCCCAGAAGATATAAAACTCTCCGTTATGGTGGCGGATACTGGGTGCCCAGACACGGTTGCCGTGTTCCGGACGTTCCGGTGTTTCAATAGGGGTGAGGGCATAGGGAACAGCAGCTCCGATAATCGTCCAGTTCACTAAATCCTTGGAATGTAGAATCTGCAATCCCGGCAGACAGTTGAAGCTGGAAGAAGTCATATAGAAATCATCTCCTACGCGGCAAGCGTCCGGATCGGAATAATCGGCATAGAGCACCGGATTCTTGTATTTACCATTTCCGAGATCGGAAACCCATACTTCGGATACATAGTTTTTCTGTGCTACCGCAGTGAAAACAGTTAGCAGGCAAAAAGCTAAAGTCTGTGTCAATCGTTTCATGTACAGGTATAATAGTTTGATATTAAAGATTCAGT
>ERZ860009.451-NODE-451-length-18843-cov-1.769374_pt1 | contig 18843 bp, 18 predicted proteins | sample MGYA00510114_ERZ860009 | MGnify/ENA primary metagenome ERZ860009 (study PRJEB30046, sample SAMN00715177) | human gut metagenome | study: EMG produced TPA metagenomics assembly of the A metagenome-wide association study of gut microbiota in type 2... | reverse complement strand
TTCGCGGCGGAGTCTCTCGAGTCTCTGGCCCGCACCACGACCCTCCCAGCCGAAGCATGGAGCCGCTACGACGGCGTCTATTACGGCAATATCGCGCAGTGGCTCAAATATGCCAATTCGCTCAAGTTGCGCATGGCCATGCGTTTGTCGTATGTGAAGTCCGACGTCGCCCGTGCGAAGGCCGCCGCGGCTATTGCCGGGGGTGTTATCGAGGCTAATGCCGACAATGCGGCGATGCACGCCGCGGAGAACCGCACGACGCTCATCTACAACGACTGGGGAGACCACCGTGTCGGAGCCGACATCCTCTGCTACATGAACGGCTACAAAGACCCGCGTATGGAGAAGATGTTCCTTGCGAATGATGTCGGCGACTATGTGGGTATCCGTATCGGCATCGATGTGACGAGCAAGTCGCAGGCCGTGTCGAAGTATTCGAATATGATCGTTGCGAGCGATACGCCCTACCTATGGTTCAATGCCGCCGAGGCAACGTTCCTGCGTGCGGAATATGAATTGCGCTGGGGCTCGGAAGAAACGGCACGGTCACTCTACGAAGCAGCCGTAAGGCTTTCGTTCGAGGAGCGCGGTGCCAGCGGCGCCGACGCCTATCTGGCCCAGACTGACGTCAAGCCCGCGCCCTACACCGATCCTGTCGGCAACTACAGCGCGATGGCCCAGAGCGACATCGGGATTCCGTGGGTCGACGGAGCCGAGAACTTCGAACGCAACCTTGAACGCATCATCGTGCAGAAATGGATCGCCATCTTCCCGCTGGGCGTCGAGGCGTGGTCGGAGCACCGTCGCACGGGCTATCCGAAACTGCTGCCCGTGCCCACCGACAAGTCGGGCGGCACGGTGGACGTAGCGCAGGGTGCACGACGCCTGCCTTACCCCGTCGAGGAGTACCAGCAGAACAACGCCAACCTTCAGTTGGCCATCCAGACGCTCGATGGCGAGCAGCAGAACGGCAACCGCACGGGCGACGTCATGGGAACCCGTGTATGGTGGGATTGCAAATCTTATAACAACTAACAGCTATGAAACAGAACTTTATATTCACGCTGCTGGCGCTGTTTTCGATGCTGTCGCTCGTCTCGTGCAGCGACTGGACGGAAACGGAGGCACTCGACAGTACGGTCAAAAAGCCTTGGGAGCAAGATCCTGCCCTATGGGCCGAGTACACCGCGACATTGAGGGCCTACAAGCAGTCGGAGCATTTCATCGTCTATGCCCGCATGCACAATTCTCCCGAGAAAGCGACCGGAGAGCAGGACTTCATGCGCTGCCTTCCGGATTCGCTGGACATCGTGACGCTGACCAACGCCGACAACTTCTCGAAATTCGACGCCGAGGACATGTCCGTCATGCACGAGAAAGGCACGAAGGTGCTCTATCAGATCGACTATGCCGCTCGTGCGGAGGAATTCGCCGATGCGGCGGCGCTCGACGCCTACTTGGATAAGGTCGTCGTTGCCGTCGCTGCCAATGGCATGGACGGCTACTCGTTCACGACCGACCCGTTGGCTGCGGATGCCACGGCTCGCATTATTGATAGGCTTGCCACGGCCAGAACTGACGGTCAGCTCCTCGTTTTCGAGGGTAATCCCCTGTCGCTCGCTGCCACCGACCGTGCAAAGATGGATTACGTCATCCTCGATACGGAGAAACTCGAAAATGTTTTGGATGTGAGACTCCATGCCCTGCACGCTGTTAACTATGCCGGCATCGAGGCCAATCGGCTGCTGCTGACCGCCGAAATCAATGCGGCGCTGTTTGATGAAGACCGCACCGAGCACGCCGCCGTCGACGAAATGTCGCGCCGCGTGTCGAACTCGGGCCTTATGCGGGGCTTGCGGCTTACAATATTGCCGAAGATTACTACCATTCCGAGATGAACTACCAAACCATCCGGCAGGCGATACAAACGTTGAACCCCTCTAAATAAAGACAGTCATGAACATGAAAAAGATACTAATGGCGGTTCTCGTTTCGCTTGTGGCTTTCACGGCCTGCGAGAACTACGGCGATGACAATCACAAGTTCGACAATGTCGTATACCTCGACGTCGCTTCGACGAGCGACGCACAGCTCACGACCTTCAGCAACACCCGGGCTACCTACGATTGCGCGTTGCAGGCGGTACTGACATATCCGGCAGGACAGGATGTGGCGGTGACGCTCACGGTCGACCCGTCGCTCGTCGGGACGTACAATGCCCGTTACGGTACGGAGTGGACGATGCTCGATTCAAAATATTATTCTTTGCTGTCCGAAACTGTGACCATTCCGGCAGGGAAGACGACCTCCGATGCTGTCACGCTGCGCCTCCGTGAACTCACCGGAGAAGGAGATGAGCAGACCGGAGCTTTGCCAATCGACGAAACCTATCTGGTTCCAGTACGCATCGGTAGCGCATCGATCGATGTGTTGCACGGCTCCGACGTGGCTTACTACGTCGTCAAACGCTCCTCGGCCATCACCGTCGCGGCACAACTTACGGACAACTGGATCGAGTTCCCGACCCTCGATAAGTATTCCGAAAGCAGCAAGGATTGGAACGGCCTGCGGGCTGTGACCTACGAGGCCCTGATTTACATCGACGAATTCGTGAAAACCAATACTGAAGGCAATCCCGTCAACATCTCGTCCGTCATGGGCGTTGAGCAGTACCTGCTGCTGCGTATCGGCGATACGAATTTCGAGCGCGAACAGTTGCAGTTCGACGGTTCGGGCAGTGGCTCGGGCTTCGGCAAGATTCCCGGACGCGACGCGATGAAGCATCTCGAAACGGGGCGCTGGTACCATGTGGCCTGCACCTACGACCAGAATACCCGCACGGCCCGCATCTACGTCGACGGGCAGATTCAGAGCGAAGTCACGGGCGTGGGCATCACGACGCAGAACGATAAGAACTGCATCAACTTGGCCATGCGGGCGCTCTACGACCTGTGGAACACCGCTCCCGAGGGCGACAAGGCCCAGTACGAAGAACTGGGGTACGATGGCCTGAGCGAGGCCTATCAGTTCTTCATCGGCCGCTCCTACGACGACTATCGGCCTCTGAACGGCAAGATCGCCGAGGCGCGTGTATGGTCTGTGGCCCGCACGCCGGAACAGATTTGGGAAAATATGTATGAAATCGAAAACCCGGAGAACGATCCGACGCTTTTGGGGTATTGGAAATGCAACGATGCCTCGGGAAATACGGTCAAGGACTATTCGATGTACGGCAACGACGGCGTCGCCAAGTACGACATCATTTGGCCGCAGGGCATCGAGATCCCGAAACTTAACGAAAACAACGAGTAACTATGAAGACGATTTTTGATTTGCAAACAGGGGTGGTAACGCTTCTCTGCACGGCGGCACTCGCGGGCCTTACGGCCTGCGAGGCCGATCCCGTGATGCAGGAAAGCGGGAAGTTGCCCGACAAAGGTTCCATCGAAGAGGTTCATGTGATGTTGTGCAGCAGCAATTCCGTGGAAAATAGGGTCGATGTGCTGCTGACCGAAGGAGGGGTTATGACGAAGAACTTCTACTTGAGGCAGACACAGCCGGCGGCAGCGGGATATTCGCTCGACGCATGGTGCGATGCATCTTTGCTCAATGACTACGATGCCGGAGATGAAATCGAACGCACACTGCTGCCGGAGGCGAATTACGAGTTTCCCGACGGCAAGACGCTCGACCTCTCGGCCGCAACGCAGCGCTCGGAATTGAAACGTATCAAGTTCTCGGCAAGCGGACTTGCCGCCGGGGAATATGTACTACCGCTTACGGTCGCTGCACAGGACGCACCGGACGCGGACAAGACGCTTTACTACAACGTTTCGGTTCGCCAACCCTACACCGACGAATACACCCTGCACGACGGCCACGACCTGTTCTTCGTGTTCTATGTCAATACGAACGATTTTCAGCCGTTGCTGGTCTTGGATTACATTATGCAGAAGAAACTGGCGCGCGGCTCGACCGTAGCATGGCACGAGGCCGTAGGCAACATCGTCAACCTGCGCACCGTCCAGGTCGGCTACGATGCTGCAACCAGCCGAGCCCTGCTCAACCTTGGATCCGACATGACCTATGTGCTCAGCCAATCGACGAAATATATCCGTCCTTTGCAGGAACACGGACGCAAGGTATGTATCAGCATCGAAGGCGGAGGCACGGGGCTCGGGTTCTGCAACCTCACCGATACCCAAATCGAAGACTTCGCCGCGCAGGTCAAGACCGTTATCGAACAATACGGACTCGACGGTGTAAACCTCTGGGATCGAAATTCCGGCTACGGCAAGGAGGGCATGCCGGCTGTGAATACGACCTCCTATCCCAAACTCATCAAGGCGCTGCGCGAAGCCCTCGGCACGGAAAAATTGCTGACGCTGACCGTTTACGAGGAGCCGACCGCTACTTTCTGGAATACGGAAGCGACGGGCGGCATCGCCGTCGGAGACTATATCGACTATGCATGGTCGGGCTACAACAGCGAGAGCGAAGCCCCGCAGCTGCTCGACCCGTGGCATCCCGAACAGGAATATGTTTCGGCCTATACGCAAAAGCCGATTGCCAACCTGCCCAAGGAGCGGTACGGTTGCGTCAACTTTCCCATCTATCCTGCTGCCCGAACGGAAGAAGAGGCTATGATGCAGGAGCCGGGCTTTCTTATAGACTGGATTTTGGCCGATTATAGACCGAACAATATCATTGTCTTCGATGATTTGCGCGCCCATTTGCAGGACAATTATGAAACAGCATGGGACGGTACATTTGCAATGCATTGTACGTTTATGGACCCTGAAAACAACCTCATTTTGGGAAGCAGAAAAGGATATAATTACCTGTTCGATAAAAACAGGCTCTCTAATATATCCGAGGGCATATACAATTACGGCAAATGGCTGAAAGACTGGAATTGATAAAAACGGTCGACAAAATACACCTGTGTTCTTCCATTTTATCCTCTCACAGCTCTTTAACCGGAGCAAACAAACAATTAAAATTCAAATCAAAATGAAACAAAACTTCAAATTATTCGCAGCATTGGCAGCCAGTGCAGCGATGATGTTCTCCTGCCAGCAGGCAGAGGACCCGACGATGGACAAGGCTCAAGAGCCTATCGTCAAAACACGTGCTTACGGAGACAAAACTCCGAAGGTCACCATTTATGTCGAAACCAACGACGTGAACCCGCTCAATGCCGGCGACTATATGCTCTCCGACGGTACAGCCTACGCCGATATCGTGGAGTTCTTCGCCGCCAATCTCAACAAGGAGACGGTCAACGGCGTGGTGCGTCCGACCCTCTATCTGAACGACAAGATGACCAACCTGCTCGAAAACGGCGGTGCCGCCACCTATGTAGCCGGCCTGCAAGCCAAAGGCATCAAAGTCGTGCTCACCATCCTGCCCAACTGGCAGAATATCGACTTCACGAGTCTCAATGACACGCAGGCCGACCAGCTTGCAACGATTCTCGCCTATGCCGTAAATAAGTACGGACTCGACGGTATCGGATTCGACAACGAGTACGGCGGCACGGTGACCTCCGTTTCCGGTTCGTATGGCAACCTGATCACCAAACTGCGCGCCAAGCTGCCCGCCGGCAAGTTGATTACCCTCTTCCAGTACAATACCGGCGGTTCCAGCCAAATCAACGCAACGGCAGGTGCCAAACTCGACTATGTCTATTCCGATTTTGCGTATTACAACACCAGCATCAGTGTTGCCGGCGTAACCAAGGAGCACTATGCCCCGATGTCGATCAATCTGGGTAATTACTATTCCGCCTATCAGATTAGTCAGTATGGCAATTATGCCTATGATTTGACCGAGGCCGGTTACGGAGCGATCATGCATTTCAACCTGCGCCGGACATCTGAACGGAACCAGCTGTCACTGTTCAATTCCATTGCCGATGGAGCTTGGGAGGAAACCGTTACTTGCGAGAATGGTAACCGCCCGCAGGACTGGACGTTCGTCAGCAGCGGTTACACCATCACCTACGACGAGGCTACGGCCGAATAACTCCTCTGAGATGTATTTTGTTGACCTGTTTAGAATCGGTTGAGCATCTGTAAGCGCCCCGATTTTGACCCGCACATCTTTTGAGGTGTGCGGGTGTTTTTAACTTTCGGATAAAAAAGCCGTTCGAAGAATATTCGAACGGCAATAAGAAAATATCCGGATGTAAATGTTGACCGATTCAGAATGTGAGCATCTGTAAGTCTTTTTGTATTGAAAAATTCACTTTTAATGAATCGTAACCGGTATTTTCTTTATGAAACGCATAAATTATAAATTTATTGTAGCAAAATCAAACTTCTCGGTTAAACCATAAATGAAATAGCATAAAATAAAAGCACGGACTTAACCTATTGACACCTGAGGAATGCTACGACCCGATGAACAGATAGGAGAAGCCCGTGCTGTTTTTTGCACGATTTCCCCTATCATCCCGTCCATCTTGTCTTTGTAGCATTTTCAGGTGTCGATGACAGGATTCGACAGCTATTCGCCGTTTGGCAAAGATAAGAAAAATTATCCAACAGATACTTTGTGAATACGAAAAATACACATGATTCTGCAATACGGAGATCTGTCTTATGAAAACGCTTATTCATACCCGTATATACGCGTTGCTAACTCAAAATGAATCGAATCCGTCGGAATTAGCCCATGCATACGAAGAGTTTATCGAGACGATGACCGAGATGGTTGCTAATTTCGATAACCGGGATGATATTTTGAGAATACTGTATTACAGCCGGGTTGAATTCGACGTATTGTCCCATCCATCGTTTAATCGATATTCGAACAATGTTTTAAGGACGACGTTCATCTATAAAATCATGTATATTCTGGATTGCGAAATCAATATCGTCAGCAATAGTACGAAATATAGCTCGAACCAAGACTATTCGTTCCCTTTATCCTATCAGGACGGCGAGTTGCTGTGGACAGGGACGCAGCAAGAGCTGCTGGAGCTTGCCGTTGCCCTTCATAAAAACGGGATTATCATGTACGGCAACCGCAAGGCGCGTTTCATCGAGATCGTCCGTGCCTTGTCTTCTACATTCCATATCACGATCAACGATGTCTATGTCAAGAAAACCAGGATGCTTGACCGCAGCACGGCGGTCACACCTTTTCTGGATAAATTGAAAAAAGCCTATGAGCAAGTCGTCGAAAGACACCTGCGATAGAGAGAGCGGAGACCTGTCAAGGACGAGAAAATCAGAAAGTTTTTCTCCGTTTGCAAAGTTTCAACAGTTTATTTTTCAGTTGATTATATTTTCATACTTTACAAAAAACTTTTTGATTTTTCCCGAGAGGCATCCGGAAAAGTGTACTTTTCAGTGATTTTGTATTATACATTTGCAGCAGAAAGCGACGCATAGTGCATCGCTGCATTCAAAATCCAAATAACATGAAAAACATCCTTTTAGCCGTTGCAGTCTTCGCTGCCGCATTCGTTTCCTGCAACAAGGAGACCGAAGTCGTACCTTCCCCCAATTCTTTCACCGATGGGGCACGTATCGCACTTACGCTTACCGATGATGCTGCCGACACCCGCTCCTTCTTCGATTCGACAGCCTCGGCCGAGGCATGAGAGTCTTCGTTGTCGTCACTGTCGATTTTCGTCTTCGATAATGCCGACAACTTCGTTATTCGCCGGGATTTAACATCCAGCGAGCTGGCCGCGAAATCGGCGACATTCTCCCTACCTAAATCTCTTGCCAGCACCCCCTGTTCATTCTACGCCATAGCGAACTACGACGCCTCGTCGGCCAAGACCCGGGCGGCCCTTACGGCCCTTGTGGAGAAGTCGGCCGCCGACTATAACGGCACCTTCGTCGAGGTGTCCTCCGCAGCCAAACGTTCGGGCGGCTTCGTGATGTCAGGCATGAAATCGCAGACCGTCGGGGCCGTGAACTCCACGACCAATGTCGGCATCACGCTCAAACGCACTGTCGCTAAAGTAGCCCTTCAGACGACCATCGACCCGTCGTTCGCCGACAAATATGCCGAAACGCTTACCATCAACTCGGTAAAACTCTCCAAAGCCGCCTCGCAGTCGGCCGTCGTAGCCGGTTCGCCGACACCCGGAGCTATGACCTTCAGCCACACGCAGACGCCCGCCATGGCTTCGGGAAAATACAATGCGCTGTTCTACTGTTTCGAGAATGGAGCTTTGCCCGCGGGCAGCCGCGTTCTGCTGGAAATTAACGCCACATACGATTCGGACGGCAGCACCTCGACTACGGACGACCGCTCGGAGGTGACCTATTCGGTCGAGTTGACGGGTAAGGCCGCGGGCGAGATTCTCCGAAACGGCTACTACCGTGTCGCGGCCAATATCACGGGCCTTGTAGGTCAGGATTGCGCCGTATCGGTCACCGTCGCCGATTGGGAGACGCCCGTGACGCAGAACGTCGAACTGGGGGCATAGCCCTCTTGTTTTGGCAGCTCCGTCCCTCGCGGGCGGGAGCTTTTTTCAATCCCTTTTTCAGATTTTTCCGACTATGAAAAAATATCTGTTGATACTCGCTGCCATCCTGTTGCTGTGGGGCTGCATCGCCGAGGACAGGACAGAATGTACAAATCCCCGCGGTGTCTTCGTCAGCCTGACGGTACGGCCCGAAAGGATGTCCTCCGTAACCCGCTCTGCGGATGAAACGGCCATCCGCGACCTGAACCTCTACCTTTACGACGATAACGGCAATGTTGTCCTGCACCGTTACCAGACCTCTGCGACGCTGCGTTTCGAATGCCTGCCGGGCGACTATCGGATGTGCATTGCCGCCAATCTGGGCGCGATCTGGGCGACAATCTGCTGTGGGAGGATTTTACCGTTACACACGCCGACAAGTACGATGTATTGCCTATGGCCTATGAGGGCGATATAACGATAATTCCCTCGGCAGACGGGATGCTGACGCTGCCTGCCGTCGAAGTACAACGCTGCGTGTCGAAAATCTCCTATCACATTACCGTTACTCCGGCCGTTGCCGACATCGAACTGCGCTCCGTGCAACTGTTCTCGGTACCGCGTTTTGTATCCGTGTTCGATATGGCGGCCGCACCGTCGGATGATCCCGACGACTATACGGATTGTCCGGAGGTGGAACTTTCCGGACAGCAGGCTGCGGGCGACTGCTATCTGTTACCCAATATGCAGGGCATGGTGGCGGCCATTACCGACCAACGGCAGAAGAACCCGGAAAATGCCCCCGCGAATGCCTCGTATCTTTTGATCCGCGCCGTGCGCGGGTCGAAAATATTGGCTTATTATATTTACCTCGGAGGAAACAACACCTCGGATTTCAATGTCCGGGCCAACGCGCATTACCGGCTCAATATCTCGATCTTGGGCGACAGCGAGGTAGATACCCGCATAGCAGCTATGCCGTCAATGTGCATGACACTTACGAAGAAAACGCGGCCGGCGGATATTGCACCTACAATCCGTTTCAGATGCTCGCTGTGGAGATCGACGGAAACCCCGCACCCCTGACGCTTCGGGGACGTATCGGTGTCGCGCAAGGCAACGCCGGAGCGTTCTGTCTGAACGGCTCTCCCGTAGGGGAAGGCCGCGACCTTATGCTTCCAGAACAGCCCGGCCCCAATATCTTCGGCGTGAACTACGCTCCGGGAATCTATACGACAGTCAATTCGCAGGTGGTCTATACCGTCACGGTCGAGGATGATGCGGGATTTGCACAGTCGTTCGACATCGGACACCGCTTCGCCAACCGTCTCGACGTATATATTCACCCCGCGACGGCTGAAAACGGAAACGGTACGGTAACCGTCGCCGGAGCGTTGTATGACGCTGAACCGTCTTTCCTGACGCACGACCGGGTCGTCTTGTGCCATGAAAAGGGATGCACGCTGACAGCCGTACCCGAAGCCGGATACCGCTTCGAGGGATGGTATTCGGCAGCCGACTACAAGACACGGCTTTCGACCTCGGCTTCGTATGCCTACATTCCGACCTCGCCCGAAGCCGCGATCTTCCCGAAATTCACGGTCAATACCCGGCCGCTCGACGACGGGGGCACGGCCAACTGCTATATCGCGCCGGAATTGAATACCTCCTATTCGTTCGACGCTACGACGATGGGCAACGGCCGTGCGACGACGAACATCCGCCCGGAGCCCCTGCGGGGTGCGGAAGCACGGGTGCTTTGGGAAACGGGCACGATCCGAGGCGCGATCGTTGAAAGCGCGAAACTGACCGGCGACGGACGTATCGTCTTCCGAACCGGCATGACCTATGGCAATGCCGTAATCGGACTTCTCGACAGCCGCGGGGTATGCATATGGTCGTGGCACATCTGGTCGGTGGATTACGATATCGAGGCCACGGCCCAGACCTATGCTTCGGGAGCCGTCTTTATGGATCGCAACCTCGGGGCCCTGGCTACGGACTGCACGCAGGCCGCTGCCAAAGGACTCTATTACCAGTGGGGCCGCAAAGATCCGTTCCCGTATCCGGCGCTGGCCACGGACGCCTACACGCAGGCTCCGACCGTCTATGCTCCGGGATTCGAGTATGCTGAAAGCAATCCCCGAACCTCCGGAACTGAATCGCCTTACGACGTGATGACCCTCGAATGGGCCACAGCGCATCCAACGACCTATATGGACGGTGTATTTTACGAGGATTGGGAAGAGTGGACGTCGGTCGCCGACTGGCTCTACGACCACCACCCGAACCTCTGGGGCAACGTCACGACCGGGAAGAACAATATCAGCCGCACCAGCCATAAATCCATTTACGATCCATGCCCTCCGGGATGGAAAGTGCCCGGTGCCGAGGATTTTGCGGAAATAGAGCGGATAGGCGTATCGACACCTTATTACATTACAATCCGCTGTAACAGCACGCAGACAGCGAAGATACCTTTGGGCGGAACATTCTACGAAGGACGTTACGACCGCAACGGGTCGCTCGGAAGGCTCTACACGAACGCTCCGTATTATCTTCATTGGAGAGACTCGACCGGCGTGTTCCATGACGTAGCCTGCACCTCGATCCTATTCGATACGAGCAACTACCCGCCGTTCGTCAATACGACGGATTTTTACCGCTATGCCGCCAATCCGGTGCGCTGCATCCGGGAATAAAACCGAATTAACTTTCAACAATGAACAAACAACGAATCATACTGTTCCTGCTGCTGTCGGCGGCCTTGTGGGGGCTGCCCCGCAGGGCTTCGGCGCAGATCTTCGCCGTGAGGGCCAATGCCCTTGCGGCATGCAGCGCGACGCTGAACGTCGGGGCCGAAACGGCCCTGACGGACAACTGGTCGCTGGAGCTGTCCGGCTATTGGAATCCGGTGAATACCGCATCCCTCTCGATGAACTTCCACGCCGTACAGCTCGGCGGCCGCTACTGGTTCTACGAATCCTTCGTCGGGCATTTTCTCGGACAGCACCTTACCTATGTCGGCTACGACCTCGGAAGCCGGACAAAACGCTATAAGGGTCATGCCTACGGTCTTGGTGTCAGCTACGGATATGCGTGGATGCTCTCGAAACGCTGGAATGTCGCCGTAGAGGCGGGAGTGGGAATTTACCGGACAAAAGACACGCGGCGCGATCCTACGGTCGGAGATTGGGACGATGAGTATATCTACCACAACCGACGCTGGACGCTGGCACCCTCCAAACTGGAAGTGTCGTTTTCCTATCTGTTTTAGCCATGAACTATTGCAATAAGATATTGTATACAGGGCTGGCTGTGCTTCTGCTTGGAGGAATGTTCGGTTGCTCGGTGGCCGGACGGCTTCAGCGGCAGCAGGCGACGGCCCGTCTGGCGCAGCTTACCCGCGCCGAGCGGCAGGAGCGGCAGCAGGACTCCCGCCCGCAGGTCGTAAAACTCCAGCGTGACAGCAATACGTTCTATCTCGCCCCGGTCGATACGCTCTCCAACGGCGAACGTGTCATGGCCCTTCGGATCGAGCAGGTGACGGTCGTGGCGAAGGCCCGCACCATTCCCGAACGCAACGGCCGCGTTACGCTGGATTTCATCGTCACGCTTCCGAAGACGCTGTTAGGCAGTAGTCGCAGCGTCGTCATTACACCCATTCTGCACAAGCCCGGGGAGTCCGTGCCGCTCGAAGATCTGGTGATCCGCGGCGGACGCTTCTCGTTGCTGCAAGAGCGCGACTACTGGCAGTACGAAACCTATGTCGAACGCTTCCGCCCCGATACCGTGGGGCGTGAGGCGGCCTTCAACCGCTTCGTGAAGTTTCCCTATCCCGAAGACGTCCGGCTCGATTCACTGGTCGAAGGACGAAGCACCGTCACGTATTACTATTCCCAAGCAGTGAAAACCGACGAGACCTCGAAAAAGATGCTGGTAACGCTTCAGGGGCAGGTCTTGGCTGTGGACGACAGCGCCTACCGTCTGCCGCCGTCCGATACGTTGAGCTACGTCGTATCTTCGATGCTCTCCTTCGTAGATACCGTGCCGAGGTATCGCATCAAGGTCATCGACAAGTTCGTGACCGTCGAAGACCGCAACTACATTCAGTTCTTCGTGGGAGATACCCGCGTGGTCGATACGCTGGGCGACAACCGGCGGCAGTTGGACAAGATCGCCGGCCTGATGCGGCGGATCGTCGAACAGCAGGAGTTTTACGTCGATACCATCACGCTGACGGCAGCATCGTCTCCGGAAGGAGCCTACGCTTTCAACGACCGTCTTTCGCAAGGAAGGGCCGCGGCGCTCAAACGCTACCTCGTCCGCCGATACGGCAGAAGCATCGACACGATGCTCACCGTGCGGTGGGTGGCCGAAGACTGGGCGGAACTGACGAACCGCATCCGAACAGACCGGGAGATCGTAAACCGTGACGCCATTCTGGAGCTGATCGCCGCGGAGAAGAATCCCGACCGCAGGGAGCAGGCCATCCGGCTGCGGTTCCCGAAAGAGTATGCCTATATCCGTTCGGTGATCTATCCGCAGCTGCGGGCCGTGAATTTTCGCTACAGCCTGCGCCGCAAAGGGATGGTCAAGGACACGATACACACCACGGAGCTGGATACGGCCTATGCCCGCGGCGTGGAGCTGTTGCAGAAACGCAAATACGCCAAAGCCTTGTACATTCTCAACGACTACAACGACCGTAATACCGTCGTGGCGCATCTGTCGCTGGATCATAACGAGCGGGCGATGGAGCTGTTGGCAACGATGCCCAAGGATGCCGTGACGGAGTATCTGCGGGCCATCGCCTGCTCGCGGCTGGGACGCAAAGCGGAAGGCCGGGAGCATTTCCTCGAAGCATGCCGCTTGGACGGGCGTATGGAGTATCGGGGCAATCTCGATCCGGAGATTGCTGAACTCTTAAAACAATAGTCATGCGGATCGGACTGGTGGATGTGGACGGGCACAACTTCCCGAACATAGCGCTGATGAAACTTTCGGCATGGCACAAGTGCCGGGGCGATACGGTGGAGTTCGCCGATCCCGCGGCGAGGCGTTATGACAAGATCTATATGTCGAAGGTCTTTACCTTTTCTCGGGATTGCACCGACCGTTACGATTGCGAGGTCGTGCGTGCCGGGACGGGTTACAGGGACTATGCGACGATTCTTCCCGAAGAGATCGAACATATATGCCCGGATTACTCGCTTTATGGGGTCAAAGAAGCCTATGGGTTTCTCACGCGCGGATGCGTGAACCGCTGTTCGTGGTGCGTCGTGCCCCATAAGGAAGGTGAAGTCCGGGCACACGCTGACATCGAAGAGTTTCTCGACGGGCGTAAGCGTGCCGTACTGCTCGACAACAATGTCTTGGCTTCGGAGTGGGGACTTATGCAGATCGAGAAGATCGTCCGCATGGATATCCGGGTAGATTTCAACCAAGGACTCGATGCCCGGCGTATCGCCCGCACACCGGAGATCGCTGCGCTGCTCGCACGGGTCAAATGGATACGTTTTCTGCGCATGGCCTACGACAGCCGTGCCATGCAGGACGACGTTCATAAAGCCATAGAACTCCTCCGTAAGCACGGCGTTCCGGCCCGGAGACTATTTTTCTATGTGCTGATAAGGGATGACACCGAAGATGCGCTCGGACGTATCCGGGAGCTGAAAGCGTTGGGGTGTCAGCCTTTCGCGCAGCCGTACCGGGATTTCGAACACGAGGGGAAACCCTCGTGGGAGCAATGGCGGCTGGCCTACTGGTGCAACCGCAAACCGCTGTTCTACTCCGTGGATTATGAGGAATACCGAAAAAACCGAACTTAACGATTGAACTTATGAACAGACTGAAAATCAAATATACCGTCGCGTACGGCTTTCTTGCAGCAACGGCGGTCGCGCTTATCGCATCGCTATTTACAGGCTGCCATGTCTACGAACATGAAGAGGTAGAAATTATCCGCTGCCCGGTGATCGAAGCCGATACGATCGACATTCCCGGCTGGGATAAGGAAATCGCAACCCCCGAATTTTAACCGCTGTCACGATGAAAAAACTGTTGATTTGGCTCCCGGGCATGCTTTCGATGCTCGCAGCCTGCACCGAAGCGGTAGAGATACCGGCTCGGGCGCCCGAAAAACAATCGCCCGTCAGGGTCGAACTGCATCTGACGACCGAGCAGCAGGCCGCCACCCGCGCAATGGACGAAAATTGCATTCGGGATGTGAATTTGTATCTGTACGGAGATACAGAATATCATTTTTATTTCCCCTCCGTTTCCTCGCCGCTGGTGTTCAACGTCCTTCCCGGCAATTATCGGAGTTATGCGATTGCGAACGCCGGACAGGATCTGGGAGATAAAAATGCGTTCAAGATCCAGTTTTACGAAACAGCGGTAGACGTGATGGTCTCTTCGGACGCTATCCCGATGACGGATCGGGGAACATTGGCCGTCGATGGCGCTGGCCGGTGTACCCCCTCATCGCTTCGCGTAACGCGCAGTGCGGCGAAGATCGCCTATACCATCGAGGTCGCCGACGCCGTCGCACCGTCGCTCCGTCTTCGCTCGGTGCAGTTCTGCAATCTGCCGCGGACGATACGTCCCTTCGATTCGGGCAGTATTTCCTCGACGGTCGAGGCGAACTACTATGACGGCGAGGCGATGCCTGTCGGCAATGAACGGAGAACCGCGGGTACAGCGTATCTTTTCGAGAACTTGCAGGGCTCGGTAGACACAATCACCGACCAGAAGGACAAGTGCCCTGAAAATGCTCCGTCCTGTGCCACCTACCTGCGGATTCTCGCGGAACGGAGCACGGACAAAGCCCTTGTCGAATACATCGTTTATCCGGGTGAAAATAACACGTCGGATTTCAATGTCCGCCGAAACACGTGGCATAATCTGGAGCTTGTTATCATGGGTGAAAATGAGATCGACAACCGGGTTCTCGTCTACGACGGCCTGTATTACGGAACGGCGAACTGCCATATCTGCACCGGCGATCAGGTTACGTTCGATGTTACCCCGTATCGCACGTCCCGCAGCCGCAATTACGCCTATCTGGGAATCGAGGCGGGCGATGAATACGCTCCGGCATCCGCCGGGCTGCTGTGGCAGGACAACAAGATCATTACAGGATTCACGCTTGCGGACAACCGTCTTACGGTGCACACGAACGGTCAGCGGGGCAATGCGCTCGTCGCGGTGTACGATGCCGGCGGGACGATTCTCTGGAGCTGGCATATATGGTGCCTGTCCGGCGACCGGCCGCAGGACGACCGGTATACGAACCGGGCGGGCGAACAGTTTCTTGTCATGGATCGGAATCTGGGAGCCATCGGTACGGATTTGAAAACCCGCTACGGACTGGTCTACACATGGGGACGTAAAGATCCCTTTACGTCGAACGAGGTCTACAACGCCGCAGACGTAAGGATCGGTTCATAAACCATTGGCCGACAATCTATACCTCGAACGGATCCGAAGCCAAAACATACGATCTGACCTATATGACCCGGCACCCGACGACGTATGTCTATACGGGGTGGTACGCCAAACTTTATACCTATTACGACAATGCCCTTTGGGGCGATCCCGCGCCTGTGGACACTTACGGTTGGGCGAGTGCGAAAAGCGTGCATGACCCCTGCCCCGAAGGGTACCGGCTGCCGAGCCGTTATACATGGACGGCTTTCGAGAATTACGTTTTTCCCGGAGAACCTTATGTGGTCGGAGCGTTCGACAACGGCTATTGGTTCCAGCGCTTCAGGGGAGATACGAAGGGGACGTTTTATCCCGTACCAGTCGGGAACGACGATTTTTGGCTGGATCGTGACGGCGTTGCCGTCATGCTGACCGGAGCGGCGTCCGAACCGACATCCGCTACGCCGTATCCGACCGTCTATTTCAAATTCGAGATCAACAGCGGGTGGACGAACTTCGAAGGCGGAAAAGGCAAAGGGCTGGTGCGTTGTGTCAGGGAATAGATATTATTTCCGATTCTGTCTTGTAAAATCCTCTGAAATTTACCGTTCATGTCCCGAATCGCAGATTTTTTAGACCGCCTCATGAGGCGCAAGGTTCCGGCGAGTGTTTTCGTTACGATGAATCCGCAGATGCAGGCCGTGCGTATCGCCGTCCGAGAAAACGGACGTCAGTCTTTCGAAGATTATATACGCGAACAGGTTGCCGCCTGCTCCCGTTCATCGGTCGTTCCCGACCACACGCTGCTGCATCTGACCTTTCCCGACAGCAAAGCGATTCCGTCGCGCCGAAGTACGACGAACGAATATTTTTACGGGAAGCTGGCTCCGGCTTTTATCCGGCAGGATATACACCCCGAGCCGGCCGTTTCGCTCCGGGATGCGGCTTTCGCACTCTCGAAAGGTCTTTCGCCCCTCTCTCCGGCAGGGCGGCGGGAACAGCTGATGCGCGATTCCGAATACCGGAGATTTACGATGCATTGTGCCCGTACGGCGCCCGACGATGCACCGCTCTATCGGGCTGTAACCTCTTCGCAGGGAACTTATCTCTTCAGCGATACGCCCAAGGGCCGGCGGGCCATGTACTGCTATATGCAATACATGACGGATCGTTTCTTCGGAATGCGGACTGATGCAGATACGCTGAAAATCTATGAATTGAAACATTTGCCGCCCCGAATCGCCGCGATGGCGGACAAGTGTATCGACAAATTCGTGAAAAGCGACCTGAAAAGCGAGTATCCGGGACTGGAGAGATCCCGATACAGTTTTACCGAGGAGAAGCGGATTCCAAGGTCGGTACTTTCGGAAGGCGTATGTTCGGCAGCATATTCCATATCGCCGCGCTACGAAGACTTCGAGCGGTTCGTTGCCGGGAACCGGACACAGGTATCGTCAGGTAATCACGATCTCGCAACGCTGTTGTATATTGCGGAAAACGGGTATGCCGCATCTGTGGCCGACGACGGGTTGCTTCGTTTCAGACATCGGGAGTTCTTCTCCGAGGTGGCGTCGAAACTCCGGGATTGCGACCGGGCGCGTATGGGAAATCGGCAATCGACGCACGACTTCGGATACGGTGCCTTGCAGCAGCAGGCCCGTGAAATCGCGGCGGGTATTCTTCGCACGGAATACAACATTCAGAACGGGAGATTCCTGACGGAACACAAGGAGTCATCGCCGGACGCGAAACAGCATGTTTCCCTGCCCGGAACGGGTGCCGCAACCGAAAGACGGGAAACGGAACGGAGACTGCGGCATTCCCGTCCCGCCGGCGGCAAACGTGCCGCAATAAAAATGTAACGGATATGCGGGAAGACCGAATCAGAAGTATTTACCTGACGCTCGACTGAACGCTGCATGCCGTACGTTTCGCTGTCGGAACGAACGGCGAAGAGGGTTTCAGGCATCACATCTCCGAAGAGTTGAAAAAGACGACACCCGGACGGGCGCTTGAAAACCTGTTCTATCTGCAATACGATCTGCCTCCGGAAGCATCCTTCCATGCGACGACGGAAGAAACGAAGCGGCCCGATGAACTATACCTGCGGAAATTATTGCCGGAATTGACTCGTCTGAAGTTACAGCCCCGTCATGTCGTGGCGAATGACGAGGCGTATTATGCGGCGATGAAAGGCGTAATGCTCTTTACACCGGAAGCCGAAAAGCTGATGCTGGCGGAGGATTACTTTTCGGCACGACGGCAAATCCGGCTGTGTGCACCGGATTTGAAACGACTAAATGAAACACGACGGCATCCGATGCCGGTGCTTAAATTATACTAAATACTAATTCATAAAACATTCGACTTATGGAAGTAACCATGATGGAAAACGACGCTTATCTGGAACTGAGAAGGCGTCTGTGCGGCCTGTCGGTCGCCGTAACGGAATTGTATCGTAAGGTAGCTCCGCCCACACGGGAGAAATGGCTCAGCACGCAGGAAGTATGCGAGGCGCTGCATATCTCGCAGCGGGCTTTGCAGAATTACCGCGATCGGGGAATCATCCCGTATTCCACGATAGGTTCCAAATTCTATTACCGGGAGACCGACGTCGAACGCGTCATCCGCGAAGCTCTGATCCGCAGATAGTATGTCGGACATTATTACGAAGCGATCCGAAGAGTTCAAGGAACTGACGGATTGGATGGTGCAAACCACGCGCGAGATCGAAACGGCCATGAAACATTTGCGGCCGACGATCGGTCAGGAGCATTATCTGACCGGAGATGAGATTTGCAGACGCTTCCATGTGTGCAAACGGACGTTGCAGACCTTGCGGGATACGAAAGCGATTCCCTATACGACGCTCGGCGGGAAAATCCTCTATCCCGAATCCGGTATCTTCGAGGTGCTGAAGAAAAACTACCGCGACTTCCGGCCCTGGAATAAGTAAACGAACGGGGGGCCCCCCACCAGCGTTG
>ERZ860009.450-NODE-450-length-18863-cov-2.440291_pt1 | contig 18863 bp, 10 predicted proteins | sample MGYA00510114_ERZ860009 | MGnify/ENA primary metagenome ERZ860009 (study PRJEB30046, sample SAMN00715177) | human gut metagenome | study: EMG produced TPA metagenomics assembly of the A metagenome-wide association study of gut microbiota in type 2... | reverse complement strand
CACAAAAGGCTATGAGGTGCAGACACACCAAACATAAGCCCTGAAAGGGCGGAACTGCATATGCTCAACTGGTACACTGCTTTATTGAGCTGGTACAACTTTATCGATCTGGTACAACTGATAGTCAATATGCCCCTACAATGGAACAAAAATTAAGCTAATTCACCTCTGCAATGAAACAAAAAATGAGTAAATTCACCCCTGCAATGAAACAAATTTGTATATTTGTAACTGTAAATAAACAAATTACGATATGTTTGAACGAAGGATACAGAATCAGTTGCATGAGTGGGCAGAGAAAAATAATAGAAAACCTCTGATATTGAGAGGAGCCCGCCAAGTAGGGAAGACCACTATTGTTGAGCAGTTTGGCAAAGAATTTGATAATTTCCTGTCTTTAAATCTTGAAAAGAAAGAGGCAAAGGATTTGTTTGAGTCTACTGATGATGTAAAGATGCTGCTGCCTTTATTGTTTTTGTATGATAATAAGCCGCAGAGGCCGGGACGAACCCTGCTTTTTATCGACGAGATACAGTCGTCGCCACAAGCTGTTGCATTGTTGCGGTACTTTTACGAGGAATTGCCGGAGTTGTATGTTATTGCAGCAGGTTCTCTTCTGGAAAATATGTTGGACAAACACATCTCGTTGCCTGTAGGACGGGTGGAGTATATGGCTTTGCATCCGTGTTCCTTTATTGAGTTTCTTCAGGCAATAGGAGAGGGACGGTTTGTAGATTGGATTTTGGAAGCACGCTTGCCGGAGGCTTTCCATCAACAATTAATGCTACTTTTTAATAGTTATGCACTGATAGGCGGGATGCCCGAAATTGTAGCGAGGTATGCTGCTAACCGAGATGTTGTATCCTTGTCCGATACTTACAATCAACTGCTAAATGCCTACAAGAATGATGTGGAAAAGTATGCGGAGACAAACACGCAAGCTGCGGTGATTCGTTACATACTGGAAGAAGGTTGGGGGTATGCAGGGCAAGCTGTCACTTTAGGAGGATTTGCACAGTCCGCTTACAAAGCCCGTGAAACGGGCGAGGCTTTCCGTACTCTGGAAAAAGCATTGTTGCTGGAGTTGGTATATCCTACCACTCATACGATAATGCCAGCTACCACAGATTTGAAACGCGCTCCTAAATTGATCTGGCTGGATACAGGACTAGTAAATTATGCGGCTGAAATACAAAAAGAATATCTTCTTAGTAAAGATTTGACAGATACATGGAGAGGTATGGCTGCCGAACAAATCGTTGCGCAGGAATTAAAAGCTCTTTCCAACGAAGTAGGTAAGAAGCAAAAGTTTTGGGTACGGGCTAAAAGGGGGAGTTCTGCAGAAGTGGACTTTGTATACATATATGGCGGGAAAATCATTCCAATTGAAGTGAAAAACGGACACAACGCCCACTTAAAATCCATTCATCAGTTTATGAATGAAACGGAGCATGATTTGGCAGTTCGAATCTGGTCGGGGAATTATGCTATAGACGAAGTTACTACTAATGAGGGAAAACATTTCAAACTTATCAACCTTCCTTTTTACATGATAGCCGCATTGCCTAATATTTTAAAAAAAATAGAGACATAAGTCATGTTGGCCCGATTCTGTTAAATAGCCGCTAAAGATTGCATGATACTACAAGTATTTTTCTATCTTTACGCCACAGAACCGAGTGATATGATGAAGAAAACCTTAATTTCAGTAATTCTTTTGTTAGCTATTGCGTTCTCAACATACGCGCAACAGCACTGTTTTTTCACCCACTATTCTACTGAAGATGGACTATCCCAAAATACGGTGATGAACATCTTGCAGGATCACAAAGACAACCTTTGGTTTGCCACCTGGGATGGTATCAACCGTTTCAACGGTTATACTTTCAAAACATACAAGGCCCGTCAGGGAAACTACATCAGTCTGACCAATAACCGTGTAGACCGTATGTATGAAGATCGTTACGGCTTTCTGTGGTTGCTGACTTATGACAACCGTGTCCATCGTTTCGACCCGAAGACAGAGACATTCGAGCAAGTGCCTGCTGCCGGAGAAGAGGGGAGTGCTTTCAATGTACATACCATTGAAGTGATGCCGAACGGAACCGTCTGGCTGCTGACGGAAAACGACGGAGCCGTCCGCATCCTGACGCATCCGGATGAGAATAATCGTTTGACATGGGATATTTATTCCAGCAAGACAGAACTGTTTCCTTCTTTACATGTATTCAAAGTTCATCAAGATAAAGCCGCAATGACTGGTTGCTGACGGATAATGGCCTCGGTATGATCCATCCCGGAAAGAAAGAGCCGGATTCTTATTTTACGGAGACAAAAGGAAAGTTTGGCGGAATGAATCAGGCTTTCTATGCTGTGCAGGAACGTGATAAAGATATTTGCTTCGCCTCGGATCATGGACGCATCTGGTCTTATCAGAAAGAAAGCGGAGAATTTACGTTGATCGAGCTTCCCACAAAAGGACAGATCACCTCCATTCATCCCATTGCACCGGACGTATCCGTTATTACTACCGATTCGGATGGCTTCTTTACTTACAACCTGCGAACAAAAACAAACGTACATTACTCGTTCCTGACTTGTAAGGCGTTACCCGCAAAGCCGATCCTTTCTGCATACGTAGACCGTTCTTCGGAAGTGTGGTTCGAACAGGAAGAACCGGGTGTTGTAGCTCATTTTAATCCCTCGACCGGAGTGGTGACCCGTGAGCAAATTCCTATCGAATACAGCAATCCCGAACGTTCCCGTCCGGCTTTTCATATCCATGAAGACGTAAACGGTTATCTTTGGGTACATCCTTACGGAGGAGGTTTCTCTTACTTCGATCCTCAAAAAAAATGCTTGGTTCCTTTCTATAACGGACTGGGCAGCCGTGACTGGCGTTTTTCCAATAAGATTCATTCGGCCTTTTCCGACAAACAAGGTAATCTGTGGCTTTGTACCCACTCTAAAGGATTGGAGAAGGTGACTTATCGAAATGTACCCTTTGCGATGATGACCCCTATACCTCATGAACACGAATCGTTGCACAATGAGGTGCGTGCCCTGTGTGAAGACAAACTGGGTAATTTGTGGGTTGGCTTGAAAGACGGTATACTTCGTATGTATGATGCCGGCAAAACTTATAAAGGATACCTCACCGAAAGCGGCACGATCTCTACCACCGGTACTCCCATGTTGGGAACCGTTTATTTTGTTATTCAGGATTCAAAAGGAATCATCTGGATTGCGACAAAAGGAGACGGCCTTGTTCGTGCCGAGCCGATTTCTTCCAACGGAATGTCTTATAAGCTGACCCGTTATCTTCATCATGAAGATGATATGTACAGTTTGAGCGATAATAATGTATATTGCGTCTATGAAGATCATTATGGTCGTATCTGGCTGGCAACTTTTGCCGGAGGTATCAATTATATCACGGAGAATGAAGCTGGAAAGACATTGTTTATCAATCACCGGAACAACCTGAAAGGTTATCCCATCGATCCTTGTTACAAAGCTCGTTTCATCACTTCCGATAACAACGGACGCTTGTGGGTAGGAACAACTACGGGTGCCGTTGCTTTTGATGAGAATTTTAAGAAACCGGAGGATGTGAAGTTCTATCATTTCTCCCGTATGCCGAATGATACGCAAAGTTTGAGTAATAATGATGTCCATTGGATTATCTCCACCAAGAAAAAGGAACTTTACCTGGCTACTTTCGGCGGCGGACTCAACAAATTGGTATCTATCAGTAAGGACGGTCACGGAGAATTCAAGTCATATTCCGTATTGGATGGTCTTCCTTCCGATGTCCTGCTTTCCATCCGCGAAGATAGTAAGCAGAATCTATGGATTAGTACAGAGAATGGAATTTGTAAGTTCATCCCCTCTGAAGAACGTTTTGAAAGTTATGACGAACGTAGTATCACTTTCCCCGTACGCTTTAGTGAAGCCGCTTCGGCATTGACAGCTAAAGGAAGCATGCTTTTCGTGCCAGCGGCGGAGTCTTTATATTTAATCCTGACTCTATTCGTAAGAGCAGCTATATCCCACCTATCGTATTCTCCAAACTGACAGTGGCCAATGAGGACATTACCCCCGGTGGCAACTCATTGTTGAAAGTGGATATTGACGACGCTGATAAATTGGTTCTTTCGCATAAAGAGAATATTTTCTCCGTTCATTTCGCGGCACTCGATTATACCAATCCGCAAAATATACAGTATGCTTATATTCTCGACGGATTTGAAAAACAGTGGACCTTTGCCGATAAACAGCGTAGCGTGACTTATACGAATCTTCCGAAAGGAGAGTATGTGCTCCGCGTCCGTTCTACCAATAGCGATGGTGTGTGGGTGGATAACGAACGTATCTTGGATATTGTCATTCTGCCTTCTTTCTGGGAAACGCCGATAGCATACGTGCTTTATATACTTTTTATTCTGATTATTATTCTTGTGGCCGTTTATATCCTGTTCACCATTTACCGGTTGAAGCATGAAGTGTCGGTCGAACAGCAGATTTCGGATATAAAACTGCGCTTCTTTACGAATATATCCCATGAGTTGCGTACTCCGCTTACGTTGATAGCAGGTCCGGTAGAGCAGGTCTTGAAGAATGATAAATTGCCGGCTGATGCCCGCGAACAGTTGGTGGTGGTTGAAAGGAACACCAGCCGTATGCTTCGTCTTGTCAATCAGATATTGGACTTCCGTAAGATTCAGAACAAGAAGATGAAGATGCAGGTACAGCGTGTGGACATCGTTCCTTTCGTGCGCAAGGTGATGGATAATTTTGAGGCTGTGGCCGAAGAGCATCGGATTGATTTCCTATTTCAGACGGAAAAGGATCATCTTTATCTTTGGGTGGACGCCGATAAGCTGGAAAAGATTGTATTCAATCTGCTTTCCAATGCATTTAAGTATACGCCGAATGGCAAGATGATAACGATGTTTATCCGTGAAGATGAGAATACAGTTTCTATCGGTGTACAAGATCAGGGAATCGGTATCGCGGAAAATAAAAAGAAATCCTTGTTTGTCCGTTTTGAGAATCTGGTAGACAAGAATCTGTTCAATCAGGCTAGTACGGGTATCGGACTTTCATTGGTGAAAGAGCTTGTGGAGATGCACAAGGCTACTATTTCCGTGGATAGTCGTTTGGGAGAGGGAAGTTGTTTCAAAGTCGATTTCCTGAAAGGGAAAGAACATTATGATAAGGAAACCGAGTTTATCCTGGAAGATGCGGAAGCTCCGGTAAGGATGGGACAAGTGGTGGATATAGCCAACTCTTCCATTCAGTCTGAAACGCTGATACCCGATGATTCGGAGAAAATTGAAGCTGTTTATGAGGAAGATACTGCGAAAGAAGAAAACTCCAAAGAACTGATGTTATTAGTTGAAGATAATCAGGAGTTACGTGAATTCTTGCGTAGTATATTTACTCCGATGTACAGGGTAGTGGAAGCTGCCGATGGTAGGGAAGGAGCGAATAAAGCATTGAAGTATCTTCCGGATATTATTATCAGTGACGTGATGATGCCCGAGAAAGACGGTATTGAAATGACGCGTGAACTGCGTGCGGATATGACAACCAGCCATATACCTATTATCCTGCTTACTGCCAAGACTACGATTGAAAGTAAACTGGAAGGATTGGAATATGGTGCGGATGATTATATCACGAAACCTTTCAGTGCTACCTATCTGCAAGCCCGTGTGGAAAATCTGTTGATGCAGCGTAAGAAACTGCAAAGTTTCTATCGGGATAGCCTGATGCATATCCATATCTCTGCCGGTCAGGAGGATGCACCTGTTGCTACGGATGTGCCATCGGCAGAAGAAGACACCTCCGAAACTGTACCTGCAACGCTCGAAATGTCTCCCAACGACCGCAAATTTATGGATAAATTGGTGGAATTAATGGAGCAGAATATGGATAATGGTGAACTGGTGGTAGATGACTTGGTTGGGAACTGGCTGTCAGCCGCTCTGTCTTCTTTAAGAAACTGAAAACACTAACCGGACTGGCTCCTATCGAATTTATCAAAGAAATGCGTATCAAGCGGGCCACGCAATTAATAGAAACGGGAGAGTTTAATATGACGCAGATTTCATATATGGTCGGTATTAATGATCCGCGTTATTTCAGTAAATGTTTCAAGGCGCAAGTTGGAATGACGCCTACGGAGTATCGGGATAAAGTGGGAAGATAATAAGAAAGGCTATCAGATAAATGATAGCCTTTCTTATTTACTATGTCTTTTCTGACATTCTACTTTCTTTTATTATTCTGTCCAGCGAGGGTCACCAATGCTGCTTGGGAATAGGGCATCTATAATTTTGAAGTTTCCTTCTTCCGGATTTTCAAAAACTTCTGTAGATGGCTTATCATATTTGGTTACGTCACCAAGAGTGCTATGGAATGTCATGTCATTGGTACCATAAACTTTCTCGATAGTCAGGCTAAGATTAGCAGCTGCATTTGCATTATGAGCTTTTCTATTGCTTCCACCATTAGCCAAGATTGTATTTTTGATAGCTAAAGACATGCCTAGGGTATTTTTATCTCCCAGTTCTAACATTGCTTTTGAACCTCCCCAGCCGTACATCGTACAATAATCGATGGAGAAAGAAGCAGCATTTCCTGCATAGAAGATACGTCCTTGTGGCTTAATCAAGGTGCTATTTGTAATTTCAGTAACGGGTATTTGGGCGACTGTTGATTCTTTATAAGCAAACATATCTCCACTACAACCATTGATAATAGATTTACTTACACTAACTTTATTAATTTGGATGCTTATACCTTCTTTGGCTCTTACTAATGATTTAGAGTTACTAATCGTACAGCTTTCTATTAATAAAGTGTTGATATTGGTTGATATATCATCTGTCATATCTGCACCTTTCTGAAGATTAAAGAAATAATCTCCTTGTGCATCAACATTTAAATTATAGAAACGTACCACATCTTTGTTGCCTAAAGTCAAGATAGTCTTAGTTGTCATTGTTGCTTGTTCAGCTCCGCCACTTGCTCCCCAGAATACGATTGATGTAACAGCTTCAGGTACAATGACAGTTTTACTGAATGTGATTGCTGTAGAATGTGGTACAACTAGAACTACATTTCCACTTTGTGCAGCAAGTACTTCGTTTGGATCATCGGCAGCAGTAAGATATACAGGTGTGTAACCATCCGGGAAGTTTTCTGTAGTTTGGAATGATTTCTCACCTCTTAATATATCTTCACCGTTAACAGTATTGTATATACCGATAGTGTATGTGGTAGAAGCTGCCAGATCTGTAAGTTGATAACTACCTTCTGCATTCATTTCCGCAGAAATTGGAATGTTTGTTACTGCTGAAGTCTCTGTGTTCGTCAGTAAGAAGTGGGTTACGCTCTGATTCTTTTTCCATGTGATAATGGCAGTAGAACCAGTGATGGTTGAGATCTCCTCAATTAATTGTTCTGTCTTGGTCTTAAAGCTTGTATTTTCCGGATATACCCATTTGGAAGGTGAAGCTGTTTCAGAGCATGAACGGATACGAATATAATAACTGGTATTTGCATCCAATCCTTCAATAGTGTACGGAGAGCTTTTTATACTCTTATCCTCTCCGAAGATAACAGATCCTTCCTGATAATTTTCAGCTGTAAGTTCAGAAGTATTCACTTCAATGATATAATAATCAGTATTGATTGTATTATTCCATATAACTTCAGCATCATTGATGCTAGGGCTGACTGCCAGTTTTGTACTACGGAACAGACGATTATAGGCACTATCTGTTTCCCAATCATTTGCCTTCTCACACGATGAAAGCAGTACGGTCAGGGCTATAAAAAGCCCTGATAAAACCGTGTATTTTGTTGATTTGATAAAATTCATGTTCATGAGATCAATTATTGAATGATATTCATAATTATTAGAAGTTATAAGAGTTCTCTATGTAACCGTTGGCATCCGAGATAGTTTTGGAGCCTATCGGTAATAGATGTCTATTTTTGATTGTAGCATTTAAACCACTGCTGATATCATCTACATACTCAAGATTTAAATCATTGGTTGTTTTACTGGTATCTGCTACTCCCTTCTTCCATTCATAGTTGGTTCCCCAACCGGTAACATACTCATAACCTGCAGTTTTAGCAGCTTCTTTCACTTTATCTGGATCTTCAAGGTTTCTAAGCTCATTAGGAATTTGTTCAGTACGCCAAGTGATACTATTCATATCAATAGAATACGGATCATCTGTCTTCATTTTATAGAAGATAAATTTGGGAGCAGTCTCAATCATAGCTTTGTAGTCTGCTCTGAATTGATCCAGTTTTTCGGAAAGTGTTCCCCAACGTATCAGGTCATATTTGCGAACACATTCACCTGCAAACTCCCATGCACGTTCTTGGTCAAGGGCTTCCATGAAATTGTTTCGGGCAGATGCTTCGATTGCGGTTTTAGCAGCATTTTGAGCAGCAGTGTCAAAGGCACGAATATGTACTTCTGTTAAAGCTTCAAGTGCAGTTTTTGTAGTGGTACCATTGGGATTGCTGCCTTCTAATCCATACAAGTTATACATCACTTCAGCATACATTAATAAAATATCAGAATAACGCATAACTACCCAGTTAATACCTGGAGCCCACTTCTGGTCTGTATTTTGTGCCAGAGAGATGATCGCATCATCCATTTTACGAATGTCCCATTTTGCTACATAGGCACTGAAAGGAGCGTTAGAAAGCAATGTCTCTTTTATCACAGCTTTATTGTCTACTGTCGTTTGTTTTAATTCATAGTAAGCACATGTAATATCTCTACGGCTGTCGTTATTATCAAAAGATAAAATATAAGAAGCTGTGAGTCTGATATTACCACTGCTATTACCTTTTGCGCCATATTTGTTGCTGGCACCATTGATACGAACTCCGGTACTGTAACCCATTTCACCAGATCTACCTAACCCGTGAGCTACCTCATATAGATTTTCATAATATTTGGTATCCAGTGTCCGTTTATTGATTAAATCCCATTGGTTTTCAAAAGATGGATTCAGTTTATGAACTTGTTTGCTTACTACAATATCCAAATGTGCTAATGCACGTTCGTGTAATTTTTGAACTTCAGCTACAGACGGACATTGAGTAGGGAATTGTCCGTCGCTGCAAGTCGGATGATTTCTATAACCTGCTTTTGCCTGTTCGCGAATACTATATCCGGCACGTGATAAAGCGATACGGGCAAATAGACCATGTGCAAAGCCGGCAGTGGCATGTTCTGTTGTATATCCATCTTCACCTGCCCATGGAAGATAATTGGCAGCTTCGTCCAGATCATCTAACAACTGGTCTAAAATAATATCCCGGTCTGTTTTTGCTGCATACATGTTAGAACCATCAGGTTGGGTAGGCTCAAAGCGCATCGGAACATCTCCGTAATTCTTAACTATATCATAATATACCATTGCACGCATGGTTAATGCTTCTCCTAAATAACGGAGCATTGGTTTACGGGTGGTAGTTCCTTCTGCTAACAAGTCACTATTACGAATACCATCAATAACGATATTGGCATTCTCAATAATAGCAAAACATCTTTCCCAGTTCGTATCGAGTTTATCCCATCCTTTGCTTAGATAGTAATTCCCTAATCCTCTTTCTGAATTTTGATGAACTTCCGATTGCTTGGTTGCATTTGCCAGTTCAATATCCGTATTATTACCGAAATTGATAGGGATACGGGAACCATAAGTGTGGTCGTATGTCAAATCGGCATATACCTTGTTTAACGCCTGTTCTGTATACACAACGGAGTTAAAAACATTTTCTCCTTTCAACTCCGAAGGGGATGACTGGTCGAGAAAGTCACTGCATGAAAGCAAGCTGAACAATCCGGTTCCTAGTAATATTGATTTTATATAAGTTTTCATATATGTATTTCCTTTCTATTTATGGGTTAGAATGTAACATTAATACCCCCTACAAATGAGCGGCTTTTGGGATATGCAGAATAATCTACGCCCGGAGTCATTGGAGTACTGCGGCGTGTATCTACTTCCGGATCTGCTCCCGAGTATTTTGTGAAACAATACAAGTTGTAACCAGTCACGTAGATACGTACGTTTTGCATAAACATTTTGTTTACGAAAACTTTAGGTAATGTATATCCGATTGAAATGTTATTGACACGCAGGAAGAACCATCTTCTACTGCCCAGTCAAGTAATGGCATTTCTGTGATTGAACCTGGATTATACATGGAAGCTCCGGCATTTATTTCATTTAAGCGATTAATAGTATAATCAAGCCCATTACTCTTGATATATGAACTTTTCAGCATGTTTTCTCCTGTTGACGGATCATCCAGGAATAACGTTTAGCTAATGTAAAGTTATCATTTAAATTCCATCCTTTTTTAGTATCATTGTAGTAACTTGAACCTAACTTGGTTGCATTCACAATCTTGTTACCAAGAGAGTAATTGAAGAAGGCTGATAAATCAAAGTTCTTGTAACGCATGTTTATACCGAAACCACCGGTAACAGTTGGAACTGTATTTCCTAGACGTTTCTTCGTAAATTTACCATCTTCATCAGCTTTCAGTTTTAGTGAGCCCGGACCAAAATTGTTATATTTAATCAGTTCTGTCGGATCAGTGAGATTCTCGTTAAGTATCCACTTGCTGCCGTCCCATGAAAAATCGTCAGTAGTATAGAAGCCATCCAATTCATATCCATATACTTCTCCCAGACGTCCTCCTTCTTCAATGAAGAAGTCGTTTTGTCCGGCAGGTTTGCCTCCCCAGTTACTACTTTGCCAGGTTTGTCCTCCGGCTAACTTATCAATTTTGGCTCTATTATAAGAAATGTTGAAGTTGGCATTTAAACCAAAATCTTTAGTATCTACTATGACTGCGTCTAATGCTAATTCTATACCTTTATTTGATGTCTGTCCAAAGTTCTTATATTGGGTAGAAAAACCAGTGCTTGAAGGTATTGTTGCATTCATCAACAAGTCTTTAGTTGTATTCCAGTATGCATCAATACTACCGGATAAACGGTTGTTCCAGAATCCGAAGTCAATACCTAAGTTACGGGTAAGTGTTGTTTCCCATTTTAGGTCAGGATTAGAAAGATTAGAAGCATGTTGTAATACAACAGCACTTGTTTCATTGAAATAAATGTTCTTATCACTTGTCTCTGCTAATGAGAAAGTAGAATTAATGGCACCTGATTTAATACGGTTATTACCAGCTGTACCTACACTTAAACGAAGTTTTAGGTTGGATAACCATTCTTTGCTTCTTTCCATCCATGCTTCGTCAGATATTCTCCATGCTAAAGCTAATGACGGGAAATATCCCCATTGGTTTCCTTTTGAGAATTTGCTGGAGCCATCGGCACGCATTGTGAAAGTCATCAGATACTTGTCTTGTATCGTATAGTTGACACGTCCGAAGAACGATAATAGATTGTCTTTGAAACCAATATAAGTAGAGGTAGGCAATGCCGTTCCGTTACTCATACCGGAAAGGACATCACTGATAGTCATATATTTGGAAAAAGCAACAGAAGTATTAATCGTTTCATGATCGTAACTACTTGAAACTTCATGTCCTAACATAACATTTAATTTGTGAGTGTTATTCAAGAACTTAGTATCATACGTTACTGTATTTGCATTACGCCAGTTTTTATTAACGACCTTATTTAACAGAGCTTGTGGCTGTCCATAATAACCATATTTAGAATTACTTGTAGCTTCCACTCCCCATACTTGGTCAGTATTGTTATATCTCCATCCATAACCAAACTCACTTCTGAATGTTAATCCTTTGATTGGTTTCCAGTTAAGTCCTACGTTATAGTTTTGTTGCAAGCGGGTTTGTTTCTTGTAAGTTGCATTTAAACGTTCCAGTGGGTTATATTGTGCATTGTTCACATTTTCATCATCATCGCTGTCTGAACTTGTTGTATTGATTTCCTCTACCGGTTTGTAGATGACGGAACGTGATATTAGTGAATTGGCTGCACTTGATTCGTTTGCATCTGCTCCACCACTGATACCATCAATCGTTTGGTAACTAAAACGGGCATTAAAGTCCATTGTTAACCATTTGTTGATATTGGTATTAAGTTTGGCATTAATATTCTCTTTTGAGAAACCTGAACCAAGCATGATACTTTTTTCTTCGTTATGGGCATAACTAACACTGAATTTGGTATCTTTATTACCTCCACTCACACTCACATTGTATTGCTGTTGATTTCCTGTACGACCAAAAATCTCATCCTGGTAGTCGGTGCCTTTCATAGATTTGTAAATATCCAAATCATCAAACATACCATATTTCATCCCTTCCTGGTCTATTTCCTGTTGCCATAATACATATTCGTAAGGGTTCAGTACATCTACCATTTTAGTAACTTTACGAACACCGAACGAAGCCCCCAAATTCACCTGAATCTTACCTTCCTGACCGGATTTAGTAGTAATGATGATAACACCGTTTGCACCACGGGCACCATAAATAGCGGTAGAAGAAGCATCTTTCAATACATCTACCGATTGAATATCTGTTGGAGCAATATCAGAGATACTTGATACGGGAAATCCGTCTACAATATAAAGCGGTGAATTATCTTGAGATAGAGAACCGCCACCACGTACGCGGATTTTTACGTCTGCATCAGGAGAACCTTCAGTCGTTGTGATAGATACACCAGCCATTTTTCCCTGTAATGCTTCTGATGCAGAAGATACTGGAATGGCAGCTATCTGTTTGGCACTAACGGAAGATACGGAACCAGTCAGATCCTTTTTTGCAACGGTTCCGTAACCAATTACCACAACTTCATCCAATGCTTGTGTATCATCAGAAAGAGTGACATTAATTTGACTTTGTCCTTTTACAGCAATATCCAGAGTTTTCATTCCGATATAAGAAATTGTAAGGGTTGCTTTTGAAGGAACCTTGATAGAATAGTTACCATCTAAATCAGTAATTGTACCATTGGTAGTATTACCTTTCTCTACTACAGAAGCTCCGATGATCGGTTCTCCTGTTGTGTCTTTCACATTACCTTTTACGGTAATTGTTTGCGCTGATACGCCAAGCGATATCGCTGCAAATAGCATTAGCAGCCAACTGCGCATGTTTTTCACCTTGTTAGACATTCTTTGCATGTTTATTAATTAATGGTTATTGTTTTGATTCTGTACTCACATTTAGAGTTAATTCCTCGGTACAAAAGTATATGAATGTGAATATAGATATGTGCAATATTTGTTTTTCACCTAGTATTTTTTGTTTTTTAATAGCCGGCAGGCATTTTTAGAATAGTTTTAAAACAAAAAATACACATGATAGCTTGAAAAGCCTTGTTTTATCGATTTTAATGATTTGGAAAAACAAAATTTGAACAAGACTTTTCTTTATCCTGCCTACTTTTGCCCTCATTAATCTAATAATGTATGAAAATGGATATAATTCTAAGTAAATGGTGTTTGGCCATTTTGTTTGCTTTTGGAATCCTGGCGTGTACTGATGGTAGTGACGCAAATGAATTGCCTAAAGAACCTGAAGGGACTGGAGAAACTCAAGATGAAAAGATACCAGCTTTTCCTGGGGCAGAAGGACATGGACGCTACACAACCGGTGGGCGTGGTGGCGATGTATATATTGTTACTTCATTGGAGGACAAGTTACAGAACGGAACTTTACGTTATGGTATTGAGAAACTAAGCGGAAAACGTACAATTATTTTCCAGGTATCCGGAACTATTCATTTAAATGGTGATTTAAAGATTAAGAATGGAGATTTGACCATTGCAGGCCAGACGGCTCCGGGGGATGGTATTTGTTTGGCTGGTTATCCGGTTTTCTTGGAAGCAGACAATGTTATTGTCCGTTTTATGCGTTTTCGAATGGGAAATAAAGAAGATGTCAGTGCAGACGGAGCCGACGCCTTTGGCGGTCGGTATCATAGAAATATAATGATTGATCATTGTTCTATGAGTTGGTGTACTGACGAATGTGTTTCTTTCTATCAAAATGAGAATTTTACACTGCAATGGTGTCTTATTTCTGAAAGTCTGCGTTTAGGTGGGCATACGAAAGGTCCTCATGGTTATGGTGGTATATGGGGAGGTATGAAAGCTTCTTTTCACCATAATCTATTGGCACATCATGATAGCCGTAATCCTCGTCTAGGTCCTGGAGTTAATTCGACAAAAGAGAATGAAATTGTTGATATGCGTAATAATGTCATTTATAACTGGTGTGGAAACTCTTGTTATGGTGGAGAAGCCATGCATGTAAATATTGTGAATAATTTTTATAAGCCGGGGCCTGCCACTCCTACTGGCACTTCTAAACGTGGACGTATTATTGCCATTGACAAAAAAGTGAGTGATTCGGATAAGAAATCATATCCGGCCATTTTTGACACTTGGGGAGATTTCTTTATCCAAGGAAATGTGGTGGATGATGGACAAATTAATGGTGCGGCTGATTACGATCGTTGTATGAAGGCTACAAAGGATAACTGGGAGTATGGAGTCTATAATCAGTTTGATAAAAAGTATGGAACGTTGGATGAAGGTACAAAAAAAGCTCTTAGACGTACCACTCCTGTAGAAACAGGTACTGTTACCACTCATGATGCTCGTACGGCTTTTGAGCGTGTTATGGATTATGCAGGTTGTTCTTTGCACAGGGATAGAGTGGATGAACGTATTGTTCAGGAGACTCGTACCGGGACTGCGAACTATCAGGGAATGAACGAGCACAATGGTCAGGGAGTTGTTGAAGGTATTGATTGGAAAAGCGTGGGGTATCCAAAGAAAGGTATCATTGATAGTCAGGATGATGTGATTCCTGTTGGAGAATCTTCAGCATGGCCTGAATTGGTACAAGGTGTTATTCTGAAGGATTCGGATAATGATGGTATGCCTGATGAATGGGAAAAAAAGTATGGTTTGAATCCGAATGATGCTTCTGACCGAAATGGTAAAACAGTAGATGAGGAAGGAACATATACAAATCTGGAGATGTATATGAATAGCTTGGTACAAAAGATTGTTGAGGAACAGAATAAAGGAGGAGTACAATAAATAAATTTGGTGTATTTTTGTATTATTCCATAAATAAAAATATGAATATGAATTTGATCTTTCGTTGTTTAACCGTTTTATTAACTCTGATCGGAAATGAGGCTGTTTTTGCCTTTTCTGGTATTGGTAACACTCTTGATTTTGGAGAGTTGGCTGCTTTTCCCGGAGCAGAAGGATATGGACGTATGACTACAGGCGGACGTGGAGGTGAAGTGTATATTGTTACTTCTTTAGCAGATGATGGGATGCCTGGCACTTTACGTTATGGTATAGAAAAGTTGGATGGTCCTCGTACTATCATTTTTCAAGTGTCCGGTACAATATTTCTGCATAAAGACCTAAAAATACGGAAAGGGAATTTGACTATTGCGGGACAAACTGCACCGGGAAACGGTATTTGCATAGCGGGTTATCCGGTGACAAATTATGCTAGTAATGTAATTCTCCGTTTTTTACGTTTCCGTATGGGTAATAAAGAATGTGTGCATCCTGACGGTGCAGATGCTTTAGGAGGAAAAGGGGCAAGGAATGTGATTATAGACCATTGCTCTATCAGCTGGTGTACAGATGAATGTGCCTCTTTTTATGAAAATGATGATTTTACTATGCAGTGGTGCATTATTTCTGAAAGTCTTAGATTAGGTGGACATACCAAAGGTCCTCATGGATATGGAGGAATTTGGGGAGGTGAACACTCTTCTTATCACCATAATTTATTAGCCCATCATGATAGCCGGAATCCCCGTTTCGGATTAGGAGCTAAGGTACGTAAGAATGGAGAATGTGATGGTGATTATGTAGATTTTCGCAATAATGTGATCTATAATTGGGGTATGAACAGTTCGTATGGTGGCGAAAGGATGAATATTAATATAGTGAACAATTATTATAAACCAGGTCCTGCAACGGTGACAGGCTCTAAACGTGGACGGATTTTTGCTATAGATGCAACAGAAAATAGGAATGGGGGGTATCTGTGGGGAAAGTATTATATCGATGGTAACGTTGTAGATGGAGGGGCAGATGATAAAAACAGCCAAAAGGCTACAGCTAATAATTGGGAATATGGAGTTTACAATCAATTTTCGAATAATTATAAGAAAGTAGTTACGCAAAAAACTAAAGACTCGATTCGATTGGACAAACCTCATGAATTTGCATCGGTAACGACACATTCTGCTTTCAATGCTTATAAACAAGTGTTGGATTATGCGGGGTGTTCATTGCATCGAGATGATGTGGATGCACGTATTGTGAAGGAAACACGTACGAGAACAGCTGGATATAAAGGTTTGAATGTTCATAATGGAGAAGGAGGTATTTGGAAAAGTGAAGGATATCCGAAACCAGGATTGATAGATAGTCAGGATGATTTGCTCTCGTTAAATACTTCGGAAAATGTTTCCGCATGGCCAGTTCTTTTACAGAGAAGTACCTTGATTGATTCTGATAATGATGGTTTGCCTGATGCATGGGAGAGAAAATTCGGATTAAATCCTCATGATGCTTCTGATGGCAATGGAAAAACGATAGATAAATATGGCCAGTATACAAATCTGGAAATGTATATGAATAGTTTGGTGCATGACATTATTGAAAAACAAAATAGCGGTGGAAAGAAGTAATCTGCAAACATCGTATTAAGAATTATCTTTATCAGGTAAGATACTTTATAGTCAGTTTTACCGGTTTTTATCCGGCATTCATCGGAATTTATACCGGAAATCAACAGAAAAGGCTGTAGAAGCAGTGGGAAATGATGTATCTTTGAACCATTAATCAATTAATAATAGAGACAATGGAAGAGAAACAAAAATTTCCCACTGCTACAGGCTTTTCCGGTAAAATACTGATAGCTTCGCTTTTTATCCTTTCCGGGATTCTGCTGTTTGCCCGTAATATGGGATGGATTACATCTGAAGTCTTCGATATGATCGTATCCTGGCATTCACTCCTTATTATATTAGGTATATATTCTATGATTCGCCCCATTTCATCGGTGGAATCATCCTTTTGTTGATAGGTGTGTATTTTTTGATTGGAGGACTTTCATGGTTGCCTGAAAATTCGCAGGCAATGGTATGGCCTATCGCTCTGATAACAGCAGGTGTCTTATTCTTTTTTAAATCCGGCAAGAATAGGCGGGGGCATTGGGCGCATCATCATGCCATGCAACACGTCAGAAATGGATGAAGATGCATCAGGGACAACCCGGCATGAACTTTGAAAGTGAGCAACAGCAGTCAGAGTCAGTAGATGGTTTTCTACGTGCCGAGAATGTTTGGGGAGCTGCCCGTCACGTGGTACTTGACGAATTGTTTAAAGGAGCTGTCATTCGCACATCTTTCGGAGGAACGACGATTGATTTGCGCCATACCCATATTGCACCCGGAGAAACATACATAGATTTGGATTGCAGTTGGGGAGGAGTTGAGATATATGTCCCTTCTGACTGGAAAGTCGTGTTTAAATGCAATGCTTTCTTTGGAGGATGTGATGATAAACGTTGGCAGAATGGAAATATAAAAAAGGAGAGTGTGTTGGTAATTCGGGGAACACTTTCTTTCGGAGGCTTGGAGGTTAAAGGCTAGCGTATGAAAGCACATCCGATTATAGAATCTCCTTTTCGTTGGATTCCGATGCTGGTGCTGGCATTGATTCTGGTTGTATTCCAAGTAGCTTTAGTCTGTGGATACACCGGAAACGATTATCTTCCCGCTTTGGTAGATGGAATAGTAACGATCGGTTGGTTGGCGGCTATCGCCTATCTGGCATGGTTTGTGGTCGGTCTTGTCTCGTTGTTCCAGACGGATGTAATTATGATTATCGTTGGAAGTCTGCTTTGGCTGGCAGGGAGTTTTATGGTCTGTGATATAATGGTGAGAATTGTAGGAGTGTCCTATGTTCCTTTTGTGCAGACAATCCCTTTCCGGTTATTGTTCGGACTACCGGTTTTAATTGCCATTACTCTATGGTACCGCTTGATAGTCACAAAAGAAGAAGTACAAAACCAGGAACTGGAAAAAGAACTGGCTGTACATCAGGTGAATGTGGCTGAACAGCAGGAAGAGTCACCCATGGAATGGATAGATCGTATTACAGTGAAAGACGGCTCCCGGATTCATTTGGTGAAGGCAGACGAATTGATTTACATACAAGCATGTGGAGATTATGTGATGCTGATAACTCCCACAGGCGAATACCTGAAAGAGCAGACTATGAAGTATTTTGAAACTCATCTCTCTCCGGATACATTTGTTCGGGTGCATCGTTCTACGATTGTGAATGTTACGCAGATTTCCCGGGTCGAGCTTTTTGGAAAAGAAACCTATCAGTTACTATTGAAGAATGGAGTGAAACTTCGGGTTAGTCTTTCCGGTTACCGATTATTGAAAGAACGATTGGGGATATAAAATTTGGTCATTGATCGTAAAAACTAATTTATCCCCATTATTGGTCAAAAAATGAATATAGATATGAAAGGCTTCCACTACTTTTGTTTCATTATCTAATAATTATGAACGTGGAAGTGAAAAGAAAATTAGTTTATGGTTGTCTGCTGATAATGGTTGCGGTAGGAATGATGTCCTTTTCTTATGATATGACCGGAGAGCAGGAGGCAAATGTTCAGGAAGATAAAGTTGTGGCTTTCCCCGGTGCTGAAGGACACGGCAGATATACGACAGGCGGGCGTGGAGGAAAGGTGTATCATGTGACTTCTTTGGAAGACGATGGTTCACACGGAACTTT
>ERZ860009.449-NODE-449-length-18864-cov-1.777500_pt1 | contig 18864 bp, 28 predicted proteins | sample MGYA00510114_ERZ860009 | MGnify/ENA primary metagenome ERZ860009 (study PRJEB30046, sample SAMN00715177) | human gut metagenome | study: EMG produced TPA metagenomics assembly of the A metagenome-wide association study of gut microbiota in type 2... | reverse complement strand
TGAAGTTGGGGCGTGCGCCCGATACGATTGTTATTTTCATTGCATATAAATTGATGAGACAAAAATACGTTTTCTTATGCTTCCATGAAGAACGTAGAATATAGTGACCTGAAAAGATCTGAGAAGTTTACCCCGGCATTGTATCAGGAAAAGGATGGTGTCTGGGAAGGGGGAAGTGTGAGTCAGTTTACCCCTGTGATGACATTCCGGTTATGGGAGAGATTCTCGGAGACATGTCTGGAGGTGTCAGAAAGTATGGAAGTGAATGGAAAGAAAACTTTCGGATATGATGTGCCGGTTATTTATAAAAGAATATGATTGTGAACCGGCTGTGGGAGACGGAGTGAAAAGAATAACTGATATAAAAGCCGCCTAAACCGGTAAAAATATGGAAATAAAAAGAAAAGAGGACAGCAAATGTGTACAGCAGCAACTTATAAGACAGCAGATTTTTATTTTGGACGTACCCTGGATTATGAATTTTCCTATGGGGATGAAGTGGCAGTCCTGCCACGGAATTATGCACTTGCCTTCCGGCATATGGGTACATTAAAAGCGCATTATGCCATAATCGGAATGGCATATGTGGTGGGGGATTATCCCCTGTATTATGATGGATCAACGAAAAAGGACTGGGCATGGCAGGACTTAATTTTGTGGGAAATGCCATGTATCAGGAAGTAGTGGAAGGAAGAGAAAATATCGCGCAGTTTGAATTTATTCCATGGATTCTGGCACAGTGTGCATCGGTTGAGGAGGCAAGGGAAAAACTTGAAAAAATGAATCTTGTGGGGACGCAGTTTGGCGAGCAGCTTCCGGCGGCGCAGCTGCACTGGATCATTGCGGATGAAAAGGAGTGTATCGTCGTGGAATGTATGGTGGACGGGCTGCATGTGTATGACAATCCGGTGGGGGTGCTGACCAACAATCCGCCATTTCCGCAGCAGATGTTTTTATTGAACCAGTATATGCATCTTTCCCCGAAGCAGCCGGTCAATACGTTTTGCGAGCAGCTTCCATTGGAGCAGTACAGCCGCGGTATGGGAGCGTTGGGACTGCCGGGAGATCTTTCTTCCACATCGCGTTTTGCCCGCGTGGCGTTTACCAGACTGCATGCTATGTCCGGAGAGTCCGAGGCGGAAAGTGTCAGTCAGTTTTTCCACATTTTAGGTTCGGTTGACCAGCAGCGCGGATGTTGTGAGGTGGCAGATGGCAAATATGAAATTACGTTGTATACTTCCTGCTGCAATGCAACAAAAGGAATCTATTACTAACGACGTATGAAAATCATCAGATCACGGCGGTGGATATGCACAGGGAAAATCTTGATGGGGAGACGCTTGTGCATTACCCGGTTGTGAAAGGGGAACATATTTTGTGGCAGAATTAAAAGTGTGGGACATATGGAAAAAAGTTATGGATTAAGTCCCGGAGAAATATGGTAATGGGACACATGGTAAAAAAGTTATGAATTAAGTCCCGGAAAATATGGCGGTGGGACATATAGAAAATTTCTTTGCGTTTATGTCCTGTTTAATAGAACAAATGGGACATAAGAAGGAAGTTTTACACCATATGTCTCGAGCCAAAGGAAAGGGGGACATAAAAGGGATGTTTTATGCCATATGTCTCAGAGCCAAAGAGAAGAGGGACATAACACAATATGTCCACACAAAAGAGGAGAAGGAAATTTTAAAATGAAATATATTCCATTAATCATCGTGTTACTTCTGATTCTGGCAATTCTGGTTTTGGTCTTTTACGGAGTGTCCCGTGTGAAACGATTTTCCAGACAATTGTTCGGCACAGATGATATTATACAGGGAGTGAAAAAAGCACAGGAGGATGCCGCGTCAACACCGCGTTCGGTTTCTGCGATGACAAGGATTGCCCTGCCTCAGATCGTTTCCGATTTCCCGGATTTTCAATACGATGAGATGAAGCAGCGCGCAGAAAATGCCCTGACACAGTATCTGCAGGCGCTGACGGCACAGGATGTGGAAATTCTGCAGGAAGGAAACGGGGACTTAAAGGAGCAGCTCCGTTCACAGATCAGTTCGGCTGTTTCACAGGGAAAATGTGAGCATTTTACACAGGTAAAGATCCATCAGACGGAGATTGCCCGATACCGCAAGGAGGCAGGACGGTGCATCGTGACATTTCAGTCTGCAGTGGAAAGTTTCCACTATGTGACAGATGAGGCGAATGTTGTAGTTCGGGGATCGGATCATACTTTAGAGCAGAGCCGCTATAATACAGATCTTGTTTATATTCAAAACCGTGCGCTTGCAAAAGATGCCGCAGACAATGCAATTGGGATTACCTGTCCAAACTGTGGGGCACCTGTCACAAATCTCGGAGCAAAGTTCTGTGAGTATTGCGGAGCCGGAATTATAGAATTAAATGTACATGCATGGTCATTTGAAAATATTGAGGAAGCGTAAGTTTTTTATGAAGCAAAAATTTGATCTTATTATCTTGCGTTTCCTGTGATATTGTGTTAAAGTACATATTGTTCTGAATATGAGAACCACAGAGTGATGACAGAGGTCACACGAAGGGGTACACCACCGCGGGTGTAGCTTTCTTCGTGTGGCCTTTTTTGATTTCAGAAAATTTTCTACAACCGTATAAAAGGAGGTCTTACATGGTACATATCAACGGAAAAGACATGGATGTGGCAGGGCAGTCCCTGATGGCATACCTGGAAGCAAATGATTATGAGAAGGGAACCTTTGTTGTGGAATGCAACGAGGAGATCATCCATAAAGAGGATTACAAAACGTACATCCTAAAAGACGGAGACATTATAGAAATCGTCCAGTTTATGGGAGGTGGCTGCGGTACATCTCAGATGTATCGCTAAAGAGTACAGTGTCGGTTCATTTGCAAAGTAAATTTTTCCTGGGGAGATGTTCCCGTTGGTACATCTCAGATGTATCGCTAAAGAATACAGCACCGGTTCATTTGCGAAGCAAATATATCACACAGTCCAATTAATCATAAAACAGCTTGCAAAAGTGGGAATGAACAAAACCACAGCAGAAAAATATCACAGAAAATACAAAGGTAGTGTAAAACGAATTATGAAAAAATCGCCCCTCTTTTTCCTTGGCGTTGACCAATTATAGGTTACTTACAGAAAATCCCGTCAAGGCTGAATTTAATGGTCTAACGGTCTTTCAGTCCGGTCTTACCCAGTTTTCAACGTAAAATTAAGGTCATTTCAGTCAAAGAAAGGGAGAGTAAATGCCTATATAGCCCAGAATCGTTGATTTTACTGGAGTTGAATCGTTTGTGGAAGTATGAAGTTGACACTACCAATACAAGAAAGAAGGAAGAAAAAATGAAGAATGACACATTTACATTAGGAGGAAAAGAATTCTCCTCGCGTTTTATTTTAGGATCAGGAAAATATTCCATGGAGCTGATCAAGGCTGCCGTTGAAAACGCCGGAGCACAGATTATTACATTAGCAGTGCGCCGCACCAACACAAAGAAAAAAGAAAACATTCTGGACTTTATCCCGGATAACGTAACATTGCTTCCAAACACTTCAGGTGCAAGAGATGCAAAAGAAGCAGTCCGCATTGCGCGCATGGCAAGAGAACTTGGATGCGGAGATTTCGTAAAGGTTGAGATTATGAAAGACAGTAAATATCTGCTGCCGGATAATGTGGAGACCGTAAAGGCGACCGAAATGCTGGCAAAAGAAGGATTTGTGGTGCTTCCATACATGTATCCGGATCTGTATACCGCACGTGATCTGGTCAATGCCGGAGCCGCAGCTGTTATGCCATTGGCGTCTCCGATCGGTTCTAATAAAGGTCTGGCAACGAAAGAATTTATCCAGATTCTGATTGATGAGATTGATCTGCCGGTAATTGTGGATGCCGGAATCGGAAGACCTTCCCAGGCATGTGAGGCAATGGAGATGGGAGCTGCCGCAGTTATGGCAAATACCGCAATTGCAACAGCCGGAGATGTCCCGGCCATGGCGGGGGCATTCAAGGCAGCCATTGAAGCTGGAAGAAGTGCATATCTGTCGGGACTGGGCCGTGTACTTGAGCGTGGTGCTTCCGCAAGTGATCCGCTGACCGGATTTTTAAGAGACTAGGGGGCGTAATCATGGCAGAAAATCAATTTTTTATCGACTCCGATAAGTTAAGCGAAGCTGCATTGGAGCGCAAACATAAACTGGAAACCGATCCGTCGAGCAGAACGAACCATATGGAATATATGCCGGGGATGGAACAGATCGATCCAACCATAAGAAATAAAGTCCTTTCCGAGATGGACAGTTACGATTACAACAAATATACGGCAAGAGATGTGCAGAATGCATTAGAGCATGAAACCTGCAGCGTTGAGATTTTAAAGCATTGCTTTCGCCAGCCGCAGAGCCGTTTTTGGAGCGCATGGCACAGCGTGCAAAGATCGAGACAGGCAAGCATTTCGGAAATACGGTGTATCTGTTCACACCGCTTTATATTGCAAACTACTGCGAGAATTACTGTGTGTATTGCGGATTTAACTGCTACAACGACATTCATCGTAAGAAACTGACTTTTGAGGAAATCGAGCATGAGATGAAAGTCATTGCAGACTCCGGCATTGAGGAAATCCTGATGCTGACCGGAGAAAGCCGTGCGCAGAGTGATGTCGAGTATATCGGGGAAGCCTGCAGGCTGGCAAAAAAATATTTCCGCAATATCGGTCTGGAAATTTATCCGGTCAACAGCGATGAATACCGGTATCTGCACGAATGCGGCGCTGATTACGTGACGGTATTCCAGGAAACCTATGACAATGTCAAATACGAAACCCTGCATCTGATGGGGCATAAGCGTGTATTCCCATACCGTTTTGAGGCACAGGAGCGTCGCTGATGGGCGGCATGCGCGGTGTCGGATTTTCCGCATTGCTTGGACTTTCCGATTTCCACAAAGATGCACTGGCTTCTGCACTGCACATTTATTATCTGCAGCGCAAGTATCCATATGCGGAGTATTCCCTGTCCTGTCCGCGTCTGCGCCCGATCATCAACAACGACAAGATCAATCCGCTTGACGTGCACGAAAAGCAGTTGTGCCAGATTCTGTGTGCGTACCGTATTTTCCTGCCGTATGTCGGTATCACCGTTTCTTCCCGCGAGCAGAAACATTTCCGTGACGGCATCGTAAAGATTGCAGCGACAAAGGTATCTGCGGGAGTGTCTACCGGAATCGGAGATCATGAGAGCAAGTATACCGGAAAGGATACCGGAGAATCCGGAGATGAGCAGTTTGAAATCTCCGATGGAAGAAGCTTTGACCAGATGTATAACGATATGGAAAGCGAAGGTCTGCAGCCGGTATTAAATGACTATGTCTATGTATAGAAAATCTGCGTGACCAACCGTGCGCTGGCAGAGCATCCTTTTTTAGAACAGTTAGCGTGCGTGCTTGCCACAAAACCGTATGCGATGATCCTGCGGGAAAAAGATCTCACGGAAGAGGCATACGAAGAACTTGCGGGAAAAGTAAAAAAGTTGTGTGAAAACACGGACACAGGCTGATTCTGCACAGCTTCCCGGATGTTGCAATGCATCTGGGGTGTACGGCCATTCATATGCCGCTGCATCGGTTTACAGAGATGCCGGAAGAACAAAAGCAAAAATTTCTGGTGCGCGGTGTCTCCGTACATTCAGTGGACGATGCGCGCCTGGCAGAACAATGCGGGGCAACCTATCTGACGGCAGGGCATGTGTTTGTGACCGATTGTAAAAAAGGACTGGCACCGAGAGGACTTGATTTTTTGCATGAGGTGTGCAGCTCTGTGAAAATTCCGGTATACGCAATTGGCGGGATTCATGAAGAAAATATGGAAAGCTGCATCCAGTCAGGTGCAGCAGGCGTGTGCATGATGTCGAAATATATGAAAATCTGATTTTGGGTATTCATTTTTTATTACTAAAAAAGTGTAAAATTTTCGATGAAAAAACCATTGTAAGGTGTTATACTGGCAGAAGCATGAGGATAAATGTCAGGAAACATGAAAGAAGAGGTTACCAGTCAATAAAAATGAGTAACATACTGGAAAAACAGTTTTTAAAACAAAGAAATGATTTTGAAAAATCCTGTGTGGAGAGAGATAAAAAATACCACTTTCCGCAAGGAGTGATTTTTGAAACAGATATCGCATATGCAAAGGATAAAGACAAAGCGCACCGTCTGGACAGATATCGTCCAAAAGGGAAAGAGACGCAGATACTTCCAGTGATTATCAATGTCCATGGGGGAGGGCTGCTTCTCGGAAATAAGGAATTTAACAAGTATTTTTGTGCGCTGCTCAGTAAGAGGGGATTTCTGGTGTACAGCATGGAGTACCGGCTCATCCCGGACTGTACATTTTTTGATCAGCTGCGTGACATCTTTCTTGCAATGGATTTTGTAAAGGAACATGCTGCAGCAGACGGAGGAGATCTGTCGCATGTCTATCTTGTCGGGGACAGTGGCGGTGCCTGTCTGGCCACTTATGCAAATGCAATACAGAACAGCAAAAAAATTGCAAAGGCAGCGGGCGTAAAACCGTCTGAGCTTAAGGTGCACGCACTTGGTCTCATCAGTGGGATGTTTTATACGGCAAAATTTGATAAGATTGGTCTGTTTCTTCCAAAATATCTGTATGGAAAACAGTACAAAAAAGCACCATTTGCGGCCTATGTAAACCCGGAAAATCCGGAGCTGCTTTATGCGCTTGCACCGGCATGGCTGGTGACAAGCCATAACGATCATCTGAGAAATTACACGATCCGTTTTGAGAAGGCGCTGACAGCTGCAAAGAAAGAGCATGAGATTGTTGATTTTCCGAAAAACAAAAAACTGACGCATGCATTTTCTGTGTTTGAACCGTTTCTTCCGGAGAGTCATGCCGTTATTGATATGCTTACGGAATATCTCAGAAAATTTTGACATCGGAGTGGAAAAAACGGAATCAGATTTAGATAACAGAACAGGGAGATTGCAGCGAATGCTGCATTCTCCCTGTTTTTAGCTGATCATATCCAAAAACATCTGATGGATCTTCCGGTCGCTGTCGAGTTCCGGATGGAAAGCAATTGCGACCTGATTTCCATAGCGTACACCGACGATATGGTCATCGACTACTGAGAGAATCTCCACACCGTCCGATACACTCTCTACATAAGGGGCGCGGATAAAAGACATTGGAACCAGTCCGAGATCTTTAAATTCTGCCTTCGTATGGAAACTGCCGAGCTGGCGGCCGTAGGCATTTCTTTTTACCTGCATCGGGATTGTGCCAAAATGTTCCGGGGAGCCTAAAAGGATCAATCCGGCGCAGGTGCCAAGCACCGGCAGTCCATCAGTAATCTGCTTTCTCAGGGGATCAAACATTTTAAGTTCCCGGAGAAGTTTTCCCTGTACAGTGCTTTCCCCGCCCGGCAGGATCAGTCCGTCATACGGCTGGTCTAAGTCTGCCGCCTGACGCAGTTCCACGGTCTTTACCCCAAGTTCTTCCAATACATGTTCATGTTCGATAAATGCACCCTGCAGGGCAAGTACTGCAACAGTCATGTTTATTTCCCTCTTTCTGCCATCAGTAAGGCGATTTCCTGTTCGTTGATTCCGACCATGGCTTCTCCAAGCCCGGCAGATAATTCTGCGATCAGTTTTGCATCGGTGTAGTTGGTAACGGCTTTTACGATAGCAGCAGCACGTTTGGCAGGATTTCCCGATTTAAAAATTCCGGAACCGACAAAGACACCTTCTGCACCAAGCTGCATCATAAGTGCCGCATCGGCAGGGGTAGCAACACCACCGGCAGCAAAGTTTACAACCGGAAGTTTTCCATTGTTGTGGACATAGACAACCAGATCATACGGTACCTGTAATTCCTTTGCTGCTTCGAAAAGTTCATCTTCCCGCAGGCTGACAACTTTTGCAATCTGGCTGTTGATCTTTCGCATGTGGCGGACGGCCTGTACGACATCACCGGTACCTGGTTCCCCTTTGGTACGGATCATGGATGCACCTTCACTGATACGACGGAGTGCTTCACCGAGATCTTTGGCACCGCAGACAAACGGAACCTTGAACTGGTGCTTATCGATATGGTAGACGTCATCGGCAGGAGAGAGCACTTCACTCTCGTCGATATAGTCGATCTCGATAGCCTCTAAAAGCTGTGCCTCTACAAAATGACCGATCCGGCACTTGGCCATAACCGGGATGGATACGGCTTCCTGAATGCCGCGGATCATCTGAGGATCGCTCATGCGGGAAACGCCGCCGGCTGCACGGATGTCGGCAGGAATCCGTTCGAGTGCCATGACGGCGCATGCGCCGGCTTCTTCTGCAATTTTTGCCTGTTCTGGTGTGGTGACGTCCATAATTACGCCACCTTTTAACATCTGTGCAAGGTTTTTATTTAATTCATACTGTTCTGCTGTGCTCATCGGTATTCTTCTCCTTTTTTTCAAAAATTTGTTTTATGCCGGTCATTATAGAACTTGATTGGATATATGGAAATAGCCAAAATAAATATTTATTATAAGACCAGAACGACAAAACGACGTTTAATGATATAAAATCACATGATGTAGTAATAAAAACTATATAATATAGTAGACATGCGATGACAAATGGTGTAATATGATGTGTGACATAAAAGGAGTAGAAAACGGAGGCGGGATGAAGCTGAAACAGCGCACGATTTATTATCAGGATGAACTGCATGACGAGTTTGCCGGAGATCATATTAAAGCAAAACATATTGGACAGGATTACCGGTATATCCGGGTACGTCCGTTGGAACGTATGCTGCACGGATTCTGGTATGGCTTAGTTGCAATTCCGCTTGCACGTCTTTACATGAAACTGCATTTTTCACATAAAATAATAAACAAAGAAGTGTTAAAGCAGGCCGGAAACAGTGGATTTTATCTGTATGGGAATCATACACATTTTCTGGCGGATGCGCTGATACCAACGCTGGTAAATCATCCGCGGGAAACGGCGGTGATCGTGCATCCGAACAATGTTTCCATGCCGGTGCTGGGGCGGATTACACCATATCTTGGGGCACTTCCGCTGCCGGATGACAGAGGTGCCATGAAACATTTTCTGGAGGCATTGACCTGGCATACCGATTGTGGAGATTGTATTATGATCTATCCGGAAGCACATATCTGGCCGTTTTATACCGGAATACGGCCGTTTCCTGATACATCATTCCGCTATCCGGTGCAGCAGAAACTTCCGGTTTTCTGTCTGACCAATACTTATCAGCGCAGGGGAAAGTCTCACATTCCGCAGATCGTAACGTATCTGGATGGGCCATTTTATCCGGATGCAGAATTGCCTGCAAAACTGCAAAAAACGCAGCTGAGGGATCAGGTGTATGAAGCCATGGGAAAACGGGCGCAAAACAGCAATATGGAAATGATCCGTTATATAAAAAAAGACACTGACAGGGAGAAATCATTCATATGAGAAATATTCTTTTTTGTGGAAACAGTAAAGTATTTGATGGTGTGCTTACATGCATGTTGTCTGTTTTAAAAAGAACACATGCAACAGATCCGTTCTGTTTTTATATTTTCACAATGGACATGACGCGGATCAGACCGGAATATACGCCGATCAGCGAAGATATGACAGATTTTCTGGAGCGCGTTGCAAAAAAATTTCATCCGCAGAACCGGGTGATTTCGGTGGATGTAACAGTATTATATGAGCGTTATTTCGGAGGATGTCCGAATGAAAGTGCTTATTGTTCGCCATATACACTTTTGCGCCTGCTGGCAGATCTGGTGCCGGGAATGCCGGATAAACTGTTGTATCTGGATGCGGATATTCTGTTTCAGAGAGATATCCGCCTGCTGTATGACAAGGATGTGTCACACGTGGAATATGCCGCGGCAAGGGATCATTATGGCAAGTATCTGATCTCCCCGGATTATATTAATGCGGGGGTATTGCTGCTTAATATGAAAAATATCAGAAGAACCGGTCTGTTTATGAAAGCACGAAAGCTGCTTCAGACCAAAAAACTCATTTTTGCGGACCAAAGCGCGATTATTCGCAGTACGCGTGCGAAAATGCTGCTCCCGCAGAAATTTAATGATCAGAAATTTTTACATAAACATACCGTTGTGAGACATTTTTCCAGGCGGCTGTTTTATCTGCCGTATCCGCATACGGACAACATCAAACAATGGGAGGTAGAACGGGTGCATACGGTATTTCATTACCATGCATTTGATGACATTTTAAAAGAGTATCTGTATTTAAAACATATTTACGAAAAAAGGAAACACATATAAATTGCTGCATCCGGATGAAACGGATGCAGGGGAGGAGAAGGATCATGAAAGAGAAAATGAATAAAATACCGGTGTTTTACGCATGTGATGATAATTTTGTGAAATACACGATGGTTTCACTGCAGTCGATGATGGATCATGCATCCAAAGAGGCACAGTATGAAATTCATGTACTTCATACCAATATTTCGGAAGAAATGCAAAAGAAGATGCATGCTATGGAGAATGCAAATTTTTCTGTGCAGTTTGATCATGTGACGGAATATTTACATTCCATACAGGAGAAACTTCCGCTTCGGGATTATTATTCCAAAACAACATATTTTCGCCTGTTTATCGCGGAAATGTTTCCGGAAATAGACAAAGCCATTTATATCGACAGCGATACGGTTGTGCTGGGGGATATTGCACAACTGTATGCTTATGATCTTGGAGATGCTTATGTGGGAGCGTGCAAGGAGCAGGTGATGATCCAGGAAGATGTATATGGCACTTATGTGGAGAAGGTGCTTGGGGTGGAACGCGACAATTATTTCAATGCGGGGATGCTGGTCATCAATTGTGAACAGTTTCGTAAAAATCACGTGTTAGAGCAGTTTATGGAACTTCTCCCGATGTACAATTTTGTGGTCACACAGGATGAAGATTATCTGAATCTGATCTGTCACAACAAGGTGTGCTGGCTGCCCCAGAAGTGGAATGTGGAAGTGTTCGGCCAGATCCCGTGCAGGGAAGAAGAAATCTGTGTGCTGCATTATATTATGGTCTCGAAGCCGTGGCATTACAGTGACTGCCGCCTGCAGGAATATTTCTGGAAGAGCGCACAAAAGACCAGTGTGTATGCCGAGATCCGTCAGGTGCTTGAGAGTTATACGGATGAAGAAAGAAAGCGGGATGCGGAGTCCTGTGACCGTCTGATGCAGACCGCAAAGGATGAGATCGCTAAGGAAAATAATTACCTGAATCTGGTGAAAGCAGGAAAATTAAAGTCCAAAGACCGTCTGGAAGTTCTGGAAAAAATTGCTTTGTACGAAAGAGAAGGCCGTTTTGGGGAAGATGTGGAGGAAGATCCACCGACGCGGCAGCTTCAGCCGTCAGAGATTGATTATCTGCGTAAGAAACTGAAAAGCCGCATCAAGACCAATCTGACCTACAAGGTGGCACGGTCATTTTTGAATAAGATTATTGAGAATAAACAACTGATCATAAAGGATGTCGTTGGAATTGAATATATGGATGCACTGACTTCCGGTGCGGTGATTACCTGTAATCATTTCAACGCATTTGACAGCTTTGCCATGCAGATTGCCTATGAAAAATCAAAGCAGTGCAAAAAACGCCGGCTTTACCGTGTGATCAGGGAAGGAAACTATACGAATTTTCCGGGATTTTACGGAATGCTCATGCGAAACTGTTACACGTTTCCGCTGAGCTCGAACCGTGAGACGATGAAGAAATTTTTAAGTTCCATGGATACTGTGCTGCAGCACGGAGATTTCATGCTGGTCTATCCGGAGCAGAGTATGTGGTGGAATTACCGCAAACCGAAGCCGTTAAAGAAGGGTGCCTATACATTTGCCGCCAAAAACCATGTGCCGGTGCTGCCTTGCTTTATCACCATGGAAGACAGCGACATCCTCGGCGATGATGGCTTTTATGTGCAGGAATACACGATACACATTGCAGAGCCGATTTATCCGGACCCACAGAAAACACAGGCAGAAAATGTGGATGCGATGCGCAGGAAAAATGCTGCTGTGTGGAAACAGATTTACGAAGAGTTTTACGGAATTCCTTTAGTATACGATACTGCGGAAGCAGTGCAGTATGTGGGAAAACCGACCAATATCGCATAAGAACAGATACCAGACCGCCGGAGGATGCCTCCGGTGGTTTTTTCATAATTGGATTGACAGAAAAGCAGTGTGAGAGTACTATACTACTTAGCAATGCTAAATAGCACCACTAAATAAAAAGAAAAGGGATGGGTATGGAAGAAAAGTATATACAGCAGTTTAAAAAGGGAGCATACGAAATGATCCTGCTTTCGCTGATCGCCCAAAAAGAAACATACGGTTATGAGATTCTGACGGAAATACAAAAACAGGGTGGTGAAATCTTTGCATTTGCCAAAGAGGGAACCATTTATCCGATCTTGTACCGTCTGACAAAGGCAGGACTTATCCAGTACCGCCTGGTGCCGGCGAAAGCAAACGGGGGCGAAAAAAAATATTATTCGCTTACCGGAGAGGGAAAAGATATGCTCGAAAAAATGAAAAATTTCTGGGAAAACTACAAGGATTGTGTGGATGGATTTATGAAAGGGGATGCGTAATATGAACAGAGAAACCTATATACGGAAAGTAAAAAAACAACTGGACTGTTCCGTGAAAGAAAAAGAGGAGATCGTGCGGGATCTTCAGGAGATTTTTGATTCTGGAAAAGAGCATGGAAAAAGCGAAAGCCAGATCATAAAACAGCTCGGAAAACCGCAGGCGTATGCACAGGCGCTCGGCTGTGGCAGACAGACCATGCCGCTGTCCGGAAAACGAAAAGTTGCTGTAGTGTTTTTGGCGGTGGGTGGACTGTTCTGTCTGTATGCACTGGGCAAAGTCTGCGGTTTCGGATGCCGAAAAATGCCATTGGCGGTGGGGATGCGATGACAATGATCGTGCTGCAAAACTCGTCACCGGTAAACAGCAGCGAGATTTTTGGGGGATTGGCGGTCATCTGTATGGTTGCACTGGTTTTCCTTTTACGAAAGAGGAAAAAATAAGGAGAGGAATATTAAGAAATAATGGAACACATAAAGAAAAAACTAGCGGTAATTGTTGTGTTTTTCGCTGTTTTTATTGGAATTGTTACAATCTGGACAGTCCGAAAACAAAGCCAGCCAAAATTGACAGCGGTCACATGGAAATTAGAGGAAGAAGCGGATTTAGACGGCAACGAGCTTTCATCCTACGCAAAAGATCCTTCCAAAAGCAAGGTCGTTCTGACATTTAAAAAAGATCAGACCTATCGGTGCAAAAATCTTGAAAACAAAAAAATCTGGAAGGGAACATACACACTGTCGCGTACAAAATCGAAAGATACCTACATGTTGCATCTCGTTCCGGATCAGGGAACGGCATCGTACTATGGCGTGTATGGGACACGCGAGTATGAAGATGGTACTGGGCACATGTCGGTCATACTGACCACAAAAGACAAAATTTTATCATTCCTTGCAGAATAAGGCAAAGACAGCAATTCCGGCTGTTCCTTTTACTGTCTGCGGAACTGTGAGGGTGTCATGCCGGTAAGTTTTTTAAACATCACGATAAAATGGCTGGAATCTGTATAACCGACATCGTGTGAGATCTCCTGGATTTTGCGGTCACGGCGCATAAGCAGCAGTTCTTTTGCCTTGGTGATCCGGTAGTTTGTTAAATATTCGTAGACGGAGCAGCCTAGGTAGCGCACAAACAGGCGGGACAGGTATTGCGGGGATACATAGACCTGCCGGCATAACTTTTCGGCGGTCAGGTCTTCCATATAGTGTGTTTCGATCAGCCGCAATACGGGCTCAACATATTTTTCCCACAGGGGATTGCTGGTATTTGCGTGGAAAAATCCATTGGAAAACGTTAGCAGCAGTGCATAACAGTCGCAGGAAAGCTGGTGTGTATTGACTGGTGCTGTTTCAAAACGTGCTACAGCACGGTCGATTACAGCTTTGATTTCCAGAGCATTTTCCTTTTCTGTAAAAATTATGCGGTTGTTGCCAAGAATCTGCGGCAGATGTGCTTCCATTGTACCGCCAAATGTTGCAAAACACGTAATCCATGCAGAGGTGTCTGCTGCATGGTAAGCATGTGGGACATGCGGTGTGATCAGAATGCCGTGACCTTCGGGCAAAAAATATTCTTTTCCGTCAATTGTGAAAATGCCACAGCCTTCTTCTGTCTGCAAATAGTGATAGATTGGGTAACCTTGTGGACGGCTGAGCGCTTCCTGCAGCCAGTGGTTTCCAATGGAATCAAACTGGAATGGTTCTTTGCTGAGCGTGTTGCTGAAATAGATTGCCATGAGATACCTCCACTTCTTTTTTCTATGGCATCATAGCATATTTCAACAGAAAAAGAAATAGTTTCAAAATGTTATATAAATTGGTTTATCATGTTATACAAATATAAAAGATTGTATCGTATAATAGGGAAAATCAACGAAAACAAAAAATGAGACATAAATTCAGAATCGAAAAGAAAAGGAGAAAACTATGAGCACGCATTTTAAGAGAATCCTCTACGGAGGAGATTACAACCCGAATCAGTGGACGAAGGATATCTGGCAGGAAGATATGCGCATTTTTAAGGATGCACACATCAATACCGCGACAATCAATGTATTTTCATGGGCAAAGATCCAGCCATCGGAGCATGAATATAATTTTGATGAGCTTGACGAGATCGTGGATATGCTTTCGAAAGAAAATTACGATATCGTATTTGCCACGTCCACGGCAGCCCTTCCGGGATGGATGGTGCGTAAATATCCGGAAGTGATGTTTACCGATTAGAAGGAAGACAGCACAAATTTGGCGGCCGTCACAATGCCTGCCCGAATTCTTTTGTGTTTAAACATTATGCGCGTGAACTGGCATATAAACTGGCAGAGCGCTATGCAGACAATCCACATGTGACCTGCTGGCATGTCAGCAACGAATATGGAAACGAGTGTTTCTGTGAGAACTGTCAGAAGGCATTCCGTGTGTGGCTGAAAGATAAGTATAAGACAATTGATGCATTAAACAGGGCCTGGAATATGGAATTCTGGGGACATACCGTTTACGACTGGGATGATGTGGTACCGCCAAATGCGTTAAGTGACGGAATCGGAAGTGAAAAGACCGCTTTTGCAGGTATTTCCATTGATTATCGCAGATTTTATTCGGACAGCCAGTTAGCGTGCTTCAAGATGGAGCGCGACGCTATAAAGAGTGTGAAACCGGATGCATTTGTTACCACAAACCTGATGGGAACGTTTAAAGGACTTGATTATTTCAAATGGGCAAAAGAGATGGATGTTGTATCCTGGGATAATTATCCTTCCTATGATACGCCGTGGAGCAGCATTGCCATGACACACGATCTGATGCGCGGTTTAAAAGATGAGCCGTTTATGCTGATGGAGCAGACACCAAGCCAGCAGAACTGGCAGAAATACAATTCCCTGAAACGTCCGGGGCAGATGCGTGCACAGAGTTATCAGACACTGGCACATGGGGCAGACACGATCCAGTTTTTCCAGCTTCGCAGAAGTGTGGGCGGATGTGAGAAATTCCATGGCGCTGTGATTGCACATGCAGGAAGTGAAAATACCCGTGTTTTCCGTGAGGTGGCTCAGCTTGGCGCGGAGCTGGAAAGCTTTGGAGACCGTACTTTGGGATCACGCAATGAAGCGGAAGTCGGACTGATTTTCGACTGGGATAATTACTGGGCACTGGAGTACACCAGCGGTCCGTCCGAGGATTTAAAAATGTGGATCAGATTCATCAGTACTATCAGTATTTTTACAAAAAGAATATTGGTGTGGATATGATTCCTGTGGATGCGGATTTTTCAAAATACAAGATTGTTGTGGCACCGGTGCTTTATATGGTATAGGATGGCATGAAAGAAGCACTGGAGAATTTTGTGAAAAATGGAGGGATTCTGATTACTACGTTTATGAGCGGAATTGTCGGACAGTCGGATAATGTATATCTGGGCGGTTATCCGGGACCGCTCCGCGAGATGGCGGGGGTATGGGTTGAGGAGATTGATGCCCTTGCACCGGAACAGAAAAATAAGGCAAAGTTTGCAGACGGCAGTACAGCAGCATGTGGTCTTCTGTGCGATCTGATGCATTTAGAGGGTGCGAAAGCACTTGCCTCTTATGAGGAAGATTTCTATGCGGGAATGCCGGCAGCATCGAAGAATACATACGGAAAAGGTACCACATATTATATTGCAACCCAGTTTGAGGAAGAAGGGCTTGCAAAGATTTTGGATCAGGCAGTCCAGGAGGCCGGAGTTTCATCCGTTATCCCGGAAGAAACCGGACTTGAAGTTGTCACACGTGTCAGTGATACCACGCGATTCTATTTTGTCATGAACTTTACGGATGAGGAGCAGATTCTGCCGGAGAGTCTGACCGGAAAGAAAGACATGATCAGCCAAAAGATGACAGAACACGGAATGAAATTGAAAAAATGGGATGTCCTTTTACTGGAAGAACATCTGTAAACAAAAGACAGCGCCGGAATCCGGGAAAGTGGATCCGGTGCTGTTTTTATTCCCGTTTAAAGTACAGGTTTGCATGGTATCTCTCCCCTCCTGGTAATCTTTTCATTATTTTCTTGATTTTATCACAGAACAGTTCATACAACATCGATCTATCTTGCAAATTGTTATGCATTCTTTTGATTTTGCAAAATCCTTAAAGTTTTCTTAACCAGGCATGAACAGTTGAAGGGACAGTGGAAATTTTATTCGGGATTGTGTATACTGAAACTATCCTGACAATTGCAGATTTTCAGAAAAGAGGGAAATACTATGAAGAAAAGATTATACAAGAGCAGTACAGATAAAAAGGTTTGTGGAGTATGTGGCGGAATCGCAAACTATTTTGACGTAGATCCGACCGTGATTCGTCTGATCTGGGTGATCTTTACACTTGTGGGTGGCAGTGGACTGATTGCATACATCATTGCGGCCATTATCATGCCGATGAAATGTAACATAAAATGATAGAAAACCGAAAGGAGAATTAATAAATATATGTGGGCTTACGAAAGTGTTTTTTATCAGATTTATCCGCTTGGGTTCTGCGGAGCACCATTTGAAAATGACGGTGTGCTGGAACATAGAATTGAAAAAGTAAATGACTGGATTCCTCATATTAAAAAATTAGGGGCCGATGCCATTTATTTTTCTCCGGTATTTGAGTCGGACACACATGGATACAATACCAGAGATTATACAAAGATTGATACCCGCCTGGGTACAAATGAGGATTTCGCAAATGTATGCAGCAATCTGCACAAAGAAGGAATCCGCGTGGTACTTGACGGTGTATTCAACCATGTGGGAAGAGGGTTCTGGGCATTTGAGGATGTCTTGAAAAACCGGGAGCAGTCCCCTTATGTGAACTGGTTCGGACGCATTGCCTTTGACGGAAATTCCAACTACAATGACGGCTTATGGTATGAGGGCTGGGAAGGAAACTATGATCTGGTCAAACTGAACCTGCGCAATGAAGAGGTGATCCAGCATATCTTTTCTGCCATCAAAGGATGGGTAGACGAATTTGATATTGACGGACTGCGGCTGGACGTGGCATATTGTCTGGATCATGATTTTGTGCGCAGACTGCGCAGTTTCTGTAATGAATTAAAACCGGACTTTTTCCTTGTTGGAGAGACACTGCATGGGGATTATAACCAGTTGATGAACGATGAAAGCTGCATTCTGTGACGAACTATGAGTGTTACAAGGGATTGTATTCCAGCTTTAACTGCATGAATATGTTTGAGATCAATCATTCCCTGCTTCGTCAGTTCGGACCGGAAAACTGGACGTTATATAAGGGAAAACACCTGTTGTCTTTCGTGGATAATCATGATGTGACCCGTGTGGCCTCCATTCTGACCAATAAAAATCATCTGCCGCTGATTTACGCGCTTGCTTTTGGGATGCCGGGAATCCATGCGTATATTACGGAAGTGAGTGGGGCGCAGAAGGACGCAAAGAAGATGGAGATCCGGCACTTCGTCCATCGTTTGAGAAACCGGAGTGGAATGATCTGACAGAGTGGATTTCCAGACTGGCAGAGGCAAAGAAACAGTCCAAAGCACTGCAGTATGGAAACTTTATGTCTAAAGTTCTGACCAATGGACAGTGCGTGTTTGAAAGAGAATGGGAAGGGGAACGCGTCTACGTTGCGATCAATGCGGCAGACAGTCCGTTTTATGCAGGATTTGATGCCGGAGCAGCGGAAGCCACCGACCTGATCACCGGAGAAAAAATTGCATTGAATGGTGGATTTGAGATTCCGGGATATCGGCGTTTTTCCTGCGGGTGTAATATGGTAGCGGATTTTGAATTAAAGAAGCTGGTAAAGCCATTGCAGGACTGGTTTGATGGGCATGCACGCGTACTCCCCTGGAGAGATGATCCGAAGGCATATAAAGTATGGATTTCTGAGATCATGTTACAGCAGACAAGGGAGAAGCCGTTAAACCTTACTTTGCACGGTTTATGGAGGCACTTCCCGATGTGGAGGCGCTTGCCGCGTGTCCGGAGGATCGTTATCTGAAACTGTGGGAAGGACTTGGTTACTACAACCGTGTCCGGAATCTGCATGCCGCAGCGGAACAGATTATGGAGCAGTATGGCGGGACAATTCCGGATACGGTGGAAGAACTGCTTCGCCTGAAAGGCATCGGAAGCTATACGGCAGGAGCGATCGCTTCGATTGCCTATAACCGGCCGGTTCCGGCGGTGGACGGGAAT
>ERZ860009.448-NODE-448-length-18874-cov-1.689038_pt1 | contig 18874 bp, 21 predicted proteins | sample MGYA00510114_ERZ860009 | MGnify/ENA primary metagenome ERZ860009 (study PRJEB30046, sample SAMN00715177) | human gut metagenome | study: EMG produced TPA metagenomics assembly of the A metagenome-wide association study of gut microbiota in type 2... | reverse complement strand
GGCGCCGGCGCTTTGATAGCTGACGGACCGTCGGCCTGATGGGCGGAAGTCCGTCTCCTTTATAGTGACCGCTATTCTGTTCATTCTGTCCTGCGGTCTGACCCAATTTATGTCCACACTGCTTCAGCAGCTTTGCTGTGTCCGATCGGTATTGCTATTGCTAAACAGCTTGGCGCTGATCCGAAAGCAGTATTGATGGCGATCGCAGTTGCTGCTTCTTGTGCTTTTGCAACTCCGGTAGGCACTCCTCCGAATACTTTGGTACTTGGCCCCGGCGGCTACAAATTCATGGACTACGTAAAATGCGGTACCGGCCTCGTTATCGTAGCCTTTATCGTATCCCTGGTTGTAATCCCAGTTGTTTGGCCTTTCTTCCCTGCTAATTAACAGTAAAAAAAGACTGCTTCTTTAAGAAGCAGTCTTTTTTCTATAATTCAGTCCTGTTTTCTAAAGGCTTCTGTCAAGGGCGGAATGATTTGTTTTTTACGGCTCAAAACGCCTGGCAGGTGATAGCATCCTTCCGCAGCAGCTTCGCCAAAAGCGTGAACAAGCTGTGTCTGAGGACTTCCTGCAGCTAAAAGATCTGTCGCTTCACCCAAAATATCAGTAACCATCAGCAGCGACAGGTCATAACCTTCCTGCTTACGAAATTCATTAAGAGCTTTCTGCAGTTCTCCTAACCGTTCTAAAGCCTGCTGCCGATCCATAATATTGATCTGACTGACCGTAATCCGGTGTTCGCCAAAATCGAATTCCTTAATATCATTACGCACAATATCCTGCACCGGCATCGTACCAATAGCAGAACCATGACGCAGTACTTCCATCGCAAAAGCTTCCGCATCCTCAATGCCGGCCTGCTCTGCCAAACGTTTAGCAGTATCCTGGTCAAAAAGAGTCGCAGTAGGAGAACGGAAATACAAAGTATCAGAAACTATAGCCGCAAATAAAATACCTGCCAAAGCCGGCGGCAGTTCGATACCTCTGTGCCAGGTAAGGTTGGCAACGATAGTAGCAGTTGAACCTACAGGCTCCTGTCTGATAAAGATCGGCGCGCCTGTCGTCAGCCCGCCCAGCCGATGGTGGTCAATGATTTCCAGCAAATGCGCTTCTTCAATGCCTTCCACCGCCTGACTGCGTTCATTATGGTCGACTAAAATAACCTCCTGACGATCGGGAACCAGCATCATACCACGATCCATCATCCCTACATATTTACCACGCTCCAACACCGGGTAACTGACAAATTTTGCCGCCAGCATCTTTTCTCTGACATCAGAAAGTAAGTCTGTCGTTTTCAGAGTACAAGGTTTTTCGTCATCACCAGCCTGACCTGAATGCTCTGATTGATCAGCCGGGCCGTAGTATAAGTGTCATAAGGCGTGCTGATGACAACAGCCTTATAACGCAGGGCCGTCTGCAGTACGATTGGCGTTATTTCCGTATCCCGCGTCAGAATCAAACCTGCGGCGCCGGCCTCCAGTACTGCCAGCTGTGCCTCAACTCTGTCACCGATGATAACCAGATCTCCATTTTTAATTGCCGTGCTAAGTGTTTCAGGCTCCGAAGCCCCAATTTTGATCTTACCATTAAAGGTATGTGTCAGATCACCGCAGATCAGCTGACCATCTAAAGTATGGACAATACTTCTGTAATCTGTTTCGCCGTCGTCCAGATCTTGAATTGACAGCTCATTATAATAACGTTTCGCCAGGTCGCCGACAGTAATGATGCCGACGATATTATTTTCCTGATCCAATACCGGTACGGATTTTAAACCTTCGTGCTCTACAAAAAGCCTGCCCACATCACGCAGTGACGCATCTGGCCCCACTGTCGGCGGCTGCGCCAGGCGTATATCACTTAACCGCGGATACAGATCATCTACTAATTTCGGTACCGGTATGCCAAAATGTTCCAGCACAAACTGTGTTTCCGGATTGATCTTGCCTGCACGTGCCGGAACTGCGTTCAAACCCAGCTGCTGCTTTAAATAAGCATAGGCGATGGCAGAACAGACCGAATCCGTGTCTGGATTACGGTGACCGATAACTAAAACCGTTTTTTCCATGCTTCCACCTTCTTATCCCCATATTTCTTACTTGTCATTGTAGCACAAAATAAAACTGTCAGCAGTAAATTTTAAGCAAAGAAACCTCCCGCAGAATGCAGAAGGTTTCTTTTGTTAATATTTACTGTTATTTTCTTTACTGCGGCGACCACCCAATTCGTTCAGCAGTTCTGCCGGATTGATATTATGATATGCCAGAAGCACTAAACAATGATACCACAAGTCGGACATCTCATACAAAACCTCTTTGCCGTTATTATTCTTGGAAGCAATGATAGTTTCTGCAGCTTCTTCGCCGACCTTTTTCAAAATCTTATCCTGTCCTGACATAAACAGGTAACGGGTATAAGATTTTTCGCCGCCATGGACGCGTTTGTCCTGAATGACGCGGTACAATTCAGCCAAAATACCGTGAATACCATCCGGTTCAGGTACCGGCAGATTTCTGCCCGCACCGCTGTTCCATAATGGATAACTGAAACAGGAATAATTTCCTGTATGGCAGGCTGCACCTTTTTGTTCAACCTTTACCAGCAGACTGTCACCATCACAATCATAATCAATACTGACGACCTTCTGCACATGGCCGCTGCTAGCGCCTTTGTTCCACAGCTCCTGACGGCTGCGACTCCAAAACCAGGTATAACCTGTTTCCACAGTCTTCGCCAGTGATTCGCCGTTCATATAGGCCAGCATCAGCACGGCATTGGTTGCTGCATCCTGAATAATGGCCGGAATCAAGCCTTTTTCATCAAATTTTATTTTAGAAAAATCTACTTGCATTATAATCTCACCTCTACACCTTTAGACCGCAGGTATTCTTTGACCTGCCTGATAGTAAACTCTTTATAATGAAAGACTGATGCCGCCAAAACGGCATCGGCTTTACCTTCCGTCAAAACATCATAGAAGTGTTCCAGCTTACCTGCGCCGCCGCTGGCTATCACAGGTACCTTCACCGCTTCGGCAACCGCCCGGGTCAGTGGTATATCATAGCCGTTTTTTGTACCGTCAGCATCCATACTGGTCAGTAAAATCTCGCCGGCGCCCAATTCTGCCGCCGTTCTGACCCAGTCCAGTACATCAATTCCCGTAGGAGTACGTCCGCCATGTACATAAACTTCCCATTTATCTGTACCGCAGCGTTTGGCATCTACAGCTAAAACGATGCACTGGCTGCCAAACAGCTTTGCACCATCAGCAATCAGCTGCGGATTTTTTACTGCCGCCGTATTTACAGAAATTTTATCAGCACCTGCATTCAGAGCATTACGGATATCCTGCACCGTGCTGATCCCACCGCCAACTGTCAGCGGCATAAAAACCTGTCCCGCCGTACGGTTTATGACATCCAGCATAGACTTACGCTGCTCGACAGACGCAGTGATATCAAGAAAAACCAGCTCATCGGCAGCTTCATGTCATATAAGGCCGCCAGTTCAACAGGATCACCGGCATCACGCAGTTCCACAAAATTAGTGCCTTTGACTACATGCCCTTCTTTTACATCCAGACAGGGAATAATTCTTTTGGTATGCATCTCAGACCTCCTTTGCGACCTGCAGAGCCTCCCGCAGGTCAATAGCTCCGGTATAAATGGCCTTCCCTATGATGCAGCCCTCGATCCCAGAGGAGGCCCGCTGCTGCAGACGGCGTATATCTTCCAACGATGCCACACCGCCGCTGGCAATGACTTTAACACCGCAGGCTTTTGCCAAAGCGGCAGTGGCTTCTACATTCACCCCACTCAGCTTACCGTCACGGCTGATATCAGTAAAAATAATATGCTCGACCCCGATAGCAGCCATTTTTAGAGCCAACTCTACAGCATCAATACCACCGCTGACACCCCAGCCTTCGATAGCGGCTTTCCCGTCTTTAGCATCGATACCTACAACAACCTGACCAGGAAATTCCCGACAGGCTTCAGCAACCAGCTGCGGTTCCCGCACTGCTGCTGATCCAAGAATCACACGGCTGACCCCCAGTTCCAGCAATTCTGCTACAGCTGCCAGACTTCTGATTCCGCCTCCTACCTGCACTGGCATAGAAGCGTACTCCAGGATTTTTTGGATTGCAGGCAGATTACGTCCCGCACCGGCCAAAGCACCGTCTAAATCGACGACATGTAAATATTCGGCTCCGGCTGCCGACCAGCGGGCAGCCATTTCCGAAGGATCATCAGCAAAAACAGTTTCCTGGTCAAAACGACCTTCCGTCAATCTGACGCAGCGGCCGCCGCGGATATCTATAGCAGGAAAAATTATCATGGCTGCCACTCCTTAAAAGCACGCAGCAGGCCAAGGCCTGCCCGGCTTGATTTTTTGGATGGAACTGAAAAGCCTGCACACTGCCGCGCCGACGGCAGCCGTTACTTCCATACCATAATCACATACGGCAGTAATGAGCTCTTGCTGCTGCGGCTCAACATGAAAGCTGTGCACAAAGTACACATATTCATCTCCTGCTTCCTGCAGCAGCGGCGAACTGCTGCGTAAACTCAGCTTGTTCCAGCCCATATGCGGTATTTTCAAAGCGGTATCCAGTCTGCGCACCTGCCCTTGAAAATAGCCCAGACCTTTCACTCCGGGAGCTTCATCACTGCCTTCAAACAAAACCTGCATTCCCAGACAGATACCTAAAAACGGTCTGCCGCTGTGCAAATATTTCTGCAGTATCGATACCAGACCGCTGCGCTGCAGATTAGCCATGCAATCGCCAAAAGCCCCTACTCCCGGTAAAATCAGTTTATCAGCCTGTGCAATAACTGCGGCATCACTGGAAATAACCGGGTCGCCGCCAACAAAAGCGATCGCTTTATTAACACTGTGCAGGTTTCCCATCCCATAATCAACAATGACTATCTTCGAACTCATAAAGCCCCCTTGCTGCTCATCACGCCCTGAACGCGCGGATCTGCAGCTACTGCCTCTGCCAGCGCGCGGGCAAAAGCTTTAAAAACTGCCTCAATAATATGATGTACATTTTTACCATACAAGACTCGAATATGCAGAGTCATGCCGCTGGCCACGGCTACAGCGCGGAAAAATTCCTCAGTCATTTCTGTATCGTAGTTACCCAAAGTTATTTTAGGAATTTCAGCTTCAAAAACCAGGTACGGCCGCCCGGAAAAATCCAGTACTACCTGTGCCAAAGCCTCATCCATTGGAATAAAACAACTGCCATAGCGGTGAATACCGCTTTTATCGCCAACAGCCGCTTTAAGAGCTTCTCCTAAAACGATGCCGCAGTCTTCAACCGTATGGTGACAGTCAACCTGCAGATCTCCCTGTGCTTTCACCTGCAAATCAAGAAAACCATGCTTGGCCAGCAGTGTCAGCATATGATCGAAAAAACCGACGCCTGTAGCGATATCCGCTTTCCCGCTGCCATCAAGCCCAATACTGACACTGACCGCAGTTTCTAAAGTTTTTCGTTCTTTAACTGCCTGCCGCATCATATTGCCTCCTCTCCGCATAAGCGCTGCAGCTGGCTGATGATTTCAGCATTTTCCAGCGGCAGGCCTACCGTGATCCGCAGGCATCCCTGCAATACAGGATGACTGGTATAATCGCGCACCAAAATTTTCTTCTCCAGCAGTTTGCGGTATAAGTACATTCCTGCCAGCATCTGCTGTGTTTTTTCACCCTGGCTGCCATATTGCTGCTCGCAGGCAGCCGCTAAACGGGCAGTCAGTTCGCCCTGCGGGCAACAGGTCAGAAAATTCGTTGCGGACGGCCAGATTTTCAAGCCCATTTGCTCCAGTTGTTCCCGCATCAGATCACGCTGCTCGATAATAGTTTCCAGTTGTTCTTTATATAAGTCTTTTTGGCGGTAAACCTCTTCCGCTACAGCTAAAGACCAGGCATTAACATGATAAGGCAGCAGTGTTTTTCCCAAAACACGCATGATACCGGCACTGCCGACAGCATAACCTACACGCAGTCCAGCCAGTCCGTAAGCTTTAGAAAAAGTACGTAAACACATAAAATTACTGTATTTACCTGTCAGAGCCAAAGTCGAACCTGCTACCAGCTTTAATTTATTCAGCGGGCGCAGATCCTGCGGATCAACGCCGCTGCCTTTAGCAAACTCCATATAGGCTTCATCCATTACTACCGGGCAGCTGACATTTGCTAAAATCTTCTCCATTACTTCAAGCGGATTATAATTTCCCGTCGGATTGTTGGGATTGCAGACAATCAACAGAGCCGGCTGCTCTGCCCTGCAAAATTCGATGACCTTATCTGGATCGACATATCCCGTCAGCGTCAGCGGATACGGTGCGGCTATACTGTCGGCCAGCTTGGTATAAACGCCATACATAGAAAAGGACGGATACGGAAAAGCGATTTTACGTCCATTGCCGCCAAAAGCATAACAGGCCATTTGCAAAAGTTCACTGGAACCGTTGCCGATTCTGATATTGTCTGCATCCAGCGCCAGATCTTCAGCAATCAGCCCGCGCAGCGTTTCAGCCTGCATCGGCGGATAACGGTTAAAAGGAAACCCGGCCAGCTTCGCCGCTACAGCCTGCTCAATCGGCCGCGGCAGATTATAATTACTTTCGTTGGCATTGACGATAATATCGGCAGCCCCATGTTCTACAGCATATTCTTCCAATTCTTCCAAGCCGGTCCTGGCATTAAATCCAGCCATCTCCTCACCTCTTTTCCATACGCACGCGGATAGCGTTAGCATGCGCCTGAAGCCCTTCAGCTTCAGCCATTTTAATAACGTCACTGCCCACAGCAGTCAAGGCGCCCTGCGTATAAGCAATGATACTTGTTTTCTTCATAAACGTCTCCACATTCAGAACTGAGTAGAAACGGGCAGTGCCGCCGGTAGGCAGAATGTGGTTCGGTCCTGCATAATAATCGCCCAAAGGCTCCGGTGAATAAGCGCCCAAAAAGATCGCACCGGCATTACGCAGATAAGGCAGCAGAGCAAAAGGCTCTTTCGTCATAACCTCCAAATGCTCCGGTGCTGATATATTCGCCATCTCAATTACTGTTTCCATATCAGACGCAATAATGATCTTGCCATGATTTGCTAAAGACAATGCAGCGATCTCCTGCCGCGGCAAAGCAGCAAGCTGCATCTCAAGCTCTGCTGCAACAGCATTGCCCAACAGCTCACTGTCCGTAACTAAAATAGCGCTGGCCAGAGGATCATGTTCCGCCTGGCTCAAAAGGTCAGCTGCCAGATATTTAGGATCAGCGCCATCATCGGCTATAATCAATATTTCGCTGGGACCTGCCAGCATATCAATGTCGCAGTGCCCGTAAACAGCTTTTTTAGCCAGCGTCACAAAAATATTGCCCGGGCCGGTAATTTTTTCAACCTTTGGTACAGTTTCCGTACCAAAAGCTAACGCAGCAATGGCCTGTGCACCGCCCATTTTATAAATTTCCCTGATACCTATTAATTCAGCCGTAACCAGCACATAAGGATTGACTTTGCCATCACGTCCGGGCGGTACTGCCATAACGATCCGTGGTACTCCTGCTACTGTAGCCGGTACAGCATTCATAATCACCGAAGAAGGATAAGCCGCAGTTCCACCGGGGACGTAGATACCCACAGAGTCAACAGGAGTTACCTTCTGTCCCAGCATAGCACCGCATTCACGGTTAGTCAGCCAGGTTTTTGGCAGCTGTTCTTCGTGAAAGCGACGCACATTTGCAATAGCACGTTCGATGGCTTCTACCACTTCGGCATCAGCTGATTGTCGGGCTTCTGCAATTCAGCCTTGCTGACCCGGATATTTTGGACACTCAAGCCTGCTTTATCTATCAGATTAGTATAATAAAGCAGCTTTCCATCACCGCCGGCCCTTACGTCAGTCACAATTCTTTCGACGACCTGGGCTGCTGTCAGCGGCGCACCAAACATAGCGGTAACACCTGCCTGTACTCCGGGGGACAGCTCACATTCATCAAAAGCTTTTTTCTGCATCAAAGCTGCTATTTCAACAGCACTCATTCCTCTGGCATCTGTTACTTGCATTGCTCTTCCTCCTCATCCAGTACCTTACGCAAATCTCGGACCAGTTTATCCAGACGGTCAAATTTCAATTTAAAGCTCACCCTGTTGGCAATCAGTCTTGCTGTCGCCGTATAGATGGAATCTACCTCCACCAATTTATTCTCTTTCAGGGTACGGCCTGTTTCCACAATATCAACGATCAGCTCCGACAATCCAACCATCGGCCCCAGTTCAATCGAGCCGTTAAGCTTGATGATCTCGGTCTGAATCCCCAGACTGCGAAAATACTCCTGGGCACAGTTCGGATATTTAGTTGCTACCCGCAGATGCGCATAATCAGTCAGTCTGGGCCGCTGCATCTGCTCAGGAACTGCCAGCATCAAACGACAGCGTCCATATTTCAGATCCAACAGCTCATATACGTCCTTGCGTTCTTCCAGCAGCACATCTTTACCAATGATCCCGATATCGGCAGCACCGTATTCTACATAGGTCGGCAAATCGACAGTTTTAGTAATTATAAAGCGCACCTTGCTATCCTCGTTACTGATAACAAGTTTGCGCGAATCTTCAGTTACGTTATCAGCACTATAGCCTACTTTAGCCAGCAGCTCTACTGATCTTTGAAACAGCTTGCCCTTCGGCAGCGCTACGGTAATATAATCCATTACGGCACTTCCTTTATCAATCTTCGATATACAGCAGCGTATCGCAGGCGTTAGCACGCTGCGCGTCCACTGCTTCGCTCTGGTTAAAAGGCTCGGCAGCCAGCTTCACTGTTTTGCCGCTCCTGCGCAGACGCATACACTGCGCGATCGCCTGTGGCAGACAGCCTGCCTGCCAGGCCACCAGAACATCCCAGCTGCTGATATTGTCCAGCTGCCGGCGCCGACTCAGAATCAACATGATCCTGTCTATCCCTATAGCAAATCCTGTTGCCGGGCAGGATCTGCCAAAATTTTCCATCATTGTATCATAACGGCCGCCGCCAATGATCGGGAAACCCATATCCTCAGCGTAGCCTTCAAATAACATTCCAGTATAATAATCAAGGTCGCGCAAAAGCCCCAGATCAAAACGCAGATAACCAGCCGCACCATAGACCTCGGCCAAAGCATAGATTTCGCGCAGATCCTGCACAGCCTTGGAGCTTTTATTGTTCAAACCACAGGCTTCAACCTTATCTAAAAGTTCCAGCCCGCCATGCAGAAACGGCAGCTCTTTAAACAAATCTTTTTGTTCCGGTGACATCCTGCTGCCATCTGCCAACGCTTCCAACCGTACCACATCATGCTCGATCAGGCAGCGTTTCAGCTCCTGCGCCTGCAGTTCAGTGACCTCAGCCGCTTCAATCAGGCCATTTATAAAATCGATCTGGCCAACACTGATCACAAAATCATTTAACCCTGCTGCCTGCAGCGAAGCTACTGCTAAAGCCAGCATCTCGGCATCTGCCGAAGGTCCGGCCGCACCCATCATTTCAACACCGGCCTGATTAAACTCACACTGGCGTCCGGCCTGTGTTTCCTCATAGCGAAATAGATTCGCCAGATAAAAAAGCCGTTTTACCGCCGGTCCCTCATTGAGCCGAGTAGCTACCAAACGCGCCAAAGGAGTCGTCATGTCCGACCGCAGCAATAAAATATTATTACGACGGTCAAAAAATTTAAAACTGCTGTCTGACAGCTGACCTGCTGCGGCAAAAGTATCCAGATATTCAAAAGTCGGCGTGACCACTTCGTCATAGCCCCAGGCTTTAAAGGTAGAGGCAAGCTTATTTTCAATTATCCTTCTGGCGCCGGCTTCACCCGGAAGTACGTCCCTAGTTCCATACGGCACCTGCAAAGCTTTATTATTCAGCATTGTGCTTGTCTTCCTTTTTTAATAATGGCATTATCGAATTATAGCCGTCAGCGCCATAAACCAAACAGCGTTTAACCCGTGAGATCGTCGCCGTACTGGCGCCTGTTTTTTCTACTATCTCTTCATAAATACAGCCTGCATCAAGCATTCTGGCAACCTCCAAACGCTGCGCCATGGATTTCAGTTCGCTGATCGTGCAAATATCCTCAAAAAAGTTGGAACACTGCTCTTCACTTTTTAAGCTAAGAATCGCTTTAAATAATTGATCGGTCAAATGGTCTCTGGTTTTTGCAGCCATGATTGCCTCCTTAAATTTAGCTGGTGCTAGCACCTTTTTTCTTTTATACTTTATCACTTTATCTTGTGAAAGGCAAGGTTTTTTACAAAAATTTTAAAATTTTTATTGACAAGTGCCGATTGTAAGTGTATTATTTTGTTTAACAACTTCAAACGGTATTTCATCAAGAGTAGCCGAGGGACTGGCCCTATGAAGCTACGGCAACCATCACGACGTGAACGGTGCCAAATCCAACGGATGTAAATCCGACAGATGAAGCAGTACGAAACGCTTTCGTTACCCTTCACCTGTGTGAAGGGTTTTTTTACGATTTTAGAAAAGAAAGAGGAACGCTGTATGATCGATTTACGCAATGTGGAAAAAACCTATTACAGCAATGCAGGTGATATCCACGCTTTAAAGAAAACAAATCTGCATATCAACGCCGGAGAAATATTCGGTATCATCGGCCTCAGCGGTGCCGGTAAATCAACCCTGATCCGCTGCATCAATATGCTGGAAGTACCTACCGGCGGTCAGGTCTTTGTGGATGGACGGAACTGACTGCAATGAACAATCAGGAACTGCGCAAAGCACGCCAAAATATCGGGATGATCTTCCAGCACTTTAATCTGCTGGCCTCCCGCACAGTTTATGATAATATCGCTTTTCCGCTGGAAATACAGGGTATTTCGCAGTCTGAAATCAAAAAGCGGGTGCAGCCGCTGCTGGAGCTGGTACAATTACAGGACCGCGGCGATTATTATCCCAGCCAGTTGTCAGGCGGTCAGAAACAACGTGTCGGTATTGCCCGTGCTCTGGCCAGCGATCCTAAAGTACTGCTGTGTGATGAAGCAACCTCGGCATTGGACCCGCAGACAACAAAATCTATTCTCGACCTGCTCAAAGATATCAATAAACGCCTGAATCTGACTATTGTCATGATCACACATCAGATGGAAGTAGTCAAAGAAGTCTGTGACAGAGTAGCTGTTATCGAAAACGGCGAGATCATTGAAGAAGGTTCCATGATCGATGTTTTCACCGATCCGCAGAAGCCCACTACCAAAGATTTCGTCAAAAGCATCAACAATGTCGAACTGCCTGCACTGCTGCAATCTTCTTCAATCAGCGCAGTCTACACCGAAGGCAGCAAACTGATCGTGCGATTATCCTTCATCGGTAACTCAGCCGGCGATCCGATCGTTTCCGGTATGGTCAAAAAATTCGATGTCGATATCAATATCATCTACGGTAATATCGACTCGCTTAAGGATATACCCTTCGGCACCCTGGTCATTGAGATTTCAGGAAGCGCCGCAGGCATCAAAAATGCTCTGCAATATCTGCATGAACAGCAGCTGAAAGTTGAGGTGATCGGTTATGTCTCCTGAAATGTTAGCTCTTTTACTTAAATCCTTTTGGGAAACCTGCTATATGGTGCTGGCTTCCACAATACTCGCCACACTCATCGGCGTACCGCTCGGCGTGATCTTAACCGTCACCCGTAAAAACCATATCCTGCCCAACGCTCCTGTAAACAGCGTTTTAGGCGCTATTGTCAACGCTACCCGCTCAACTCCCTTCATTATATTAATGGTAGCGATCATTCCTCTGACCCGCCTTTTAGTAGGCTCTTCGATAGGTACTACCGCTTCCATCGTACCTTTGACTATTTCAGCCGCACCCTTTATTGCCCGCATCATCGAATCTTCGCTGCTGGAAATCGACCACGGCGTTATCGAAGCGGCTCAGGCCATGGGCGCCAGCCCCATGCAGATTATCCGCAAGGTCCTTTTGCCGGAAGCACTGCATTCCATCGTTTTAGGTATCACCCTCGCTGTTATCGCTTTGATCGGTTATTCCGCCATGGCTGGTACATTAGGCGGCGGCGGCTTAGGCGATCTGGCGATCCGTTACGGCTATCAGCGTTTCCAAATGGACGTTATGTTGATCACTGTCGTCGTACTTATCGTTATGGTCCAATCTATCCAGTCACTCGGCGACTACTTTTCCAAAAAGCTTAATAAAAACAAACTATAAAATCATCTTATAAAGGGGAAATTATCATGAAAAAATTAGCTAAAATACTGACCGCGGCAGCTTTATGCGTAGCTGCCCTGACCACCTTCGGCTGCGGTGACGATAAAAAAGAAGCAGCAAAAGCTCCTGCCGGCGATGCACCTATCAAAATCGCAGTTACTGCAGGTCCTCATGCTGAAATTATGGACAATGTCAAAAAACTTGCTGAAAAACAAGGTCTGAAAATCGAAGTAGTTGAATTCAACGACTATGTAACTCCTAATGTAGCACTGTTCCAAGGCGAGGTTTTTGCCAACAGCATGCAGCACCGCCCTTATTTAGATGCCACTCTGCAAAAAGAGCCTAAATTTGACCTGGTAGAAGTTTTCAAAACCGTTAACTTCCCGATGGCTGCTTACTCAAAAACTTTGAAAAAAGGCGACGCCATTCCTGCGGCGCTACAATCGGTATTCCTAACGATCCATCCAACGGCGGCCGGCGATTTTAGTTCTTGCCAATGCCGGGCTGATCAAAGTCAAAGATATCAAAAACGTTACTACCACCGTTGCCGATATCACCGAAAATCCACATAACTTCAAATTCCTGGAACTGGATGCAGCTACCATTCCCCGCAGCCTGCCCGACGTTACCTTTGCTGTAATCAATGCCAACTACGCTATTCCAGCAGGCCTGAACCCTACCAAAGATTCCATCATTCGGAATCTGCTGACAATCCGTTTGTCAACATCTTCGTAACCAAGAAAACCAATGAAAACGATCCCCGGATCGCTAAACTGAAAGAAATTTACCAATCAGCTGATAATGAAAAATTCATTATGGAACACTTCCAGGGCACCATTTTACCGGCCTGGAAATAATTAAAAACTAAGCCCCCGGAATCTTAAAAATTCCGGGGGCTTTTTATTTACGAAAATTCAACTACAACTTTATCTAATAACACACAATATTTTATTTGTAGTATTAATAATTAATCTTTTCTCTTAATACACTGTCTTCTAGTAATTCAGATAGGTTGTACAATGCTAGAAAAAGTTGAATACAATCTTTTTTCCTCACATTTCTTCTATTCATTCCATGTCCAACAAAGTTTCTATTTATGACATCTGGTTCTTTAACAAAGTCGTCTCCACTTTTAAAAAACATATTTAAACATTCTGTGGTTCCATAATAGCGTAACACAGAATAGAAAAAAGAACTTGTATTATACTTTTTTTCTAATTTCTGCGTCAATTGTCTAACCGCTTTGCTACAAACTTCTCTTCGTCTACTTTTTTGTCTTTTTTGCGAACGTATTAATTTTGCATCAATAATTCCAAATAACATTAATGCACAAGCTTTATACTGTCTATTTTCATAGCAAAATATTGCCGAAATCAAATCATCTTTTTTAATTGCTTTTCCTTGTAAACTATCGAACAAATATTCTATACCCTGTTTAGTAAAATATTTCAATGCGAGTTTATCTGCTTCTTTTGCACCAATAGGTTTAACGTCGAAAAATTCTATTGAGGCATGTGGTATCATCGTCCACCCAAGATTACCCCACTCTTTATAACTTTCCAATAATTCTTGTTTTCGTTGTTCAGAAAAATCAGGTATATTTATAGCAGAAATAATTTTTGAAAATATATTTGCATATTGAACCATTACCTTCACTATCGGCTCAGCTATTTCTGCTACACGTTGGACAAATCGGATAAATTTTTTTACACCACGCTGAATATTTTCCCATCCCTCTGTGTCGAATTTTTTCTCTATCTCTTGTACTGCAAGTGCTGTTATCTCAACCGTATTTTTCGCTAGTTCTTGATTATCTGTTATCGATTGTGTTAGTTTTTTCTTCGCCCTAAAAATATCTTCCCAGCACTGTTTATAGGCGCTAGCAAAACGTTCAAATGCAGGTAACCTGCAATCCATTTCATCAAATATTTTTTTAACTTCGATATCTTTCTCAAGAACTGCCAGTATAAAAGGCTCAAATGCTTCATCATCGACCGAAGATATATCTTTCTGCGTCAACAAAATTTTATCATCTTGTTTTAATTTACTGTGTATTAAAGAAACTATGGCAAGTCTTGCATCTTGAGTATTCTCTAATTCTTGTAGATAATCCATCACATTAAATGCAATAAAATTTTTTGAAACAGCTATTATCTTTTCAGCAAAATCCTTTTGCGTATATTTTTCTTTATCCACAGTTTTATTACCCATTTACTTCTCCTTGCTAACCAGTTGTTGATACAGTTTCATCAATTCTGCTACACAATCGCTTTCTGACATATTGCGCCAGTCAAAACCATACGCTTCCATTACAGCTTTATCATTATTTTGATGTGCCTTGCGAAGTTCCGGCGGCATAGTCAATTCATCATATAAATCTGCTAAACTACTATCCGGATATAGTGCTCTCGCATCTAAAATGGCTTGAGCAGTTGCTTCTATTTTAGCTTTTTGTGCTCCTGTTGGCTTGGGCCAGGGGAAATTGTTATAAACAATAGTATTGGAGTAACGATAATCACTTTTTAATCTTCCTGCAACAACACGCATCCATGCATTATGGACATTTGATGTTAAAATACCAAAAATATATTTTGAGCCATGTTCTACAAAAAAAGCGCTTGCATAACACATATCTGGTGGCTGCTTATAAGCTAATGGTATATACCTTCTGTTTTCTGAAGAAACTACCGGCACTACAATAAATTCGGCTTTAGGCACCCTTTCTTCGTCTAGCAACATGGGCGTTAAAGCTTTTCGTCTGGTAGCTTCTTTGCTACTACGACCTCTAAATTCCGCTACAGCTTTTACTCTTTCTACAACATATGGCATCCTTTTAATTTCATCAGGACTACAATCTTTTAGAAATAAAATATATCTTTCCTTATTGTTCAATAAATCATCCGAACCTATCCATCTTCTAAATTTGCTTTCAGACAATGGTTCTTTTTTCAAAAATTCAAGCATTTCTTCTTTTGTAAAAATATAATTTCCATTATCTGTGGGATAGCTTCCTTTTATCATTTCGGGTACGCAAGATAATGGCTTAGATCTTTTTGTTATCCAAATGAAATCTGTTGGTAATATATATTGATTTATATTATTACACTTCGTTATTATCCCATTATCATAAATACGATGTTGTATATTTTTATCTATGCATCCCATCCCAATAATAACACAATGAACAGCCGCTTGATTTTGAGCTTCATTTTCCCACTTAAATGTTTTATATGCAAAATTAATTTGCAAACAACAACTCTCAACAAGATAATGCCATAAAGAAAATGCCTGTTCGCCTTGGCAAATTGAGTTTGTAGAAACAAAAGCAACTTTAATATTTGTTTTTTGTATATATTGCCCCGCTAATATATACCACGCAGTAACATAATCCAACGCTCCAGCTTTTGATATGACAGACGTTATAGTTTTTAAATCACGTCTATGTTCTTCATTACTATGTCTAATTCCTACAAATGGCGGATTGCCCATAATGTAGTTTAGTTTATTTTTAGCAACAACAGTTTCCCAATCCATGCGCAAAGCATTGCCTTCATGGATATTGGTGTAGGATTTTAATGGCAGGAAATCAAGGCGCATATGAATAATGTCTTCTGTTTCCTTCATCATCTGGGCTTCGGCGATCCACAAAGCAGTCCTGGCAACAGTAACAGCAAAATCGTTGATCTCGATACCGTAAAATTGGCCGATAGAAACCTTGATAGGATTATCCAGCTCTCCCAGAACGATTGCCACGCCTTGTAGTTCTTTCAGCACTTCATTTTCCAAATGGCGCAGGCTTAAAAAGGTTTCCGTTAAAAAGTTACCACTTCCACAGGCCGGGTCAAAAAAAGTTAAATCTGCTATTTTATCTTGAAACTCTTCCAGCTTGTTTTTCCTGTTTTTCTTAACACCAATTGCTTTGATATTTGCCAATTCTTCTTTTAAGTCATCAAGGAACAGAGGGTCAATTACTTTATGTATATTTTCAATAGAAGTATAGTGCATCCCGCCTTTGCGACGTGTTTCCGGATTCAACGTACTTTCAAACACAGCTCCAAAAATAGTTGGGCTGATACCAGACCAGTCAAAACCCTCACTGGCATTTTCTAAAAGTTTGGTTTTCACAGCCTCTGTAAGCTGCGGAATTTCAATATTTTCATCAGCAAAAAGTCCGCCATTGACATAGGGAAAGGCGGCCAGTTCAGCATCTAAATATGGATCCCGCAAATCTTCTGGAGTATCTAATACTTTAAATAAATCAATCAGGGCCCGGCGCAAATCTCTGGCTTCAAAACGTTTGAGATAATCGCCAAACATATTATGACCACCAAGAATACTGGCATCTTCAGCATATAAACAAAACACCAGCCGCACGCAAAGGATATTCAAAGATTGCTGGCTTTTCAGGCTGTCCGGATTCAAATAAAGTTTATGGATCTCTTCATATAATTCACCTACCAGTTTACCCGCAGCGATAGAAAGCTCCAGCTCTTTTTTTATACGTTTACTACCAGTATCCACTAAAAACTTTAAACGGTGATATTCCTTGGGCAAATCTTTCAGTAAAATAATTTCCGGTTCGCCATTGGGCTGTTCCATATCATAAACGTAAAACTCTTTAAAATTGCAGGTAACTATCCAACGAGGACGTATAGAATAAGGCAGTTCAGCAGCATAGCGTTTGGCCTGTTGAAATGGCGTAAGCAAAGAACCGTCCGATTGTTTGACAGCTGCATTAAGTTCTTTATCAATGCTTTTTTGTTCTATTAAAACATGGGTCGCAGGTATGCTGGCATCGATAAAGCTGGTATGATCAAGTTTGACCTGATCCTCAAAAGAAATAAATTCTTCTGGTTTTTCAATTCCAAAAACATTACTTAAAAGGCTCATCCAGAATTGCTGGCTTTGACCTTTCTCATAACCTTTTCCCTGCCAGAATTCAGAGAATTCTTTGGCAGCTTTTCTTTGCTCTACATCGTTCATAACAAGCACCTCAAATAAATTTATATACTAATATTATACACTAAACTTTGTTTTAAAGAACCCAATCCTAAAAATACTAACGGCATTCAGGAAAATTCCTTATGCGGCTCAAAATACTGCGGTATAAAGCTGATAAAATTACGTGTTGTCGGCGAGTGATAATGCTTGCGCCCCCATACCACTGCCGCCGTAGTCGTCAGCTCCGGGTCGTCCATACGGACACAGGCCAGCCCTTCATGCCTGGCAATCGCTTCTGCTGACTCGGGGATAACAGCCAGTCCCAAACCGGCTTTCGCCCAGGCAATCAGATAATTACTGTCATCGCTGAGACAGAAAAAATATGCCTGGATGCCATTTTTAGCAGCAGACTGTTCCAACAGTTCCTTATAACGGCGGTGGCATAAAAGCGGCAGCCCCTGCAGCCTGCTTACAGGCAGTTCAAAAGTCCCCTCCAGCTGCGGAAAAAACGCCGCATCATAGACTAATGCCAAGCGTTCAGTTGGCAGCTTATAGCTTGCAAAATAATCCTCGTCCACAGGCAAATGAACGATAGCAGTTTCAATGACCCCCTTTTCCAGCAGTTCGATCACCCGTAAACTTTCGCCGATCAACAACCGATAGGTTATTTTGGGATACAACTCTTTAAAAGCGGCAATCATCTGCGGTAATACCATCAGGCTCATCGAAGGGACAACTCCCAGTGATAAAATACCCTCCTGTCCCAGCTCACTGCTGGATAATTCACATACAGTCCGATCCGTTAGATTTAAGATTTCTTCTGCCCGATGCAGCAGCATATGACCGGTTTCTGTCAGATGCAGACGCCGGCCTGATCTGTCGAACAGCACCACGCCCAGTTCCTGCTCAAGCTGTTTGATTTGTCTGCTTAAAGGCGGCTGCGCGATATGCAGCGCTTTGGCAGCCTCTGTAACATTGCCCAGCCTCGCTACCATTACGAAATACCGCATTTGCTGCAAATTCATAAGTATTCCTCCATTCATACTTTTTAGGTATTATAATTTCAAAAATAAGTATTTTAAGTATGATTTTATTGTTGTTATAATAATATTAAAGAAAAGAAGAACAGTCAAGTAAAGAGCAGGATGCAAAATTCAGGGAGGGATTTATATGAAAGAGAAAATTTTAATCGCTATCGACAGTTCTGATTCGTCCAGTAAAGTGCTTGCTTATGGTATCAATCTGGCCGGTAAGCTTGACGCAGAAGTAAAAGTAGTCCACGTAATCGAACCTTACAGCAAACGATCGACCATTTTGAACCAGTTAAACCCCGCTATGGTCAAACAAACCAATGAATTATATGACTGGCCGGTCAGGAATTAATGGAAGCAGCAAAAAAACAAACAGCTGCCGCCAAAGTTCCCGTTCATTATGAAACTTTAGTTGGCAACGCCGCGCAGCAAATCCTGACCGCCGCCAAAAAATCCGAAGCTAGCATGATCCTCATCGGCAGCCGCGGCATGAACGCTGTTGCAGAATTTATCCTCGGCAGCGTCAGCTCCAAAGTTGCCATGTATGCGGAAATACCGGTCTTGATCGTTAAATAATGGATTGCTTGGGCATCTTTCCCCTATAGGCAGCGACTGAAATTTTCGCTGCAAAGCAAAATACCTGCCGTTGATCAACGGCAG
>ERZ860009.446-NODE-446-length-18921-cov-2.004346_pt1 | contig 18921 bp, 10 predicted proteins | sample MGYA00510114_ERZ860009 | MGnify/ENA primary metagenome ERZ860009 (study PRJEB30046, sample SAMN00715177) | human gut metagenome | study: EMG produced TPA metagenomics assembly of the A metagenome-wide association study of gut microbiota in type 2... | reverse complement strand
GTATCGGCAGTTTGTTTGCCGCCGGAGAAGGGATGACCTTAAGTCCGCAGACAAAGTCTCATTTCATTCCCGAAGAGCATGGCCTGGATTCCCGCTTTTTGGCACGGATTGATACGATTGCCCGGGAAGGCATACGGGAAGGAGCCTATCCGGGATGTCAGGTAGTGGTTTTGAAGGACGGGAAAGAGATGTATAATAAGGCTTTCGGTACTTATACATATACAACCGGAAATAAGGAAGCAGTTCCGGTGACACCGGCATCTGTATATGACGTTGCATCTTTGACGAAGACGACAGCTACCTTATTGGCCGTAATGAAGCTTTATGATAAAGGCCGTTTAAGCCTGACAGACCGTGTGTCTGATTATCTTCCCTACCTGCAGGATACGGATAAACGCAATATAACGGTCAGGGAACTGCTGTTCCACCAGTCGGGATTGCCTTCCACCTTGCTGTTCTATCAGGATGCCATTGATGAGGATAGTTACGAGGGTACATTATTTAAGGCACGACCGGATAAACTGCATCCTGCCCGTATCGGGCGGCAGACGTGGGCTAACCCGAATTTTCGTTTCCGTCCGGGGCTGACGTCGAAAGTACGTACAGCTGAATGTACTTTACAGGTCTGTGACAGTCTTTGGTTGAATAAGTCTTTCAAAAAGGAGTATCTCCAAAAGATAGCGGATGCGCCTTTGAGGGATAAACGGTATCGTTATAGCTGTGTGGGCTTCATTCTGCTGCAGCAGGTGGTTGAGGCACGTGCAGGAATGCCTATGGATGAGTTTCTTGCTCAAGAGTTTTATACTCCGATGGGGCTGAAGCGTACCGGGTATCTTCCGTTACGGTTCTTGTCTAAAGAGGAGATTGTGCCTTCGTCCGTTGACCCTTTCCTGCGGAAAACAGTTTTGCAAGGATTTGCACACGATGAATCGGCCGCTTTTCAAGGCGGTGTTTCCGGCAATGCGGGATTGTTCTCCACGGCTGAGGAAGTGGCGCAGATTTATCAGATGCTGCTGAATGGCGGTGAGTTGAACGGAAAACGTTATTTAAGCAAGGAGACGTGCAGGCTCTTTACCACTACGGTTGCCAAGGGATGCCGCCGTGGTTTGGGCTTCGATAAGCCGGATGTGCAGAATCCTGCGAAAAGTCCCTGCGCCCTTTCCGCTCCGGCATCGGTGTACGGACATACGGGCTTTACCGGAACTTGTGCATGGGTAGACCCGGATAACGGCTTGGTGTATGTATTCCTTAGCAACCGTATTTATCCGGAGGTGTGGAATGCGAAATTGCTGAAATCGGATATTCGGGAAAGAATACAGGAAGCGATGTATTGGGCTGTGTTGAAGTAAGGTAATCGCATCAAAAAATAAAAGAGATACCTGAAGTGCTCTCAAAAAAACGGAATAATTAGACATGCCGTTTAATAAAACAATGCGTTTCAAAAAGTACAAAAACGACGCGTATAAGAAAAAACAGTGAGCGCGGTCTTATTCTGTACGACTAAAGCTCACCGTTTTTCTTTTACTTGAATATCTTTTGAACAGCTTTAAAATACCATTCAAAAGTCATTGCAGCTTTAAAATAATTCGTTATCTTTATGTTAAGCAGCTATGTCTGAAACTTCATCCGGCTTTGTGTACAGCATCATGTCCGTATATTAGGAATTATATTCATGTCATGTGCGCATTAAACTCTACTTTTCGGCAGTTCTTGAACGGGGTCAGTCCGAAAAGCCTGTGGATATGTTAAATTCACACTGTTAGTTTACATAATCTAAACTTTTTTGCTCCTTATTCACAAAGCTTGAGACCTGTGAATTCCCAAAACATCATTACATTAATGAGTATTATTGGAAAGAAATCTAGTTTGAGCAGGGTGTCGGAATAGTCGGAATGACTGATGTCGTTTTTAGTCGCTTCTTTAAGTTATATACGGGGAAATATAGTCGGATTATATTATAAGTATTTGGTTGATTTATGACGTCGGGCTGTTGATAGATTTTGTGATGTCTGTAGCTAAAAATGTTATAAATACGGCTTCGACAACTTGTTGAACTTCGATAGAATATTCGGGAAGAGGAAGAATTAAACGTTGGAAAAAAACAGTGAAAACTATTGGAAGAAATGAATCCCCATTTAAACATTGTTTCTTTGCTCTGTAAGTATTATCTTTTGCTCCTTTCTGGCTTCCTGAACCTAAGAGTAATGGATTGGCAGAAAGATTTTGTTTTTATTCTATTCATCATTAGATAATATACCGAATAAGGTTTTAAAAGATTGGTTTTCAATATTCCTATTTCTTACTTCTATATAAACTCTATTAGCTTGACTTTTTTCTTCTGTACAGCTTTTGGTTAAAATAGTATTGTTCTTTGTGTATTGACTTACTTAATTTTGTACTGTAGAAAAATGTAAAATAAATGGATTGCTGAATTTTATAGGTAAAGTTGTGTAGAAAAGGACGAAAGGCTACTTCGGGTATGTACGGATGAGAAGATAAAAAGGAATTTCGGTCAAAGGTACTTCCTTAACTTTGTATAAAGGTATAGCTTGGGAAAATAGTGGATCAGGTTAAATGTAGGGTTATTGGACAGTCTCTTAGAATGCCAGCTTCTGATGTCAAGATTCTCACATTTAATCTCAAAGTTTAGAAACTTATAAACTAAAGAAATATGAGTCAGTTTGATGAAAAAGTAAAAAAAATGTTTGCTGTACATGAGGCATTGATTACGCGAAAGAATGAACCAGTTGAAGAAACGAATGGTGTGTATGTGCGTTATAAATATCCAGTTGTGACTGCAGCGCATACTCCAGTTTTTGGAGGTATGATCTCAACGAAAAGAGGAATCCCTATTTGATGGAACGTATCGGTATGAATGCAACTATGAACTCAGGTGCTATTAAATGGAATGGTAAATATGTGTTGGTTGTCCGTGTAGAAGGAGCTGACCGCAAGTCGTTCTTTGCTGTAGCTGAAAGTCCAAATGGAGTGGATAATTTCCGATTTTGGGATTATCCAGTCACTATGCCTGACGACGTGATTCCAGCCACCAATATTTATGATATGCGGCTGACAGCGCATGAGGATGGATGGATTTATGGAGTCTTTTGTGTGGAGCGACATGATGACAATGCACCTGCGGATGACTTGTCATCTGCAATGGCTAAGGCAGGTATTGCGCGTACAAAAGACCTGAAAAATTGGGAGCGTTTACCGGATTTGAAGTCGGGTAATCAACAGCGTAATGTGGTGCTTCATCCTGAGTTTGTGAACGGTAAGTATGCATTCTATACTCGTCCGCAGGACAGATTCATTGATGCAGGAAGTGGGGGTGGTATAGGTTGGGCCTTGGTTGATGATATTACTCATGCGGAGGTGAAAGAGGAAAAAATCATTGATTTACGTTATTATCATACCATTAAGGAAGTGAAGAACGGTGAAGGTCCTCATCCTATTAAAACTCCGGCAGGATGGCTGCATTTGGCCCATGGTGTGCGAAGTTGTGCTGCCGGTTTGCGTTACGTGCTATATATGTATATGACATCGCTTGAAGATCCGTCAAAAGTAATTGTTTCTCCTGGTGGCTATTTTATGGCTCCTGAAGGAGAGGAACGTGTGGGAGATGTCTCGAATGTACTGTTCTCGAACGGTTGGATAGCCGATGATGACGGTACGGTATATATTTATTATGCCTCTTCTGATACACGTATGCACGTGGCCGTTTCTACGGTTAACAAGTTAGTTGACTACTGTATGAACACCCCAAAAGACGGACTGACAACAACATTTTCGGTGGAAACGCTTAAAAGAATGATTGATCGTAATTTAGCAATTATGAAATGAACGATGGTTTCGTACATTCTGATATCTTATAAATTATAAGTTTACATTTTGTCTTGTTTAAAATCAGCTCAAATAAAATGGGTCATGAAAAATGTCGTTTTGATTTTACTCCTTTTTATTCAGGGGGGGGTAAACGCGAATATTCGGGTACCACGTATGGTAAATATCATTAATTTTGTTCGTCAGACAGAACCTCGTTATGCGGAGGTAACGGATGAAGTCCTTTTCAATACGACTATGGCAGAGATAGAACTGTTGAAGAAATACGAATTGAAAGGAACTTTCCTGCTCCAATATGACGCTTTGATAGATACTCTCTATCAAAATTTGTTTAAGGATCCATCGAATGCAAGTTTTGAAATAGGAGCGTGGTGGGAGATAACCCAGCCACACGTTGAGGCTTGTGGTATGAAATGGAGAGGAGAGTATTCTTGGGACTGGAGAGCTAATGTTGGTTTTTCTACAGGATATACTCCTTGTGAGAGGAAAAAATTGGTGGATGAATATATGGGACGTTTCAAGGAGATATTCGGCCGTTATCCATCGTCTGTTGGTTCGTGGTTCATTGATGCTCATACACTATTATATATGTATGAAAAATATCATGTGGTGGCTTTGTGCATATGTAAGGAGCAAATAGGGACTGATGGATATACATTATGGGGTGGCTATTGGAATCAGGCTTATTATCCAAGTCGTCTGAATGCGTTTATGCCAGCGCAAACAGAACGGTTGCAGATAGATGTGCCTATATTTAGAATGCTGGGGAGCGATCCGATTTATCAATATGATTGTGGACGGGGCACTTTTAACCAGCCTGTCGTCTCCATGGAGCCTGTTTACAAGGATTCTGGTGGTTCGAAGGAATGGGTTAGTTGGTTTCTGAAAATATTAACGGATAACCCTTGTCTTGCGTTTTCATATGTACAGGTTGGGCAAGAAAATTCTTTTTCTTGGAACAAGATAAAGGAAGGGCTTTCTATGCAGATTGGATTGATTGACAGTTTGCGGAAAGAGGGGAAACTTCAGGTTCAGACATTGTCGGAAAGCGCCTTTTGGTTCAAACGTCATTTCAAGCATACTCCTGCTACAGCTGTTGTGGCTTTGGATGATTACCGTGGAAGCGGTATGAAGACTGTATGGTATGACAGCCGGTTTTACCGTGTGAATATGTTGTGGAAAAATGGCATGGGTTATTTTCGTGATATTCATTTGTTTGATGAAAACTTATCTTCTCCTTATTTGTATAAACCGAATACTTCTTCCAAATGTGTATATAACACTCTACCTTTTGTGGACGGACATCTGTGGAGTACATCTGATTTTAATTCTGGAATGTATTTTGTGCAGTTCCAATGTTCAGGAAAGACAGATGTTCTTAAAGGTGACGATGTTAAAGTTGAAGAAGTGAGTGATAATTTATCAGTGAAGTGGGATCTTGACGGTTATGACGCCAAAGTCAGTATCTTGTTTACTGAAAGTACGATGGAAATACGGCTTGTTTCGGAGAAACAGTTTGATTGGGCATTGGAACAGAGGGTGGCATTAAAAAAGGAGTTACCGTTTAAGATGATTTCGAAAGACCAGATTTGGGCTGTATCAGACGGTCACATATTTGAAGTGGAATGTAAAATAGGGAAGTTTATCAGTTTGAAGGACTCTGATGATGGTCGGTATGGGGTATTTAGAGTTTTGCCTGAGAATAATTGCATTATATTGGACTTTAAATGACAGATATATGAAACGCATTTATGGAAAAATTGTTTTTATGTTTTTTGCAAGTCTTGCAGATGGATTGTTTGGACAATCTGCCAGTATGGTTGAGAGAATAACGAATCTTCCGGTTCTTGACAGAAATGGAATCAAAGTCGGATATGAAGGAAGTATAGATAAAAAAGGAAAGAATGAGGACTGGAACTGGTCTCTCTATCAAAAGGAGGAGGATGAGTGGGTAATTTTTGATGTAAAAGGGGCAGGATGCATTTATAATATAGTACAGCATCGCTATTTAAGTTGCAGTAATCCTTTGTTTCGTTTTTATCTTGATGGAGATACGCTTCCTACCTACTCCTTGCAACTGTCAGAGTTTGGAGAAAAATATCCATTTGTCTCTCCTATAGCTAATTCATATATAGGTCCCTTGGACAGTGGAAGAGGACCTATAAGGGTAGCTAGGAGTTTTATTCCTATATATTACAATAATGGATGCAGGATTACTACGGATGTTAAGCTGGAGGGAAATGACAGGGAAAAAGGAGAAGGCGGATGGGGGCATGTGATTTATCATTCTTTTGTCTGTAAGGGCGGTATGAAAACTTTCGTTTTGAAAGAAGAATTGGAGATGAAGCAGTTGTTAAAACGTCACGGTCTGATGTCTTGCCTGTCATCGGTCTCTATGGTGAAGGATTCGCTGCATTTGTGTCCAGGACAAAAGAGCTCGTTGTTTTATGAGGAAGGAAGCGGAGTTATATCTTCCGTCAGTCTGTTATCTGGCATGGTGGATGAAAATTTCCTACATGATCTGTGGATTCGGATTTCTTTCGACAATCATCAGATACCAGACATCAATTGTCCTGTTGGGGCTTTTTTTGGTAATTCGTTGGGATATAATGATACGGAATATTTGCTAATGGGGGTGCTGAAGTCTGGTTTTATGTATAATACCTTTCCCATGCCTTTTTGGAAAGAGATGAAGCTGTATCTGGAAAACAGAGGAAAGAAAACTCTTGTTATAGATAATGTAAAGGTTCAGTTGGTGGATAATGGGTACAATCAAGAACAATGTGGATATTTCAGAAACACATCATACTATTCGCGTAAACATGTCTGCGCAACAGATAGTAAAATAGCACAAATCAGAGGTTTTGGAAAAATGGTGGCTGCTCATGTTACATGTTATGGCGAACGTCCGAATATCATTACGTGTGAAGGGGATGTTCGTGTCTATATTGACGGAAATAGGACACCAAAGGTTGAAAGTGATGGATCTGAAAGTTATGTTTGTTTCGGGTGGGGATTTTCTACGCCACCAGAGGTGCATCCCTTTGGCGGTTATGACGGTTTGAAGGATAATCCGTGGTCAATGACTCGCTTGTGTATCAATGATTATTATCCTTTCTATAGAGGTTTGGAGTTTAATATAGAATCAGGAGAATACAATAATCAATATCTTGAACATGAAGGTACCATATTTTATTATGGAAAAAATACTCCTATCTTGGCACAGACAGATTGTTTGGACTTTTCCTCAGAGTTGTCGGTCAGGCAGCACGAATATACTGTTGTGGGTAAGGAAAGTTGGGTACAGTCATTTTGTGGCTGTTATGAAGGAACTTATGATAAAGATTCCATTTTTGCGGATGTCGTTTATCCGGGAAAGAACGGATTCAGTGAATTTATTGTCCGGATTGAGCCGGATAACAATGGTGTACGTATCCGTCGGATGAGTGATCAATGTCATGGAAGACAGTGTGCAGAAGTTTATGTTGATGGTCAGAAGGTCTCTCCTGTCTGGTATGTGGCCGATTCCAATCCATTCAAGCGTTGGCTGGATGACGAATATGAGATACCTTCTTCATTGACTCAAGGAAAGGAGAAATTGAGGATACGTATATGTCCGGTGGAAGTTGGTGGGGGAGTTTTCTGGAGTGAAGCGAAATATACTGTTTTTGTTTATCAGCGATAGGTGGGAACTCTGTAATCTGTCATAGGGGCAATTAAGTGTAATAGAGCGTTCGGTATGTGACATGTTTCTTTGCCAAAGCAAATTATGAATATTATCAAAGTGTGGTTAATGGATAAAATAGTATTTGTCTGTTAATATGTATTGTGATAATTTTGCATTATGATATGCAAGAATGGTAAAGTAAATCATCTTATTTGATATAATATAATGAAAAGTAGGGCTATATTATTTCTGTTTTTAGCATTGTTTTCTGAAGCAATATTTGCAGGGATAAGGATTGTAGTTTTGGGATCATCTACTGCGGAAGGTGCAGGAGCAAGCGTTCGAAAGAACTCGTGGGTTTCACGGTTTGCCAGATATGTGAAAAATACTGATCCGACAAATGAAGTGGTTAATTTAGCTAAGGGCGGATATACTACATGTGCGATTATGCCTAACGGAACTCCGGACTATCAGACGAATAAATGCTTTTTGACCGTGGATACATTGCGCAATATTGATAAAGCATTGGACTTATCGCCCGACATTATTATTGTAAATATGCCTACTAATGATGTCTCAAACGGGATACCGATACAGGTACAACTTTTGCATTTTAAAACAATTGCTAACAAGGCGAGAAATAATGGCGTAAAAGTTTGGATAACAACCTCTCAGCCTCATAACTTTGGAGAAAGGTATTTGCCACCTTATTCGGAATCTCATCAGCCCGATATTTCTAAACAAAAGTTTAGAGATTGTTTTTGGCTGTTGTCTGATGAAATTATGAGAAGATATGGTAATTATGCTATAGATTTTTATACGGGTATAGCTACGGATGACGGATATGGTTTTATCAAACCGGAGTATGATTCGGGAGATGGCGTTCATTTGAATGACAAGGCACATGCTGAATTGTTTGAAAGGGTGAAAGAGAAAGTTATATTGGAATAAAATTTGATAATATGATTTATAAAACTATTGTTAAACTAAAAATCAAGGAACATGAAAACAATTTTTTATGAGAAGCAGAGGGGCTTACATGCTAAATTAGTTTGTGTAAGGCTGTCATTCTTGTTACTCATGTTAGTGAGCTATATGCCAATATGGGCTCAAAACGTAACGGTTAAAGGTGTTGTTGTTGATAATAAAGGTGAATCTTTACCAGGGGTAAATGTTATTGAACAAGGAACTCAGAACGGTATAGTAACAAATATAGATGGGGAATTTGAATTGAATGTACAATCCTCTCAGTCTTATTTGAAGTTTTCTTTTATAGGTTATTCTACGATTTCCCAAAAAGTTGTAATAGGAGATAGAATGCGAATTGTTCTTGAAGATATGTTTCAAGACTTGAATGAGGTTGTTGTTGTTGGATATGGTACAATGAAAAAGAAATTATTGACGGGTGCAACTGTTCAAATAGAAGGAGATGATATTCAACGTTTAAATACGACAACACCTCTTGGCGCGTTACAAAGCCAAAGCCCCGGTGTTATGATTACCCAAAATTCTGGTATGCCTGGTGAAGATTATAAAGTGACTATCCGTGGTTTGGGAACGACTGGTTCTTCTTCTCCATTGTATGTAATTGATGGAGTGGCAGGTGGAAGCATCTCATCTCTGAATCCTGCTGATATAGAGTCCGTTGATGTGTTAAAAGATGCAGCCTCAGCTGCTATTTACGGTGCGCGTGCAGCCAATGGTGTTATTCTTGTGACTACACGCCAAGGACGGGAGGGTAAGGCTGAATTGTCTTATGATGGCTATGTAGGTTGGCAGAAGGTTGCAAAGAAACCAGAACTGCTGAATGCTCAGCAATATATATATGTGCAGAATAAAATAGCCGAATATGAGGAAAGTCCGGCGCGTGATTGGTCTAGTTTGTTGCCTTCATATCTCTATGATTCAATTCAGGATGGCACATGGAATGGAACTAATTGGTTCGATGAATCTGTAAATGATGCAGCTCCAGTTACTAGCCATGCGGTTAATTTGACAGGTGGTAGTGACAAATCTCGTTTTTCATTGGGATTCTCATATATTTCTCAAGATGGTATTATTGGAAAACCTAAAAAACCTGAAAGCCAAAAATATACATTTCGTGTTAATTCAAACCATATATTATTAAAAGGAAACGGATTCGATATTATTAAGATTGGTGAGAATTTGTCATTCAATTATAATAGACGTTCTAGTTTGGCCATTAATGATTGGTCATATAATGATGTACGTAATTTGTTGGTCGCTAATCCTTTGCTACCTGTTTTTGATCAAGATGGAAGATATTATGATATGGCAAGTAAGCAAACGGAAGGTTGGAAGGTAGATGATGGTGCATCCAATCCGCTGGGTTTGATTGCTAAAGATCACGGATTAAATAAGAACAGAGGGTACTCATTGTATGCAAATGCTTATTTGGAAATCCAGCCGATTAAAAACTTGAAGTTCAAGTCCTCGTTCGGTTATCAGATGTCATCAAGCTCTTATCGGTCTTATAAAGAGGAATATAATTTTGCGACTACTATAACAAATAGTCCGGACAAGGTTTATCAAAGTATGTCATCTGGTCATCGGTATACATGGGAAAATACTTTGTCTTATCTTTTCAAAATAAAGAAGAATACTTTTGATGTGTTGGTAGGGCAATCAATTGAAAAGTCAGGAATAGGTGAAACGATGTCTGCACAGAACGGAATATCAATGTTTACGGATTTCGATCATGCTTGGCTCTCAAATACAGGAGAAGTTTCCACATCTTACACAACTGTGACTGGTGCACCTCAGACTGAAAGTGCATTATCTTCTGTTTTTGGGCGCGTGAATTGGAATTATAATGAAACATATTTGGCTTCAATTGTGATGCGTGCTGATGGTTCTTCTAATTTTGCTCGTGGACATCGTTGGGGGTATTTCCCGTCAGTATCTGCTGGCTGGGTGATTACAAACGAGTCGTTTATGGAACCGGTGAGCAATTGGATGGATTTTTTTAAGATTCGTGCAAGTTGGGGACAAAACGGTAACTGTGATATAACGAATTTTCAGTATTTGTCTACATTTTTATTCGGGCGTGATGCTAATTATTCTTTTGGAAACAATAAGGTTAGTCAAGTAACAGGTGCTTATTCAGATATCCTTGCTAATCCAGATGTAACATGGGAGACATCAGAGCAATTGAATATAGGTTTTGATGCTCGTTTCTTTGGTTCACGGTTGGGAGTTAATTTTGACTGGTATAAGAAAACCACAAAAGATTGGTTGGTACAGGCTCCTATACTGACTTCTTATGGAACAAATGCTCCTTATATAAATGGTGGTAATGTAGAGAATAAAGGAGTTGAAATTATGTTGAGTTGGAATGATCATGTTAATGACTTCAAATATGGTGTCCGCTTTAATTTGGCGCATAATAAGAATAAGGTTACGAAAATTGCAAATACGGAAGGAATTATACATGGTCCGACAAATGTGCTGTCAAATAATACGGCTGAAATGTTTCGTGCTCAAGTTGGTTATCCGATAGGTTATTTTTGGGGATATAAAACCGCTGGAATTTTCCAAAATCAAGAGCAGGTTAATAGCACTAAAGTGAAACTGGAAGGAGCGGAACCAGGAGATGTTATTTTTGTAGATAATAATGATGATGGATCGATTACCGATGAAGATAAGACGATGATTGGTAATCCTAATCCGGATGTAACGATGGGAATTACTTTGGATTTTGCATATAAAGGATTTGATCTTTCTTTGACTGGAATGTCTGCTTTAGGTCATCAAATAGCTAAATCATATCGTTCTTTTGCTCAAAATGAATTTGAGAATTATACAACTGAAATTTTAGGTTGTTGGGATGGAGAAGGTACATCCAATCGCTTACCAAGATTTTCAGATGGAGCAAAAACGAACTGGACCAATATTTCTGACATTTATATTGAGGATGCAGATTATTTCCGTTTGTCGAATCTGACTATCGGTTATGATTTTAAGCAATTATGGAAGAAATCCCCTTTATCTCAGATACGCTTATATTTTACTGCACAAAATCTGTTTACAATCACCAATTATTCAGGTATGGATCCGGAAGTTGGTTACGGTGGTGGAACGGCTTGGGGCTCAGGTATTGATTTGGGATTCTATCCGAGTTCAAGAAGTTATTTGGTTGGAGTTAATTTGAAATTTTAAAATAGAAAAGTTATGAGACTTAATTCAATCTTATATATGGCGGTAACTTGTGCATTGCTTACAATGTCTGGTTGCAATGATTTTCTGGATACACAAAACTATGTAAAAAAGGATACAAGTAATTTCCCTCAAAATGTAGATGATGCGAATCAGTTGTTGACGGGAGTTTATGGTGAATTGAATTTGTTGAATGCAGATCCGGACGATGCTCCTTTCTTTATATCGGAAGTCGCTTCAGATGACCGATTTGCTAGTGGAGGTGTAAATGATAATGGTGCGCATGGAGCAGATAAGTTGTTGCGCTATGGTGTTGATCAATTTGCAAACACATGGAAAAAGCACTATGCAGGAATCTATAAAGCAAATGTTGCTTTGGAAGGGTATGAAAAGGTGTTAGATTGGGAAAGTGAGGCTCAAAAGAATTCTTTTTATGGCCAGACTTACTTTTTGAGAGCCTTTTATTATTTTGATTTGGCACAATTGTTTGGTGAAGTGCCTTTGATTTTGAACTCTGCTGGCGGTAATTTTCCTAAATCAAATGCGGATGTTATTTATGCACAAATCGCATCTGATTTGAAAAATGGTATAGAGATGATGGATGCAACTAAATATCCAGACTTTGAGGCAGGACGTGCGACTCGTTGGGCTGCAGAAGCTTTGATGGCACGTGTGTTTCTTTTCTATACAGGATACTATGGAGAATCTTCTTTACCGTTGCTTGATGGAGGGGAAGTGACGAAAGCAGAGGTCATAACTTGGTTAGAGGATTGTCGGGATAATAGTGGTCATGATTTGGTTGGGGATTTCCGGAATTTGTGGCCGTATACTAATGAATATACAATAGATGATTACCCTTATGTGGCAGGCAAGATAGGCGTGGATGGTCAGCCTTTGAAATGGGCAGGCGATGGAAATATTGAAACGATTTTTGCGACTAAATTCTCAAATGTTTATGCCTTGTCAGCTGGTTATGTCAATTATTATGCGTTGTATTTTGCTCCGCCTATTAATGTGGGAGAAAGTACATTCCCTTGGGGACGCGGTTGGGGAAAAGCATGTGTTACTCCAAATCTTTGGGATGATTGGTTAGCAGAAGAGCCGACAGACCTGCGTAGACAGGCTAGCATCATTGACGTGACAGATCCTAATGAAATGAAAAATTATACTTGGGGAGCTAATAGCGAAATGGAAGAAACTGGTTATTGGCAGAAGAAGATTATAGCAGTTGCCGCTAAAGATCCGTCTACAGGAGGTTTTGTAAATGGGTTTGCTGTATTGGCTTCTGGCGCAAGGAATCATATACAATTCTGTAATACGACTGATTTAATTCACATCCGTTATGCAGACGTATTGTTAATGCATTCTGAACTAACGCAAACGACCGATGGAATTAATAAGGTAAGACAGCGTGCCGGTTTACCTGTAATTTCGTCTTATAGTTTGGATGCATTGAAAAGAGAACGTCGTTTTGAATTGGCATTCGAAGGGTTGCGCTGGTTCGATTTGATGAGATGGGGTGATGCACCAGACGCTTTGGAAAAACAAGTTGGACAACCTATCCGAAATGCAGGTGTGCCTCTTGCTATGTCTTCGTTCAGTACAGGATTTAAGGCTCGTTATGAAGCAACTGGTGGCTTTTGGCCGATTCCGGACAGCCAAATAGATTTGTCGGAGGGAGTATTGAAACAAAATAAAGGATGGATAGAGGCTGATGCCATGTTTGAAGGTTGGTAAAACGCTGTTGGAAGAGACCGTCAATCTGACGGTCTCTTGATGAAAAACAGGAATACCTGTTATTCAGTCTACAGATATTAATCTTTAACTTAAATATAAAGATTATTTTCTGTAAATTTTAGTTTTTTCAATAAGGGGTAAATCAGTATGTAAGATTTTTTATGAAAAGTATTAAATATTATTTATTTTTAATATATATTCTTGCGGTGGGCATTGTATATGCAGAAGATCCTGTAAGGGCGTGGGGACAATTGCAAGTGAAAGGTAATCAGTTGTGCAATGAGGCAGGCGAGCCTGTTTCTTTGCGTGGGGTGAGTTACGGATGGCATAATCTTTGGCCACGTTTCTATAATAAACATACGGTGAAGTGGCTGAAGGAGGACTGGCATTGTACGGTTTTGCGGGCAGCTATGGGGACTGTAATCGAAGACAACTATATTGAGAACCCGGAGTTTGCGTTGGAATGTATTAATAAAGTTGTGAAAGCAGCCATCAAAAACAATATTTATGTGATTATTGATTGGCATACGTATTATCCGCAAAAGGCGGAAGCGAAAAAGTTTTTCGGAATGATGTCTGAGAAATACGGCAAATATCCGCATGTGATTTATGAAATCTATAACGAGCCAATGAAGGATACATGGGATGAGGTGAAGGAGTATGCTTGTGAAATAATAGAAGAGATACGTAAGCATGACCCAGACAATGTAATATTGGTGGGGAATCCGAATTTCGATCAGCGTTTGGATTTGGTTGCTGAGTCGCCTTTAGAGGGTTTTCAGAATATAATGTACACTCTGCATTTTTATGCTGCAACCCATTCCGAGCAATTGCGTAATACAGCACAGGTGGCATGGGAAAAAGGTATTCCTATATTTGTTTCTGAATGCGCTGGAATGGAAGCTTCAGGTGACGGGCCATTGAATGTGGAAGAATGGCAGCATTGGATTGATTGGATGGAGGTGCATAGGATAAGTTGGGTTAACTGGTCTGTTTCGGACAAGAACGAAACTTGTTCGATGATATTGCCTCGTGCAGACAAGAACGGTGGCTGGACGGAAGAATTGATCAAGCCTTATGGGAGATTGGTCAGGGAATTTGTCCGAAAATATAATGCAGATATTTACGAATAAAGTTGATGATGCTTTTGGGGATTTATGAAACGATTTTTCTTGTTAAGAGCCGCAGTTGTTGGAGTTTCTGCTGTTCTTTTGATAGTAATGCAGGTATCTGCTCAGAAATCGCTAGATGAACTTGATCGCATATGTTTTAAGGCTGGATTTTCTCCTTTGGAGAAGAAAGCTGACGTGATGGATGAAGCAGGAGTAGGTACTTCGGGAGAATTCACTGGTGAGCATACTCTTTCTTTATCCGGGGAATGGATACTTGCTGAGGATAGTGAGTGCGGTAGACCTGCATGGGAAGTGGCAGTTCCGGCAACAGTTCCGGGAAGTGTTCATTCTGCTTTGTTCAAGGCTGGTCGGATACCTAATCCTATGATTGGACGTAACGATTCTGTGGCGGAAAAGTGTTCATATAGAAGATGGTGGCTGAAGAAAACTTTCGTTTATGATAAGAACTGGCAGAATCCGAAGTTGAGGTTCAAAGGTGTAGCTAATCGCTGCCAGATCTGGTTGAATGGACATTATCTAGGTATGCATGAAGGGATGTTTGGCGGACCAGACTACAGGGTAGGAAAGCTTCTGAAGAAAGGCGGTAACGAACTGCTGGTACTGCTTGATTCTATACCTCAAGTGTACAGAGGAGGGTGGCCGTCAACGGCGAATGAGGCGTGGAAGCAGACTGTGGTGGCAAATTGCGTGTACGGATGGCATTATGCAAAGATCCCTTCATTGGGAATCTGGCAGAATGTTTTTCTCGAGGAGTGTCCATCGCAACGTATTGAGAATTCGTTTCTCATAACAAAGTCTTTATTAGGTGACATGCGGTTGAATGTTAAGTTAGTCGCTGAAGATACAGAGGGAAGTATTTGGTTACATGTGGAACCGTATAATTTTATAGGAAATTCTCAGAAGTACTGTTGGGAGTTTAAGAGAAAGTCGGGTGAGGTGAATTTGGACTTTAGGATTGATTCACCGAAATTATGGTATCCGAACGGAATGGGAAAGCAACCACTTTATCTTGCTACAGTGGATTTGGTATCAGGGAATCGTGTTCTTGACAGAGAGAAAGTCATTTTCGGCGTCCGAACAGTTGACATGAAGCCTCTGCCTGGAGGACCTTCTGAGTATAAATATAACTGGACTTTTGTCATAAATGGAAAGCCGGTGTTTGTGAAGGGAACTGGATGGTGCACGATGGACGCTTTGCTTGATTTCACAAAAGAGAAGTATGCGCGTTTTCTGACTGTGGCACGTGACCAGCATATACAGATGCTACGTGCATGGGGAGGAGGGCTTCCAGAAACTGATGAGTTCTATGAATTATGTGATGAGTTGGGTATTATGGTCATGCAGGAATGGCCGACCGCATGGAACAGTCATCAGACCCAGCCTTATGGAATGTTGGAGGAAACGGTGGTAAGGAATACATTACGTCTACGCAATCATCCTTCGTTGGTGATGTGGGGAGCAGGGAATGAATCTGAAAATCCTTATGGGAAGGCAATAGATATGATGGGAAAGGTTAGCATAGAGCTTGACGGTACTCGTCCGTTTCATCGCGGTGAAGCGTGGGGAGGAAGTCGGCATAATTATAATTGCTGGTGGGACAATTTACATTTGAATCATAATCTGAACATGACTGCTGATTTTTGGGGTGAGTTCGGTATCCCTTCGTTGCCTATAAAGGAACATGTATTACAGTATATGGGGGATGAGACTTATCGCTGGCCAACAGACAGGAACGGGAATTTTGCCCATCATACACCGATATTCGGAACGAACGGTGAATTGGAAAGATTGGAACAATACAGTGGCTATTTTATGCCGGATACCACATTGGATTGTATGATCATGGCTCTCAATTGGCACAAGTGGAAGGTGTTAGGCATACGCTTGAACGGGCAAGGACACGTTGGCCGTATTGTACTGGTGCGCTTTATTATAAAATGAACGACAATTATCCAGGTCTTTCGTGGTCAAGTGTAGACTATTATGGTGGAATAAAGCCCTTGCACTATTTTGTGAAACGTTCTTTTGCTCCGGTTGTTCCCGTATTGCTCTTTGACCGGACAAACATGGTTTCACAAGATGTCAGTCTGCCTCTTTATCTGTTGGATGACAATGATTCATTGAAAGGAAGGAAGGTCAAGGTTGATGTGTCGGTTTACAATCAGAGGCTTCAGCATGTATACGATTCAGTCTTTTCGGTTGTTCCTATGAATAAGGTGGAATTTTTGGGTGAAGTTTTGTTGAATTCGGAACAGACCGATGCTATTGTATTATATTATAAGGTAGATGTGAAGGACGAAGTTGGATGCCTGGTGGCAAGAAATTGGTATTTCAGCAATTATGAAACAAAACCGGGCTGCATAATGGAGGCAAAAAGATGTAAGCTGGATTACAAGCAGAAAGGTAATGTAGTAATGCTTGTCAATAAAGATACTGTTCCGGCTATAGGGATTACTCTAGAAGTTCCCGGACATGCTTCTTCCGTGATGTTTTCGGACAATTATATCTGGTTAGATGCAAATGAAGAGAGACAAATTGAAGTGAATATCCAGGAACGAGTTACGGTAAGAGGATGGAATGTAGATGTTGCAAATTAATTTTTATATCATGAAAAATACGGTATTTGTATTAGGTTTGATAGCTTTTATGTTAGGCGGCTGTAGCGATAAAGTAAAGGAGGTTCAATCCTCAGGTGAGCCTTTTGGCATGAATGTGGCCTGTGCGGATTTTGGTTCTATTTTCCCAGGAACATACAATAAAGATTATACTTATCCCACGGATTCAGACTTGGTATATTGGCAAAAAAAGGGTTTCCGTCTGATTCGTATGCCCTTTAAATGGGAAAGGTTGCAGTATGAATTGGGTGGTGAACTGAATCAGTACGATTTGAATAAGATGAAAGATTTTATTGTTGCCGCACAGAAGCGCAATATAAAGGTATTGTTGGATTTGCATAATTATTGTCGCAGATTCAAAGATGGGGGGCACCGGATTATTGGTACACATGGCATTACGAATGAGCATTATGCCGGTTTTTGGAAGAAGATAGCCCAGGAATTCATGAAATATGACAATATTTATGGTTATGGCCTGATGAATGAACCGCATGATTTGCCCGATAGTCTTTCATGGTTCTGTATGGCTCAACTTGCAATTGATTCAATCAGAACGGTGGATTCTGAGAATACGATTGTTGTAGGCGGAAACTCATGGAGTTCAGCAAAAAAATGGTTGGACGCGAGTGATACGTTAAAACATTTGAAGGATCCAGCAGATAACTTGAAGTTTGAAGCTCACTGTTATTTTGATAAAGATGGGTCAGGAACCTATAAGTATTCTTATGAAGACGAGGAAGGAACTCCGGAGAAAGGTGTAGAATTAGTGTCTTCTTTTGTTGCATGGCTTAAGGAAAATCAATTGAAGGGATTTGTCGGAGAGTACGGTATTCCGGATAATGACCCGAGATGGGAAGTTACATTGGATAATTTTCTAGCATATTTGAGCGAGAATGGAGTGAACGGCACTTATTGGGCTTCAGGACCTTGGTGGGGAAAAGGGGCTGCGATGGTCGTGCCGACTTATAAAGGCGGACAGGAGTATCCACAGGTTAGAGTTTTGGAAAAATATCTGACAACGAGGAAGTGATATCATGAAAAGATACAGTTTGATTTTATTATTTCTTTTAGTTGGTCTTCCGGATTTGTTGGCGACTCATTTTTATAAAAGCAATGTCCCTTTTTTCCATGGACGTCTCCAGGTTGACGAAAGTCAGCGGTATCTTGAATATGAAGATAGAACTCCTTTCTTGTATTTGGGAGATACTGCATGGGAGTTATTGGCACGTTTGACAAAAGAAGATGTTTCGCTATATTTAAAGAACCGGAAAGCTAAAGGATTTACAGTGATTCAGACTGTGATATTACCCGAACTGGATAGCCTGACAATTCCGACAGCAATGGGGGCTTCTCCGCTTCTGCCAAATAAGAGTATTACCTTGAATCCTCTTTATCTAGAGCATATTGACTGGGTCTTGCGTGAGGCTCAGCATTATGGTCTTTTTGTGGGGCTGTTGCCTGCTTGGGGGGATAAAATAGACAAACAATGGGGGAATGGACCGGAATTGTTTGATGAGTTTAGCGCTAGAGTTTATGGACGAATGTTAGGGAAGAGATATGCTGATTATCCAAATATAATCTGGATAATGGGGGGAGACCGTGGAGGAGATGGAAAGAATAGGAAGATATGGAATGCAATGGCTGAGGGAATTAAAGAGTTGGACAGGAATCATTTGATGACCTATCATCCTCAAGGAGAACATTCGTCTTCTTTTTGGTTTCATCAAGAAGGATGGCTTGATTTTAATAT
>ERZ860009.440-NODE-440-length-19110-cov-1.643611_pt1 | contig 19110 bp, 13 predicted proteins | sample MGYA00510114_ERZ860009 | MGnify/ENA primary metagenome ERZ860009 (study PRJEB30046, sample SAMN00715177) | human gut metagenome | study: EMG produced TPA metagenomics assembly of the A metagenome-wide association study of gut microbiota in type 2... | reverse complement strand
ATACCCCTGATTCATAACCAAGCGCTGGAAATAAGGCTCGTTATTCAGGTAAAATTTGCCATTGGCTGTATGCACTTTGCGCATACCTACATATGATTTTACCTCATCGATGGTCTGCCCTTTGGCATCTTTGACGCAGTAACTGATATCGTAAAGGTGGGGAGTTTCGGGGCTCCAGAGCTTGATATTCTTTATCGGTAAGATCAGGTTACTGCCATTAGCACATTTTGATGTCACTTGAGCGACTTTTTTCTGGCTGTCATAGATCGTAACTTCCAGTGTCTGGTCATTGGATATCTGATAGAATTCCGGAGTAATGATCAATTGATTATTGTCAATATCCGGATAGGTATTTGCCGATTTCAGTCCACAGGGAGAGAGCGCTTCCATCCACACCGTTTGCCAGATACCTGTGACACGGGTATAAAAACAGGCAAAGGAGTTCTTCTCCGGAGACTGTTTGCCGCATGCCTGACGACCTGATTTTGCATCATCGGACACGGATACTACCAGATTGTGGCTATTCCCGGGTTTGGCTATGCGACTGATATCTATTACAAAAGGAGAGCTCCCGCCGTTATGAAAACCGACGAGGCGTCCGTCGATATAAATCTCTGCTAAATAGTCGACAGCACCGAAATGGAGTAAAATCTTCTTGTTGCTCCAGTCAGCGGGTATCGGCAGAGAACGTTGATACCACATTTTTTTTATAAAGTCCGTGTGATTAACTCCGGATAGTTTGCTTTCCGGGCAGAAAGGAACCGTAATTGTTTTGCTAAGCTCCTTTGCCGTAGGTAAGTTACGCTTTTTCCCGGAATCATCAAGATCGAATTCATATGTCCACGTACCATTTAAATTAACCCAGGTAGTTCTTTCAAATTGTGGGCGGGGATATTCCGGCCGGGGAATATCATTGGTTGCGTTTGCTGCAAAAGAGAGTAGTAAACCAACTAGCATCAGATGTGCTTTTCTCATGTTTTGTAATTTTTGTTATTGTATAATTTAAGTGCCTTAGCTGATTGTAAAAATAGAGATTTAAAAGAAGAAAAGGTGTAAACGATTGTTCAAATTAGGAAATAATCTGATCATAGTGAAGATTATTCGGTTATATTTGATAAATGTGTATAATAATGTCACAAATTTATGGTATGAAATAGGTAAAAGCCGCTACATTTGTAATCGAATAAATTTTAGGAAAATATTATAGAAGAACATTTAAACTAAATAACTCAATCAATTATTATGAAACTACGAATCATGCGAAGTGCATGGATTGCACTTTTGTTTATGTCTTTATCTGTAACAGCACAAACCACGGATAAGCCGGAGTGGAGCAATGAGCTGGTCTCGGGAGTCAATAAGGAAGAAGCAGTTCAGATTGCTATTCCTTTTACCGATGAACAACAAGCAATGAATCTGACTATTGAAGAGTCACCTTATTACAAAACGCTGAATGGAATATGGAAATTTCACTGGGTGGCTGATCCGAAAGACCGACCGCAGGATTTCTGTAAACCGGAATATGATGTAAGCCAATGGGATAATATTAAAGTCCCTGCAACTTGGCAGATAGAGGCCGTAAGACATAATAAAAACTGGGATAAGCCCTTATATTGCAATGTGATTTATCCTTTTTGTGAGTGGGATTGGAAAAAGATTCAGTGGCCTAATGTAATTCAACCTCGTCCGTCTAACTATACTTTTGCGACGATGCCTAATCCTGTCGGTAGTTATCGCAGGGAGTTTATATTGCCTGATTCATGGAAAGGACGTGACATCTTTATTCGTTTTAATGGGGTAGAAGCCGGTTTTTATATTTGGGTGAATGGTAAAAAGGTCGGCTATTCGGAGGACAGCTACCTGCCTGCCGAATTTAATCTGACTCCTTATCTGAAAGCTGGAAAGAATGTTCTTGCTGTCGAGGTGTATCGCTTTACAGATGGTAGCTTTCTGGAGTGTCAGGATTTCTGGCGTTTCAGCGGTATATTCAGAGATGTATTTCTGTGGTCGGCTCCTAAAACGCAAATCAGAGACTTCTTCTTCCGTACGGATTTAGACAAGGAGTATAAAAATGCATCCGTCTCTCTGGATATAGATATTACAGGTAAAAGAAGTAATAACGAGATTCAAGTGAAGGTGACGGATCAGAATGGTAAAGAGATTGCTACCCAAAATGCGCGTGCTGTAACGGGAACGAATAAACTTCAGTTTGAGGTTGTGAATCCTTTGAAATGGACGGCAGAAACGCCCAACCTTTATAATCTCACTATTCTTTTGAAGCAAAAAGGGAAAACTGTAGATATTCGTAGTGTCAAGGTCGGTTTTCGTAAGATTGAACTAGCGCAAGATGGTCGGCTGTTGATTAATGGAAAATCAACTTTGTTTAAGGGAGTTGACAGACACGACCATAGTTCGGAGAATGGTCGTACGGTATCTAAAGAAGAAATGGAAAAAGATGTGCAGTTGATGAAGTCATTGAATATTAATGCTGTACGTACTTCTCATTATCCTAATAATCCTTATTTCTATGATTTATGTGACAGATATGGTATATATGTTCTTTCCGAAGCCAATGTAGAATGCCATGGTCTTATGGCATTGTCCTCTGAACCTTCATGGGTGAAAGCATTTACGGAACGCAGTGAGAATATGGTGCGACGCTATAAAAATCATGCTTCTATAGTCATGTGGTCGTTGGGCAACGAATCCGGTAATGGCATTAACTTTAAATCTGCTGCAGAGGCTGTTAAGAAGCTCGATGATACCCGTCCTACTCACTATGAAGGTAATAGCTCTTATTGCGATGTAACCAGTTCTATGTACCCCGATGTGCAATGGCTGGAAAGCGTAGGGAAGGAGCGTTTACAGAAATTCCAGAATGGAGAAACGGTCAAACCTCATGTGGTTTGTGAATATGCTCATGCGATGGGTAATTCAATCGGGAATTTCAAAGAATATTGGGAAACTTATGAGCGCTATCCTGCACTTGTCGGTGGCTTTATCTGGGACTGGGTAGATCAAAGTATTAAGATGCCTGCTCCGGATGGTTCCGGTTATTATATGGCCTTCGGAGGAGATTTTGGAGATACACCGAATGACGGTAATTTTTGCACGAATGGCGTAATCTTTTCCGATCGTACATACTCTGCCAAGGCATACGAGGTGAAAAAAATACATCAGCCTGTATGGGTTGAGGCTATGGGAAATGGGACGTATAAACTGACTAATAAGAGATTTCATGCAGGGTTGGATGACTTATATGGAAGGTATGAGATTGAAGAGGATGGAAAAGTTGTATTCTCGGCTAATCTGGAAGAATTGTCCTTGAACGCACAGGACAGTAAGGTCATTACTATAGCTGATAATCAGATCAATAAAATTCCGGGAGCCGAATACTTTATAAAGTTCCGCTTCTGTCAAAAGCAAGATACTGAATGGGAAAAGGCTGGATATGAGGTAGCATCAGAGCAATTCAAACTTTCTGATAGTGCGAAGCCTGTATTTAAAGCAGGAGAAGGTAGTATTGATCTGATAGAGACTGATGATGCATATCTGGTAAAAGGCTCGCAGTTTGAAGCGTCTTTTTCAAAGCAGCAGGGAACGATCTCTTCTTATACATTAAATGAATTGCCCATGATTAGTAAAGGGTTGGAATTGAATGCTTTCCGTGCTCCTACTGATAATGATAAGCAAGTGGATGGTGACTGGTATCAGAAAGGCTTGTATCAGATGACTCTTGAACCTGGACATTGGAATGTGCGGAAAGAAGATAATAAGGTAACTCTGCAGATAGAGAATCTATATCGGGGAAAAACGGGTTTTGATTATCGAACTAATATAGAATATACGGTGGCTGCCGATGGTTCTATTTTGGTTAATAGCACTATTATTCCTTCAACAAAAGGTGTAATTATTCCCCGTATTGGTTATCGTATGGAACTTCCGGAAGGCTTTGAACGCATGCGTTGGTATGGTCGCGGACCGTTGGAAAACTATGTTGACCGAAAAGATGCCACTTACGTAGGCGTGTATGATGAGTTAGTATCTGATCAATGGGTGAACTATGTCAGAGCACAGGAAATGGGTAATCGCGAGGATCTGCGTTGGATTTCAATAACCAATCCTGATGGAATAGGCTTTGTCTTTATTGCAGGTGATAAGATGTCTGCTTCTGCTTTGCATGCAACAGCGCAGGATATGGTTGACCCTGCCAATCATCGTAGGTTGCTTCATAAGTATGAAGTACCGATGCGTAAAGAAACTGTTCTTTGTCTGGATGCTAATCAGCGTCCGCTTGGTAATGCCAGTTGTGGTCCTGGCCCGATGCAAAAGTATGAACTTCGTTCCCAGCCTACTGTTTTCAGTTTTATCATACTACCTTTGGAGAGAAGTTATTCGACAGAAGAACTTATAAAGAAGGCACGCGTACAGATGCCCGTATGTATGCCTGTATTGATAGAAAGAGATAACAATGGTTATTTGAATTTAAAGACTAATACTCCCGGAGCTACTGTTCATTATAGTCTGAATGGCGGAGAAGAGAAGATATATACTGAACCTTTCGAATTTATTTCTGGTGGTCATGTGGAAGCATATGCCGTTTCAGAACAATTAGGAAAAAGTGCGGGAACTTCAGCTGAATTTCCGATATATGTGGATCGTTCACTGTGGAAAATTGTATCAGTTAGTAGTGAGAATGGGGGTGAAGAGGCCCGTAACGCAATCGATGGTGATCTGAATACTATCTGGCATAGTCGGTGGAATGATCCTGTGGCTAAACATCCCCACGAAATAGTAGTGGATATGTCTTCATCACTTGAGATTGATAAGTTTATTTATCAACCTCGTAACTCTGAGAACGGACGTATCAAGGACTATGAGCTCTATTTCAGTAAAGATGGAAAGAACTGGGAAAACAAGACTAAAGGTCGTTTTGAAAATTCATCTTCTGCACAGTTTGTAACATTGGAGAAACCAATTGTGGCACGTTACTTTAAATTGATTGCTTTATCTGAAATTTATGGTCGGGATTGGGCTTCGGCAGCAGAATTAAATGTCAATGCAGTCCGTAATTTATCGGGTGCATCTGAAGAGAGACAGAAGGTTGTATATGTGGATAGTGATGCTGATGGAAGTATGAAATTGGCTGCGGATGGTGATATTAATACATTCTGGCATACGGTACATAACCAGTTCTATCTGGCTCCTTATCCTCATGAGATACAGATTGCATTAGCTAAAGAAACTACAGTAAAAGGTCTTAAATATACGCCTCGTCAGGATTCTTCGGAAGGTAGAATCGGTAAATATGAAGTGTATATCAGCCATGATGGCAAAGAGTGGGGAAAAGCTGTGGCTTCTGGTACATTTGCCGATTCAAAGGAAGTACAGACAGTTGAATTTAATCCATGTAAAGCACGTTATGTAAAACTTCAGGCTCTGTCTGCTGTCATTAAAGAGGCTAAGATGGCTGCTGTGGCAGAGTTAGAGGTTCTCTTGGCTGAATAGGAAAAGCGATAAAGAGTGTTATGAAAAAGAGAGACTGCCTCATTTTTGATTGGAGGCAGTCTCTTTTTTATGGGAGATATCTTGATTTCTACAGTATAGGCTTATTCGAGAACAGCTGCAAACCCACCATTTCTAGCCATTCTGATAGAAAGCTTTTGATTCTTATTCATTGTTGCCGATTTCATACGGTAATCCATTGCCTGATATCCTGCATTTATTCCATCCTCAAACGAGGTTACACGGTAGGTCCTGCCATCTTTCAGGAAGTCGAGATTTATTTCAAATTCTCTTTCATTTTCCTTATCATTAGTCATCCCACCAATAAACCATTTCTCTCCTTTACGCTTCGCAACGATTACATATTCACCTACTTTGGCTTCCAGAACAACTGTTTCATCCCATGTTACAGGTACTTGGGTAATGAAACGAGTGCAATCTTCATTGCGGTAATATAAGGTCGGATTGTCTGCCAACATTTGTAAACCGCTTTCGAATATGACAAATAAAGCCATTTGGTATGCACGGGTACCGATACTTGCAGAGTTAGGACGTTCGGAACGATAGATATTCGGTTGCATACTGATCATAGCTCCAGGAGTGTAATCCATAGGGCCTACCGCATTTCTCATGAAAGGCAAGTAGATGCTATTCTCCGGCTTACAGCCTCCCATTTGTTCCATACCTCTGACCCCTTATAGGATAATACATTGGGATACTTGTATTCCAGTCCGGCCGGCTTGAATGATCCATGGAAGTCAACAAATAAATGATGTCTGGCTGCTTCTTGGGCTACTCGTTCGTAGTAGTTAACCATCCATTGATCGCTGCGGTCCATGAAGTCTATTTTTACTCCCTTTATTCCCCATTCATTGAATGTTTTGAAAAGGTCAAAATTCTTTTCTACTGTTAACCAAGTCAGCCAAAGGACAATACCCACATTCTTTTCTTTTCCATAACGAATCAGCTCATGAAGGTCTACGTCCGGATTAGGAGTGTAAGGATCGCGTGTACTCTTGGCCCATCCTTCATCCATAATAATGTAAGGGATTCCGAACTTGGATGCGAAATCAATGAAGTATTTGTATGTTTCCAAATTACAACCAGCTTTAAAGGTTACATCTTGCCCATACGGGGTTGCTCCGTTCCACCATTCCCAACTTACTTGCCCTGGTTTTATCCATGACACATCTTCTAACTGATTCTTATCAGCCAGTTTATAGGTCATAGTGTTCTCAACTAATTGCTTGTCTTCCTTGGTAATGACAAAGTAGCGCCATGGAAAGTTCCTTTTTCCACTTGTTTTAGCGATATATTCCGCTTCTTTTTCGATTTTGAGGCTGCGGTCTCCGTCTTCACCAAATGCAAGGGGGACTTTTGGAAAAATAGAGGATATGCCATTGGTCCCGTTTCCTTTCAGAAACATGCAAGGATAGTCCGACAGATCAGATTCACTGATTAATATCTTATACGATTTACGTGTATCAATGAGAACTGGAAGTACGGACATTTTATCTGATGGTTTCCATGAATGACTGGAAATGTGTGTGTACGGCTCTTCATAAGCTGTTTTGAACCCTCCCGGCTGTTGGAATGTAATAAATAGTCTGTCGGGAACTGCAATGAAAGGTCTTCTCCCAATACTTCGATTTCTCCTTTTTGGCGGGTGATAAAACGATAGGCTATTCCATCGTTAAAAGCACGGAATTCTACTGAGTAGTTTCCTTTAAAATTGAGTAGAAGTTGGTTATATTCGTTATTGATCGTTGAAAATTTCAGTGGAACGACAGGGGTTAAGGTTTCTTTTATTTTGTTCTGTTTTTGTCCGGACAGTTTGGGATGTTCGCCCAATATTTTATCTTTTAGTTTAAGTTGGAGATAATTGTCTTTCAACAGAACTTCATCATTGCAGGCTACGTCATAGTAGATTTTGTCGGTGAGGCGGACGGATACTTTTATTTCTCCGTTCGGGGAACTTAACTTTATTTTTTCTTGTGCTTGTACATTGGATACTAAATAATAAACAAGCAAGGGTAAAAGAAAATACTTTTTCATTTTTCTTAAATAGTTATGTTGTCGTTTAATGTATTGATTACTAATATTGAGCAAATATAAACAAATTGAAATAGATAATAGTATACTAAATAAAATAGTTTTCTGCTTGGGTAATATGAGGGTATGCTTTTATTTAATCAAAGAGCAAATACAGGAAGTGAAGTATTGACTTGAATGTTTAGTTGTGAAAATAAATAAGCTGTTCATCAACTTCTGCAAAGTCATTGATGAACAGCTTATTTATTTTTCTAAGAATTAGTAAGATTATTATTTATCGGACATAGATGGAGGTAATTCTCCTGTTCTTGACCATTTTGACGGTTTCGATCCCATTACAAATTCTAGTGTACCTCCTTCACATATATCTTTATGACAGAACCAGTTTTTGTTAAGTGGTTTGCCATTCAAGGTCGCTGATTGAATGTAGATATTTTTGTCGTTATTCTTTTTTGTTATAACCTTCAGGGTTTTACCATTTTCAAGATGTATAGTAACTGTATTAAATACAGGGCTTGAAATAAGATATGTGTCCTGGCCTGCATTAGGATAAAATCCTATAGAATGAAAAGCATACCAGGCAGACATAGAACCGGAATCATCGTTACCCGGTATTCCGTCACGTGTCGTTTTATATCTATTTTTTAAAATATACCGTACAATCTCGGCTGTTTTGTCTTGCCTGTTTACATAATTGTATAATGACGGAATTAAGAATCCTGGTTCATTGGCTATTTGGAATAATCCTATGTGATAACGTTGGTCCCATATCTTGTGGGTAAAAAAGGTATCTAGTCTTTGAGTGAAAATCTCTTCTCCGCCGCACTTTTGAATTAAACTTTTCATATCATGGGGTACATAGAATGACAACTCAAAAGAGAAAGTCTCATAAGTAGGTTCTCCCCAATTACCGCTTTTTAAGGTACTGAAATGCTCTTTATCCCAGTACTTTCCCTCTTCGTTTCTTGGCCATGCAAAGCCCGAAAATCCCAAACTTGTTATCCTATCATTCCATGTGTTTTGCCAGTTAGATGCATTTTTATAGTATTTATTGGCAATATCTTGTTTCCCTAAACGATCGGCTACAGTAGCGATAGCAAAATCACAATTAGAGTATTCAAAAGTACGTGTCAAGCATCTTTCATAAGCTGAAGAAACATAGCCTAATGAGTTATAGTCTGCTAAACCTCCACGGCCTTCTTTTCTTTCATCTCCTCCGGGAGCTACTTCTGCATTTTTCAACATAGCTTGTAAGCCTGCTCCATAATCAATCCCTTGTAGATTCTTTACCATTGCATCGGCAATCAGAATATCACAATTACTTCCTCCTTGAACACGACCATTATCATTACCACTACGTGCATCAGGCATGTACCCTTCATTGCGGTATATGTCAATAAGTGAACGTACCATATTTGATTGAACGGAAGGGGTAAGCAATGTAAATAATGGATGGGTAGCACGGAAGGTATCCCAAATGGCATAGAAATCATCAAAGTTCGGTTCTGTTGATATCCATTTCGGATTTTCTCCGGTCTTGTCTACTGGCTGGAGATAGCAATGATACAAAGCTGTGTATAGTTTAATTTTGTCTTCTTCTTTTCCTGTGACTTCTATTTTATTTAAGATATTATTCCATTCGGACACAGCCTGAGTATGTACTTTGTTGAAGTCCCAAGTTGTTATCTGCTTCAGGTTTTCTTTAGCTTTGCCACAACTGATATAGGAGATACCGACACGTACGTTGATTTTTTGATTTTCAGAGGTCGAATAGCTCAAATAAGCACCTGTTTTTTCGCCTGAATCGAATTGTTCGTTAATATTCGGCATTAAAGTATTTCCTTTCCATGTGCCGAAGCTTTCTGCCGGTGTATCTTTTCTGCATAGAAATAGACTGTATAGGCCTCTCCTTCATTCCAGCCTCCGCGTACACGGGTGTATCCTTCTATTGTTGAGTTGGAAAGTATGCGTACTTCCGAACCTACAATTCTTTGAGTTTCGCATATTTGTAAGGCTAGACAACTGCCTAGATCAAAAAGAATTTTGGAGTCTTTGCTTGAGGGGAAAGTATATTCATGAAAACCGGCTTTGCTCAATGCTGTCAGCCGGGCTGCCGTGCGATAACGCGGCAACTCAACTTTGTATTCTCCTAAAACGGTATTCTCGTTGGCACGGGGGGAAGAATAGTCTTCTAAATGTATATCTCCGGTCAGAGGTAACATTAATACGTTGCCATATTTGCATCCTCCGCCTGTTCCGCTTACATGAGTATGGCTGAAGCCGTGTATATTGCCGTCAGGATTCCATCCGGCGTTCCAATCTTTATTGCCGCAATCGGGACCTAATTTTACCATTCCAAACGGAGTACATACTCCCGGAAAAACATTGCCGCCTCCATCTACGCCGATGAAAGGGTCTACATAGCGTGCATTGCCTGTCACGGTTTGTGCTCCGGCACTTGTTACTGCCATCCATGTAGCAATACAAATTAATAGTTTTGTTTTTAACATATCTATTCGCTTTTGATTATTTTCAAATTACAATAAGACGGTCTGGTCTTTGCCAGACTCCCAGATAGCCAAAAGGGCATATAACTCAACGAGTGACGCTTGCCTCAGAATCTCCCATTTATTCATTGAAACAGCTCCGCTTAAATCCTCGTCATTGATTAGACCACTAATGTGATGTGCCTTACCAAACCATGCGTGCAACATTGTGTTGCGCACATCTTCCAGATATGAGGGATTCTTATCAATGGAATAAAGTTCGAAGAATCCGCGGCACATGACGGTGTTAAACCAGGCATGCCCCGGTGCCAGAATATTAAAATCACGTTGCAGAACTTCTGAATGATAGGAAGTAAACCACTTTTTGTGGCAAGCTTCCGCAATTTGATGTGCTGCTGTCAAATACGACTCATTCTTGGTTATTTTATAAAGAAGGCAGGCTAATTGCAATGGTTGTCCTGAATTATAAGAATATTTATTCGTCTCCATACGCCCAGGTTGGGTGGGGTCTTCTGGATCAGGAGAAACATTGTCGTAATACAGATGGTCGCTAGGGTCCTGCATATAGGCTTGCAGCCAGTTGAAGCATTCAATAGCTTTATCCAGGTATTTCTGCTCATGGGTTAGTTGATAGAGCTTACAACTCAATACACCCGTCGGGGCAGTTGAACAAGTGTGCTTTGACTTGCTCGGTTCATTCAGCTCTTTCCAATGAACTCCGCCACCGCAAGTATTGTCCCATCCGTATTGTGATAGATAGTCCCAGACGGCTTTGGCTTGATTTAAATAGCGCACATCTTTAGATATGGCATACCATTTTGCCATATCCAGTCCTATCCATACATTGTCATCATAAAAACGGTCGTTTCCCGAATCCGGATATACACTATATGCTGTGCGTCCATGGTCTGTTACCCAAAAATGTTGGATTCCCTTGAACATATCATCTTCTAAAGAACGATAATATTCTTCCTGTTCCGTGTCTACGGATGCTTCTCTCAAGGCAACAAATGCGGATAATCCTCCCCCTTGTCCCCATACGACTGCATCTCCGTCCCAATATCCTTGTTCTTTAGGATAATATGTTTGCCAACATGTCCTAGGTCCTTTATGATAATAGTATTTTATGACACATGTCATCATAGAGTGGGCGCAGTCGAACATACTTGTCTTTACATACTCGAATGTGCTCGCAAGTTGGCTTTTGCTTTCCGAGCGTAGCTCATTGGCTCCTATCAAGGTGATTGCAACCTCATATGTCCCTTCTGCAGGAACTTGCAATAAGTAATTTCCTCCATACTTATAGTTGTCACCATTCAGCACAATGTAGTCCATTCTCCGTTTTCTCCAGACTCCGTATTCCGATAAGCTATTTCTATCTGTATGTCTTTCACATAATTTGTTCTTATGAATTTCACCAGAATTTCTTTTTCCCGGCTTGTTTTGTATACTTCCAGTTGTCCCACCGGATCAATCTTCTGGATATCTTTGTCTTCCATAGAATCGTCACTGCAAGATAGTACTGTGCATACCATGGCTAATAAAGATATAAAAATGATGTTTAATCTCTTCATAAACAAATTCTTTTTACCATTGGATTGCCTGGTCCTGATCCGGTATTGTTATATTAATCTTACGTTCCATAGTTAATGAACCTTCCGCTCGATAAGAAGTAGGTACATTTGACGTAGTTATGTCATCATATGTATATTTGATATATAATACATAATAACGATGCATCAGGTAGGGTTGATTGGTATCCATTTCATCCCAAATCTCGTAGGTCGGATGCTCTGTGAGCTGGAAGTTTATTGAAGAATTTGCCGCCGTTATCGTCAGATTCCCTTTCTTTTTAGTCTCCGTAACCTCTGAAGGTTCTTCAAATTTTACATTGATTTTATAAGTTTCCCTATCTATTGCATTATCTTCTTTCGTACCTGCATAGAAGAATACAGTGTTTTCGTCTACGACATGTGCTCTACGATTGTCTACTACCAATGGATCATTGCTCGAATCGGCAAAATAGATGTTCATGGCAGTTGCCGAGTAATTTCCAGAATAATCATTGAATGGTAATACATGAAGCAGGGCTTTCCGCCATCCTTTCCGTTTGTTGGTAATGTACGAGGGGTCCTCCTCAATTGTCAATGGCAACACCCACTCTTTCGAAAGGTTCATTTCTGAAAACTTAAACTTGATAGGGAATAGTTCCTTTCTTGAACCTGCCGGAATATGGCAGGTGGCGGAAGGAAATTCGTAATTCTCCTGTGGTAGTAAGTTATACCATAAGTCTTTTCTGAGTTCGTGAAAGTTGGCTTCGTTCATGGCGTTCAACGTATCCGGGTCTACGGCAATCCGTACATCGAGATCCTTATCCAATGGAGTAGAACCACTGACTAGCACCGGAAGGTTGTAGATAACCTCACCATTAGGCTTGTAGCGGACGTAGATACTTGAAACCTCTCCATCATTAATTGGAGCTTTTAGTGAGACCATGTGAACATAAAGTTCGTCTTTCCATTCGTCATTGCATGCACTGAACGAAAGCAATGCGATAAACAATGTAGCTATATAAATATGTCTTTTTTTCATTCTTATTGTATATTTTAGATTAATCAAAAGTTTCCCATCCCGGCGCCTGTGTCATTTTGCGGTTTCTTTTTAATTCATTTTGTGGCATAGGCCAAAAGTACATCTTACGTGAGAAGTTTGCTTGTAGATTTTCTACTCGTATACGTTCATAAAAGCGTTCTTTTTTGCTTTCAGTCATCAGTACGTTGTAACCATAGATTTGTTCGGACTCTTCTACCGGAGCAAGCTTCCAGCGACGCAGGTCGTAGTAACGTTGATTCTCACCCATGAATTCTACCTGACGTTCATGTATTAGTTTCTTACGGAACAATGTTTGGTCATTATATGTCTCCTCGTTGTAATCAGGAACTCCAGCACGCATCCTGACAGGCAAGACAGCCTTGCGGATTTCTTCTGTATTTCGCGAAACTGTAATTGTTCTCCTTCCCAAGTTGTTACTTCGTAGCTACTACTCGGAGTCAATTCGTTTAGGGCTTCCGCATACATCAGCAGGATGTCGGTATAGCGAAGTGGTATGTCTACTTTATCATAGATTCTTCCGTTGTTCGTGTTGCAGTCGTTAGGGCTGACAAATTTCATGACACCTATTCCTGTAGGAATCCAGTAGTCGGAACTGTTTTTTCTTCCGTTATCGCTACCTCTGTAGTACCATACCTGTTGGTTGCGTCTATCTCCATCTTGCGCACTTGCCAATGCCCAAAAAGCACCGTTGAATGCACGCTGGCATAGAAACGCGGTTCGCGGTTCGCATATTCTTTCCATACTCTCGGACGTATCTGCGGGTAAAGTCCGCGGTTGTATTCATCTTCCGAGACGAAACGTTTGTCTACTTCGCAAGTGTCTAGGAATGTTTCTAGATTGAAGCTACTTCCGTCTGCCATATCATAGGCATCACACTGTTTGATTGTCAGTCCGTGGCGGTTTCTTCCTCCGGCATTTGTGGGTAAATGATCGAGAACAAGATCTCTGACTTGATCATTTAATGCATTGTTTCCTCGTGTAAATATCAATTCCGGATTTTCGGTAGCATACAAGTCTCCATTGAAAATAGAGCGATAAGAGGCGAACGGGTCAATGTCAGCCCATCCTTCCGGGAAATCTTTGTTGGAGTATACCGAGTGATAGGGAGGTCTTACGGTTGCCGGATAAGCGTTATCTCCTTTAGATTGATAGGGAGCGGTGTATAGCTTGTATACACCGGTTGCGTTGGCTAGGTCAATGACATCTTTAGCCGCTGCCGCTGCTCTAGCCCACTTGCTTTCGTCATACGTCTGAGACATTAGCATGCGTCCTTGCCAATCAGTAAAATCAGAGAACTTATCGGAGTCACCGGGACGTGGGTTATTTATCGGACTTGCTGTATATAGAAGTACCTTTGCACGTACCGCCAAGGCAGCTCCTTTTGTACTGCGATTGACATTCTGTCTGTCTCGTTTCTCAGGCAGTGATCGGGCCGCCAGTGCCATTTCCTCACTGATGTAGTTCACTACTTCATCGTAGCTACTGCGTGGATAGGACATGTCCATATAATCTTCATCAATACTGATTGTCTCTTCAGGAATTAGAGGAACTGGTCCGTATTTCTTAGTAATAACCAATAAAAATAGCTTCTTAAAAAGCGGGCCTGTGCTTTATAGTCTGCAATTTCTACTTCTGACAGTTCTTCATTAATATCTATATTGTTGATTAAGATAGAAGCCTGGCGAATACCTTCGTAGCAACGGATGTATGAATTGTTTGTCCAGGTATTGTCATATTGTCCGAATTTGAAAGCATTGTAAGTTACGGCTCCGTCACTTTCATTAAAAATCATATCGTCTGCAAAATTAGTTGTGGAATAGCCGATACGTGTGATTTCTAAATTTGTTTCTAACAGACAGTTGTAGCATTTGGCCAGCCATTGTTCCGTAAAATTCTTGCTCTTGAAAATTTTCTCTTCACTTTGACGATCTTTAAAAAAACGTTCCACGCTCAAATAGTCTGAACAAGAAGAAATACCCAGCCCAATGACTAAAATGGCTACTGCGGATAATATATGTTTTTTCATCTGTTTTTGAATTAAATGTTAATTGTAAGTCCTAAGGTATATGATCTTGATAATGGATAAGCCTGACCGTTGGTGCTGCCCAGTTCCGGATCCCATAACTTAAAATTGGAGAATGTTATCAAGTTAGTTCCCATGAAGTATAAACGAACGTTGTTCAAGTGGATCTTATTGATAAGACTCTTCGGAATATTATATCCGATTTCTAGGTTTTTCAAGCGCAGATAAGAACCATTGCGAAGCCAATATGTAGACGGACGGTAGTTGTTACTATTGCCTCCATAGCTTAAACGCGGGTATTCTGCGTTCGGGTTTTCATTTTCACCTAATATCCAGCGGTTGGAGTTCGCCATGTCGGTGAGAATATTTCCCCAATCACCATTCTTGAAAGGATATACAGTAGGACCTTCGATACAGAAAGTTGATTTGCCTGCACCTTGGAAGAGGATATTGATGTCAAATCCTTTCCATTCTGCGGAAAGACCGAAACCATAAATAAGATTTGGGCGATTGGTTGCACCGATAGGAACTTCGTCATTTTCATCTATCTTTCCGTCTCGTTGACATCCGCATACTTGATATCACCTGGCATTACGTCGCCCCAGCTCTGTTTCGGACTGTCACGAATGTCATCATAATCTTTGAATAATCCTAGTGAAATAAGTCCGCGGGTTTGGTTAACACGGAAACTTTGTTGGCTTTTATAAGGGTAATTACTGAATTCTTCGTCATATTTCAGGATTTCACTCTTACTGTATGTAAAGTTACCTCGCAGTGTCAGATTCACATCTCCAATACGTTGTTTATATCCCACATTACCGTCGAATCCTTTGGAAACTACCGAGCCAATATTGGTAGATAACTTCATGCCTGTTCCTGTACCGTACATACCAACGGAGAGAGGGATATAGTTACGCTCTTGGTAAATACCGTCACGTTGTTCGTGAAAGTAGTCAATTGTACCGGTCAGCTTGTCATTGAACAATGCGAAGTCGATACCTATGTCATGCTTGGTTGCTATTTCCCAAGTGACAGCATTAGTTGCATAGTAAGTATAGGTCAATCCGTCGAACTGATAGCTTTGTCCTAGGTCTGCATAGTTGTAATTGTTGCTTGCTCCGAAAGTAGACAAGTAGGGAAGCGTCTATCCATATTGTCATTACCTACTTTTCCGTAAGAATAACGTACTTTAAACATATTGATCCACGGTGATTTTTCTTTAATGAAAGACTCTTCTGCCATGTTCCAGGCTACAGAGTAAGCGGGGAAGAAACCGAACTGATGACCTGTTGCAAAGTTCTCGGATCCATTGTAACCAAAGTTAAAGTCAACGAAGTAACGGTACTTCCAACCATAGGTGAAACGTCCGGAAAGTCCTTGATGACGTCTGTCAATACCTTGCATAATGTCATCTTCCTTTTTTACAGAGGCATTGATTGTCTTATCTTGTGTATATTTCATTACGGCTCCCACCATGTGATTACCAAAGGTACGGTCGTAGTGCAACTCTGCTTCTAAATATTCTTTTCGTTCACCGGTTGAGTTAGCTTCTTGTGACATCAATTGTTCATCTCTGACTTTTCTCATCACAAGACTACCATCAGAAGCGCGGTTCTGTTCCGCTCTCCATAATTCTGGTATTTTTTTACGGTTGATCCACTGATAATTGTTAGTGTCGAATCCATAGCGTCCGATGAATTTTAGACCTTTGGTGATAAAACTGAAATCTTGTTCGAGAGTGATATTGGTCTGCAATTTATTATTCCATGTTTCTTGATAGCCGGTTTGTGTAGCAATGGTCCAAGGATTGATTTGTTCATCGTCCGAACCGAAAGCGGGCGTATATCCATTGGAATACATGATTGGTACTGAGACCGGGTTATAATTCATAGCAGAAGCCCAGATATTGCTTGACATACCCGGTTCGTCTTTTTGTCTAATGAACCGGATACACCAACTTTTAGCAGTGTGGTTTTGGTGATATCCATATCCACGTTCAGACGGTAGTTCCAACGGCGATAGTTGGCATTGGTATTATAGTCTTTTAGCCCTTTGTCTACTTTATACATACCACCTTCATCTACATAGCTTGCAGATACATAATAGCGTGCCAATGAACCACCGCCGTTCATGTTGATAGTGGCACGATAAGTAGGTGCTCCTTTTTTCAGGAGTACATCCATCCAGTCTACATTGGGATATAAGTCCTGGTCCAGTCCGTTACGGAGTATATACAATTTGTCTTCAGGAAAGAAAGGTTCTTGGTTACGAGTAGTACGTGCTTCATTCATCATTGAAGCATATGTATATCCGTCAATGAGGTCTGGGGTTATGGTACGTGTGTTGTAGGTTGTTTCTACTTTTGCATCGATTTGTACTTTTCCTCCTTTACCACGTTTAGTTGTTATTAATACTACACCATTGGCGCCACGCGAACCGTAGATTGCTGTGGCAGAAGCATCTTGAGTACAGTGAAGGATTCTATATCCTCAATATTGAGTTCATTCATACTGCGTTCAAATCCGTCGACTAAAATCAAGGCACTTGAACCTGCTCCGAATGTCGAGATACCGCGAATCCAGAATTCGGAAATATTATTTCCGGGCTGTCCGGAAGTTTGGCGAGCCATTACACCTGCTATGTTACCTGCCAAAGCATTAGTAATGCTTGATGTGGAAGTCTTCAGTGTATTTATATCCACATTGGTAACGGCACCGGTCATCGTTATTTTCTTCTGTGCACCAGTACCTGTTACCACTACTTCATCCAAAGCAGTGGCAGTGGCTTCTTTCATTATGACCTTGATTGTTCTTTGTTCTTTTATCAGGACTTCCTGTTTTTCGAAACCGATGAAAGAGAAAACGAGTCTGTGGTAGGGTTCCATCTTGATTTTGAACTTGCCGTCTATGTCGGTGATGGCACCTAATCCCGGGATGTCTTTGATGATTACGTTGACACCAATTAATGGTTCTTTGGACTCGTCTGTCACGAGACCTTCAACCTCTATTCTGTTTGTTTGTACCTCTACCGAACTGTTTTGAGCATACACACTGCATGTGCAACAGAACAGGAGGAGCAAGTTAAAAATATATTTTTTCATTCGGAATGTGTTTTTATAGTTATTCTATAGAAATGGTACGGATGCTGTGATTTTCTCTATCGGCGATGTAGAAAGTCTGGGTTTCTTCATCGTAAGCGATGCCGCATGGATTATCAAAGCGTGCTTCCGTTTTTAATTCTCCGTCAATATTGCCAGATACCTTGTTGTCAGAAGAGACACTGCCTCTTCCTGCAAAAAGAGATACGTTACCGTCGGGAGTAATTTTAAAGATGCAATGGTTTCCTCTGTCGCATATATAATAATCATAAATGTTTCCGTCCGGACGAGGATTTTTTATGTATTCTTCATTCTTCACAAATGTGCCTTGGTAAGGTTCCTGAAAACGGGCACTCGGACCGGGCGAGGGACTGTACCCGGCTTCTCCTTCTCTACCGGCAAATGTGGTTGGCTTCTGAAATTCATTGGTTACTTTATTATATTGGGATACCAAAATACAGTTACGGCCTGTGATATACATAAATCTTCCATCCGGATGGATACACATAAAAGTACCGGAATCACTATTTTCGTATACACCAAATAATTCTACTCCTTTTTTGCCACCGGTCGTAGGATCGTGAACAGCTTTTTGAAGTCCTCCTTTCCAATAGGTGTTGTAGTAAAGTGATTTATTTAGGGCGCAGTAAACATTGTTATATCCTGTGCGGTCATAAACATAGGGGTGGGCTTTTCTGAATTCTTCAGATCGCAGAATGTAAGCAATTTCACGGTTGTCTTTACTGCTGCTTCCATGGTCATCTGATACGAAAAGAGTGTCTCCGGTTGCATCGAAAGACATGAATTGCATATTCCTAAATCCTCCCTGGCCATTAGTAAGAAGAGTTGAGACTTCTTTTGCTTCCAGATTGATTCGACGTATAGGACCGCCTTGACCATTAATAATTAAGCATTTCTCAATACCAAATGTGTCCATTAATAGCCATTGAGGATTTCCGAATCTTGCTTTTTCAAAGTTTCCGTCTACGTCAGATGAATTTCCATTTTCGTCTTCGCTACCAACAAGAGTACTCACTGAAGGCTGTAGAGTATAATTGAACTTCTTTTCAAATTCATATTCTATAGGAGAGGTTTTTCCGTCGGCACTTTCGATTTTTATTTTAATATTACCATCGAAAGCTTTCGGCGGGACTATACAGTAAATTTCGGTGTTGGTGCAGCCGATAGTTGTCGTGTATTGTCCACCTATTGTGATGTGAATTTTTGAGGGATCAGTCCCAAAATTATCTCCATAAATATGGATTTGAGTACGAAGACTCCCATGATCGGGGGTAAAGTCTGAGAAAACAACC
>ERZ860009.432-NODE-432-length-19308-cov-2.082169_pt1 | contig 19308 bp, 31 predicted proteins | sample MGYA00510114_ERZ860009 | MGnify/ENA primary metagenome ERZ860009 (study PRJEB30046, sample SAMN00715177) | human gut metagenome | study: EMG produced TPA metagenomics assembly of the A metagenome-wide association study of gut microbiota in type 2... | reverse complement strand
CGCACCGCAGGCCGTGACATGACCGAGGACGAAACCCGGGAATTTAACGCCCTGCAGAACGACATCGAAACCCTGCGTCCCGAGGCTGACGCCGAGGCGGAGGCCGAGCGCCAGGCTCAGATTGAAGCCGCCCGCACTGCGGAGCGCCAGCGTGTCACCGACATCACCACCCTGTGCCGGAACTTCAACGTCGATGCTTCCCAGTACATCACCGGCGGCCAGACCGTAGATCAGGTGCGCACCGCCATTCTGGCGGCATGATCAAGAACGGCGCTCCCGCCCGCACCGGCGTTCAGGTGACCGCAGATGAGACCGACAAGTTCCGCGCAGCAGCAGCTGACGGCCTTATGACCCGCAGCGGCCACACTCCCGCAGAACCCGCAGACGGCTCCCGCCAGTTCGCAGGCATGAGCCTGCGTGACATCGGCATTGAGTGCCTGACCCGCGAGACCGGCAAGAGCGCATCCGACTTCATGCGCATGAGCGCCGATGACCTGTACACCGAGCTGGCCCGCGCATTCCATAACCCCTCGGCATCCTTCCCCGCCATCATGGACACCGCCATCAACAAGAGCATCGTCCACGCCTACGACCACGCCCCGACCACCTTCGAGAAGTTCACCCGCAAGGGCACCCTGCGCGACTTCAAGCGCACCGACGGTCACAACTACCTGATCGGCGGCGTTGGTGACCTGTTGCTGGTTCCCGAGAACGGCGAGCTCAAGGCGGATACCCATAAAGAGGAAATGCTGCCGCAGCGCAAGCTGGACACCTACGGTCGTCAGTTCAGCATGAGCCGCCAGGCGTTCATCAACGACGACATCGGCTTCCTGTCCGAGGTGCCCGTATGTATGCCGCAAAGAGTAAGAAGCAGATCAACAAGATGGTCTACTCCATCCTCTACAACAACGGCAAGATTTACGACGGCAAGACCCTGTTCCACGCCGACCATAAGAACCTGATCACCTCCGGCAGCGCTCCGACTGGCGCAGCTATTCAGACTATGATTCAGCGGATGCAGCTGCAGGATGACCCGTTTGGTGAGGCCATCAACCTGACCCCCGCAACCATCATCCTGCCTGTTGGCTATGGCTTCGCTATGCAGTCCATCTTCGGCAGCCCCACCATCCAGACCAGCGAGAACACCCAGGCAGCCAACCCGCTGTATAACTACCGCTACCCGATGGAGATTGTCGAGGACGCCACTCTGAACATCCTGGCAGGCTCCGGCGCTTGCCCCTGGTTCCTGGGCGCCAACAGCGAGGAAACCACCGGCATCCAGGTCGATTACCTGAACGGCCAGGAAACCCCCACCTTCCGCCGCAGCGAAACCGTCGGTCAGCTGGGCTTTGTGTGGGACATTTGGCTGGACTGGGGTATCAGCGTCATGGACTACCGTGCGTTCGTGAAGAACCCCGGCGCTGCCCTGCCCACCCTGTAAGAGATAGGAGGAAACGCACATGATCGCAAACTATCAGCAGCCCGGTGCAGTCATTGACTACACTAACGGCACCAGTGACGCAATCGTTGCTGGCCAGGTCGTCAGCCGACCACTCGCGTCGGCGTTGCAGGCACCGACATCCCTGCAAGCGCAGTCGGCAGCCTGTACGTCAAGGGCGTTTTTACCATGCCCAAGGCGGCATCTACCGCCATCACCATCGGCGCCGCCGTCTACTATGACGCAACCGGCGACAACATCACTACGACCGCTGCAAGCCATATCCCCGCAGGCTGGGCTATTGCAGCAGCCGCCGAAAACGATACGACCGTGCAGGTCTGCATCGGTTAAGAGAAAGGCGGCGCAGTATGATCTATACCGCAAACAGCACCGTGACGGTTGAGGGCAAAAGCTACCGCCCCGGTGATTCTGTGGACATTCAGGACGCCAGCGCCGCAAAGGAGCTGCTCGCCGTCGGCTTCATCGTGACCCCGCCCGGCGAGTATGCCCCCGGCGAAACGCTGACCGTTGAGGTTCAGCAGGAACCCAAGGACGGCACCGCCACCGGCCACCTCAACAAAGAGGAATTGGAAGCAATGCCCAAGGCGCAGCTCCTGACCCTCGCCGAGAATATGGGCCTGGACACCAAAGACCTGACCAAAGCAAAGCTGGTTGAAGCCATTGCTGCTGCCGAGGTTCAGGCCGAGGTTTAACCGTGAGCTTTAAGGATTTGCTGGCGCAGGATGCAAAAAACGTATTCCTCAACCGGGAAGAATTTGCAGACACGCACAGCATAAACGGAAAGCCCATGCCGGTGCTGGTCGATGATAACGAGATTTTGGAACGTGACAAGTCCAAATTGATGAACGTCACTATCACCGGGATCTACAAAGAGCGCAAGCTGATCTATGTAGCCACCGACCACCTCGGAGCCAAACCCGCCCCGGACGACCTGCTCAATTTTGACGGCGCCTGGTATAAGGTAAACGACTGCACCGATGAGGCCGGGATTCTCTGCATTGAGATGGAGGCGAATCGCTCTTGAAAGAATACGAGGTCTTACAGGTTGACGCCGACGCTTCCATTGAAAAAATGGTTCAGCGCCTGGACAACCTGCAAAAAATGGTTGATACGCCGAAAGTGGTGGCAGCGGCCATCAACTCGGCAGCCCGCAGCACAAAGAACAAAATCGTCAAGGACACCAAAGAACGCTATGCGACGGCCAACGATTCCGTTTACTCGTCCAGCAGCGCCTTGAAGGTGGATGCCGCCACCGGCGGCGACCTGACCGCCACGCTCCATTCTTCTGGCTCCATGCAGGAGATCATGGACTTCGATTCAAAGCCGAACTCGGGAACCAGCGCCGCAGCGGCACACGTCCTCAGCAGTTCCGGCATGAAGTCCTTGGAGCATAACGGCTTAAAGGCTTTTCTCGTTCAGTTCAGCAGCGGACACAAAGCCATTGTCCAGCGGGTGCCGGGCGAAACCTACACCTCGGCGGGCGCTTCAAAGCGTGCGCAGAAATGGGGCGCCAAGTCCGACATGACCCGCGTTGAAAAACTGCTTTCGCCCTCTGCTCCGCAGATGTTCGGAAACCCTGACACCGTAGACCCGGCGCTTGAGCGAGCATCCGAGCTTCTCGATAAGCAGATGGAAAAACAAATTGAAAAAGCGCTCGAATAAAGGAGGTATTCCATGACACCCACCGATCTGCAGGACGCTATTGTCCAGGCGTTGAAGGAGCAGCTTGCACCGCTGCGCCTTACAAACTCCGCAGGGCATGAAGTGGGCGTCAAGGTATTCCCGCAGTTCAAACCATACCGCGCTCCGAGGCCTGCGCAGTCCACCAATGACGACGACCTCCCGGAGCCGTATGTGCTGGTGGCTCTCGTCAACGGTGAACAGACCGCCATCGACAGCCCGAACAAGGTTGACGTTGTCGTGGCTGTTGAGGTCTACGACCCCGACCCGAACCGACAGGGATACCGGGATGCCTCCCACATTTTGAACGTGATCCTGGGGTATTTTGAGCGCAAAGTGAAGATTGCGCGGGCTTTTGAGCTTGTACGCCCCATCAAATGGGACAACGACCTCGACCCCAACAAACACCCATACTATTCCGCAGCAATCGGCCTTCATTTTGAAGGGCCTACTATTTATAGAGAGGAGCCTGAAACATAATGGCAAAGACCACTACTCCCGCAGCCCCGGAAACGGTCGTTTATATCGGCCCGAACATTCCCGGCGTTGTTCGCCAGGATTCCGTGTTCACTGGCGGCATCCCGGCACACCTGGCCGAAAAGATCAAGGCAATTCCCGCCATTGAGGGTCTGATTGTCCCCCTGGATTCCTTTGCGGAGGCTCGCAAGGAACGTCAGAGCGGCGCAGGCCGTATCGCCACCATCTGCAACAATGTTGCAAAGAAAATCCAGGAGGGCGCATAAATGAGCTATCTTCATGGCGTAGGCAACAGCGAAGTTGCTACCAGCTTAACCACCCCCACCACGTCCAGCGCTGGCCTGCAGGTCATTTTCGGCACGGCCCCCATTCACCTGGCAAAAGACCCCTACAAGGCAGCGAACACCCCGAAACTCTGTTACAGTTTTGCAGAGTGCCAGGAAGCACTCGGCTACTCTGACGACTTCGAGAATTTCACTCTTTGCCAGAGCATGGACGCCAACTTCCGTGTTTATAATAACTCCCCCATCGTCCTGGTGAACGTGCTTGACCCGAACAAGGCGGCGCACACCACGGAGAACGCAGAGGAAACCGTCACCGTCACCGGCGGCATGGCGACCTATACCAAACAGTACGTTCTGCTGCCCTCGTTGGTGGTGAAGAACGACGCTACCCCGCTCGCCGCCGATGTGGACTATACCGCAGCGCACGACGATGACGGCAACGTGACTATCGTGCTGCTGTCCACCACCGCAAAGGAAGCAACCGCGCTGAAGATCACCAGCAAGAGCATCAAGCCCAGCGGCGTTACCAAGACCGACGTCGTCGGCGGCGTAAACAGCAGCACCCACGAGGAAACTGGCCTGGAAATCATCCGCCAGGTCTATCCCAAGTTCGGCCTGGTGCCCGGCCTGATCATCGCACCCGGCTGGTCGCAGGACGCAACCGTGGCTGCTGCGCTGCAGGCAAAGGTTGAACAGCTGAACGGCTGCTTTGACCTCAACACCATTCTGGATATTCCCGCCAATTCCGACGGTGCAACTGTTTACACCGACTGTAAGCAGGCGAAGGAGAAGCAGGGCTTCTCCACGAACCACGGCATCTGCCTCTGGCCTCGCGTCTTGGTTGGCGAGAAGAAATACTACTTCTCCGCCATGGCCGCAGCGCACACCGTCTGGCTCGACACGAGCAACGACGGCGTCCCCTACGAATCCCCCTCCAATAAGAGCCTGCGCATTACCGGCCTTTGCTTGGACGACGGCACCGAGGTGCTTCTCGACAAGCAGCAGGCGGACGACGTCCTCGGCGCAAACGGTATCTGTACCGCCATCAACGTCAATGGCTTCAAGTTTTGGGGTAACAATACCTGCGCATACCCCAGCACGACCGACACCAAAGATCGCTTTTGGTGCGTCCGCCGTTTCTTTGACTGGGACGGCAACAACTTTATCCTGACCTACTTCCAGAAGGTGGACAAGCCCGAGAACCGCCGCCTCGTGCAGGACATCGTGGACAGCACGAACATCACCGGCAGCGGCTACGTTGCTCGTGGCTACTGCGCAGGCTATAAGATGAAGTTCCTGGAGGACGAAAACCCGACCACCGAGCTGCTGGCAGGCCATCTGACTGTTCGCACCTACATGGCGCCTTTTGTTCCTACGGAGTATATCCACAACATCCGCGAGTACGACACCGACGCCCTGTCCACCATCTTCTCCTGACTGATTGGAGGTATAAAACGTGATTCCTACCAAGATCGCCAAGTATGAGGTCTACAAAGACGGCACCAAGCTCATTGGCCGTGGCGAGGAAATGACGCTGCCCAGCTTTGAGACCCCCACCAATACCGTGTCTGGTGCAGGCATCCTCGGCGAATACGAAGATCCCACCCCGGGTTATTTCAACGAGCAGGAACTGCCCGTTCCCTTTCGCGTTATGAGCAAAGAAGCCGCATCTTTGGCCAATATGCTCAAGGCGCACCACCTGGAAATCCGTGGCGGCATTCAGGGCAACACGGACGACGGCGACATCGAGTTCACCCCTATCCGCGTAGTCGTTCGTGGACTCACCAAGAAATGCGAGCCGGGCAAGCTCAAGGCCGCAAACTCTATGGAAACCAGCGTCACCCTTTCGCTTCGGTACATCCTGATTGAGGTAGACGGCGAACCCCTGATCGAACTGAACAAAATCCGTGGTAAGTACGCCGTGAACGGCGTAGACCAGCTGGCAGCTTTGGAGGCAATGTGCTAATGGAAGATAAGAAACTGACCCTCGTCCCCGAGGTCGAGGAACCCGAAACCGCAGAGGACACCAATGAGCTTTACATCAAGTTCGCCAAGCCCTACACCTTCGGCGACAAGACCTATACCGGCATCGACCTGTCCGGCCTTGAGGACGTGAACGGCGCAGTCCTCAAGGAAGCAGGCCGCGTGGTTCAGAAGCTGAACAAGGGCATCAACCCCGCCACTGTGGAAATGACGATGGAGTATGCCGTCTATATGGCGCACCATGTCACCAACCTGCCCTCGGACTTCTTCTGGGGTCTGCGTGCTCCCGACCTGGTATCCGTCAAGGGCGCAGTCGTGGGTTTTCTCTACGGCGGGGATGGGGAGGACTAACCCCGCAGGCGATCACAAAAACAACCGTCTATATGTCGCAGGCTCTGCACGCGGGCATTGACTACCTGCAGAGCCTACCCATAGACGAACTGAACGACCTGGCGGACGCCATCCAGGACTATGCAAGGGAGGTGGAGGCGCAAATTGGCAAAAAGTAAAACGTATGACCTGATGATAAAGATCGGTGCCAAATCAGACGGCACCCTCCGAAAGGCCTGCGCAGCAGCCGACAAAGACCTCGCCTCCCTCAGCAAATCGGCAAAGGCAGTCGGTAAAGCCGCTGCTGCAGGGTTCGCAGCCGCCAGCACGGCGGCTGTGGCCTTTTCTACCGCAGCCGTGACCTCTGCCGCAGGCTACAAAAAGGAACTGTCCAACGTCCAGACCCTGCTCCCGGCACCGCCGAAGAAATCGCATCCCGAACCGCCAGCATTTCTTCAGACGTTCTGAACATTTCGGACAAAACCGGCGTTGCCACCAGCAACCTGACCGATGGTATGTACCAGGTTGTTTCTGCGTTTGGCGACGTTAACGACGCTTCCTCCATCCTGGAAACAGCGGCTAAATCCGCTGCCGCAGGCAACGCCACCACAACGGACAGCGTCAACCTGCTTTCCGCCGTCACAAAGGGCTATGGCGACATCAGCGCAGAGGCTGTCCAAAAGGCGGCAGACCTGTCCTTTGCTACCGTTCGCCTCGGACAAACCAGCTTCCCGGAACTGGCCTCGTCCATTGGAAAGGTCGTCCCCCTGGCCTCCGCCCTGGGCGTGCAGCAAGAAGAACTGTATGGCACCTTTGCAACCCTGACCGGCGTGACCGGCAGCACTGCAGAGGTCGCCACACAGTACAAGGCCGTCCTTTCCGGCCTTATGTCGCCCTCCAAGAGCATGGACGCCGCCCTTAGTAAGTTGGGCTACTCCACCGCAGATGCAGCCATCCAGAGCCTGGGCTTCCAGGGAACGCTTGAAGCGTTGATGGGTACCGTTGGCGGTGATACCCAGGCCATGGCAAAGCTGTTCAGTAGCGTGGAGGCGCAGACCGCAATCCTCGCCCTTTGCGGCGAACAGTCCAGCACCTACGCCGAAAAGACGGCGGAGATGTACAACGCCACCGGCGCAGCGGATGAAGCATTCGCCCGCCAGACGGACAACCTGGATTATAAGATTCAGAAGCTCACCAACCGCTTCCAGAATTTCCTGACAAAGGCCGGCTTGAAGCTGCTGCCGTATCTGGAAAAGCTGGCCGACAAGGCTATTCCATACCTGACGGACGCCATGGACAAAGGCCTCGTTATTTTGGACGATATTCTCCCTAAAGCAGAAAAAGCCGTCCAATTTGCGGCGGAGCATAAAGAACTGTTCATCGCCCTTGCAAGCGGCGTCCTTACCGCAGTAACGGCTTTCAAGACCCTCAAAACGGCCATGACCGCCATCAGTGCTGCAAAAAACCTCGCTACTGTTTTCAAGGCGGCTTCCAACGGCGGCTCTACTCTCAGCAAGGCCGCAGAGGTAATGAACCTTAAACTCATTGTAGTGGTCGCCATCATTGGCGCAGTCGTTGCGGCCTGCATTTGGATGTACCGCAACTGGGACAAGGTAACAGCCTGGGCGCAGCGCATGGGAGCCAAAGTCTCCGAGGTTTGGACTTCGATTCAGACCGCGGTGCTTACCACCGTATCCGCCCTGGTTTCGGGATTCCAGACCAACTTCCCGCTGCTCTCTGCCTACCTTTCCGGCTGGTGGAGCAGCGTATCCGCAGCCGTTGAAAATGTAAAAGCGATTTTCTCCAACCTCATCCAGTTTGTAGAGAACGTATTCTCCGGGAATTGGAGTGCAGCGTGGCAGAATATTGTTAACATTTTCGCCAACGTATTCGGAGCCATTGTCAATATGGCAAAGGCTCCGATGAACGGCGTGATCTCAGCCATCAACTATGTTCTTGATCAGATCAACTCGCTGGACATAAAAATCCCTGACTGGGTTCTTTCGTTGGCGGCAATACTTTCAGCTTCAACATCCCGCAAATTCCGCAGCTGGCAACCGGTGGCATCGTAACCACCCCAACGCTGTTGGAAGCAGGCGAAGGTGGTGAACCGGAAGCGATTATCCCCCTGTCCAAACTCTACGACTTCCTGCTGAACCTCGGCAAGCCCGACCCGACGAAACTCCAGCCGCAGCCCACCGTAGGTGAGCAGAATTCTCCGTCCAAAGACGAAGCAGATTCCGCCCCGACAGAATCTCAGCCGAGCCCCACCGCAGGCGGGATTGTATTTTCTCCGACCATCATTTTCAAGGGCAAAGGCTCCGTGACACGGGACGACGTAGATCAAGCAATGGATTTCACATACCAAAAGTTTGTGAGATTCAGCAAGCAGCTGGAAGAAGAACGACGTCGCAAGTCTTTCTCTCCGGCCTGACCAGGGGAGGTCAAATGAGTACTTATACCACGATTCAGGGCGATGTTTGGGACGCTATCGCTTATAAGGTCTATGGAGATTCAAAGTACATGGGCTTCCTCATGGACGCCAACCCCGACAAGATCACCATCTTTGTTTTCGGGGCGGGCGTGGTGCTGAACGTCCCTGACCTTCCCGAGAGTGAAACCGCCGCCCCGAATATGCCCACATGGAGGACAGGATGAAAGCCAGACAGTCCAGCGTTTCTATTACCTACGACGGCAAGACTACATCCGTCCTCAACCTCAAGAAAACGGCGTTCACCTACACCGACCCCGCCAGCGGCGAAGCAGACAGCCTCGACATTACCTTCTTCGAGCGCAGTACTTCCGCTGCCAGCGGCGGAAAATTGGAGGTGAACAAGCCGCTTTCTGCTATTATTGCCCTCACGAACTGGGCAGCCCAAGGTGACAACCGCACCCTCAACTGCGGCGACTTCCTTGTTGACAACGTTTCATATTCAGGCTGGCCGTGGACAGGCACCGTGAAAGCGGTATCTGTTCCGGCAAACACTGGATTCCGGCAGACCAAACGCACAAAGGTGTGGGAAAAGGCCACTGTTCAGAAAATCGGGCAGGAAATTGCCTCCAACGCAGGTATAGAACTGCTTTGGGATGTAGAGGGCGACGACCCGCAGATCACAACCCTTGAACAGTCCGAAACCACAGACTGCGAGTTTTACATGAGCCTCTGCCAGACCTACGGTCTGAGCATGAAAGTCTATTCAAGCAAGATCGTGGTCTACAGCCGGACGGAGTACAAGAAAAAGGATGTCGTGGGCACCATTTACCCGCACCAAATCCTATCTTGGAGTTGGAGCCAAAACCTCGCCGGAACCTATACTGGTGGTGAGTACACCTATACCCAACCAAAAACAAACAAAGAAATAAAGGTCACCCTCGGCACCACAGACCGGCTCCTCAAGATGACCGGCAAGGCCGACGATCAAGCCGACGCCCAGAAGAAGCTGCAGGCGGGCATTGATGAAGCAAACCACGGAGCAACAAAGCTCAGTCTGACCATCAAGGGCAGATTTCTCGTTTCCAGCCAAAACGTGAATATATCTCTTGGAGCGCTCTCAGGAAAATACTTCATTGATACCACCACCCACAACCTCGGTTCCAGCGGCTACACGACTGACCTTGAACTTTCTCTTATAGAATAGGAGGCGCAAAATTGGAAACTGTCCGCTTTGGCAAAATATCCTCGGTGAACTACGAAGCCGGAACCGTGCGGGTCGTCTACCACGAAAAGGACGATTGCGTCACAAGCGAGATTCCACTCCTTAGTTTCGAGTACATGATGCCCGAGGTAGACGACGCAGTTCTCGTTCTGCACCTCTCAAATGGCGCAGAGGTAGGCGTTGTCCTTGGCCGTCCTTGGAGCGACGAGAACAAGCCGCCCGAGGGCAGCCAGGGGCTCTGGCGCAAAGACCTTGACCGGGAAGCTGGGAAAGGGATGCTCCGCTACAAGGACGGAACCCTCACCATCAAGATGGACAAGGTCGTCCTGGAAGCAAAGGAACTCACGGTAAAGGCCGAAACGACCATCACCGAGAACACAACCATGAAGAAGGACGCCAACGTCGGCCAGACCCTGACGGCTACCACGGACTGCGTCGGCGGCGGCAAGAGCCTCAAGGGCCATACCCACACGAGCACACGAACGGCAGCAAAACTTCTGCGCCTAACTAACCCGGAGGTGATTTTTTGTTCATCGGAACCTTTGGAAAGAAGATCATCTTTCAGGTTAGTGACCTGGCCGTTTTTACTTTCCAGAACGCCACCCGGGAAAGCTCCGGGCGCTGGACGACCCATGAAGGGCTCAACAGCAAACCGACCCCCGAATTTTTGGGTGCAGACCTCAAAAAGGGAACGCTGGAGATTCACCTCTCCGCCGCCCTTGGGGTTCGCCCCCGAAAGGTTCTTGACCTGCTGGCTCACATGGCCGAAACCGGTGAAGTTCAGTATTTGGTGATTGGCTTCCGGCCTTTCGGAACGAACCCCTTCAGGGTCACGAAAGTAAGCGAAGCCTGGGACACCGTGCTGCGGCACGGCGAACTGGCAAAGGCCACGGTCAACCTTGACCTTGAAGAATACCCGATGGAGGACACCACATAATGGAAACCACTGCAGTTTACATCGGGGATGAACCCCTGGAAGAAGTAGATGAGCAGGTCGAAACGCTGCTCTCTACCGTCGCCGGAACCATCCCATTAGACCGCGGTCTCGGCATAGACGACAGCTTCATCGACAAGCCCACAGAAGCCGCTCGGAGCTTGTACGTTGCCGAGGTCGCCGAAAAGATTCCACGCTACATTCCCACCCTTTCCGTTGACAGTGTGAACTTCACCGCAGCAGCCAACGACGGAAAGGTGACCGCAAAGGTGGTGCTTACCAATGCCTGATATTTCCACCGTTAAAGACCTTCCCGACATTTCGTTCATTGAGTACAAAACCGTGGACGATGTGAAGGCAAGCATGGTCGCAGACTACGAAGCGTATATGACCGAGGCTGCCGGGAAGCCTTACACGCTGCCCAGGGTTTCCCGAGATCGCTTCAAGCTCTACGCTGCCGCCGCCCAAATTTACCAGGCTATGAAGTACGTTGACATCAAGGGCAAGATGGACACCGTGAAATATAGCGTTGGTGATTTTCTGGACTTGCTCGGAGCTTTCCGCTGCGGAGCAACCCGGAACCAGGCTGCAGCGGCCGTCACAACGATTCGCTTCACCCTTTCAGCCGCCAGGGCGTCCGTTACGGCCATCCCGCAGGGAACCCGCATTGCAGCGGGTCAGCTTTTCTTCGCAACCTCGGTATATGCCGAGATCCCCGCAGGCGACCTGACCGCAGACATCCCCGCAACTTGCATGACCGCAGGCGAAACCGGCAACGGCTTATCCCCCGGCGAGCTTAAAACGCTGGTTGACCCGGTGCCCTACGTTCAGAGCGTAGAGAACATCTCAACTTCCAGCGGCGGAGCTGACAGGGAGAGTGACGAGAGCTTTGCAGCTCGCATTTTCATTGCGCCCGGCAAGTATTCCACCGCAGGCAGCCGGAACAGCTATGAGTACCATGTGCAGGATTACAGTTCTGCCATCGGCGGCGTTCACGTTTCGAGCGACCAGGCTGCCGGAACCGTTGACATCGTTTTTGTCATGGCCGACGGCTCTCTCCCGAGCGCAGAAATGATCTCTGCCATGAGCCAGCACATGAGCGCAGAAACCCTCCGCCCGATGAGCGACCTTGTGACAGTTCGCGCCCCGGCAGAGGTAAAGTACACTATCGCCCTTACCTACTACATCAACCAAAGCGACAACAACCGAGCTGTGGCGATTCAGCAGGCAGTCTCCGCAGCGGTTGACAGCTACATTGCCTGGCAGCGGAAAATCGGGCGGGACATCAACCCCTCCAAGCTCCTGGCTCTCGTGATGGGTGCTGGAGCAAAGCGGGTGCAGATCACCGCTCCGACGTTCTCCGCCATCCCGGCAGACAGCATTGCCGCCATCGACGGCACCGCTGCGATCACATACGGAGGCCTTGAGGATGACTGAACTTAAAGACAGCCGCTTCACAGAACTGCTCCCGAGCGACCTGAAGAACGACATGGCAACCCAGGCGTTTGCTTATGCCGTCAGCAGGCAGGTGCAGCAAATCATCCGCTTCGCCGATGCGGCCTGCATCTATATTGCGATTGACAGCGTCCCGGAACCTGTTCTCGACCTTCTTGCAGTGGAGCTTCGCACCCCGGTCTATAAGCAAACATACAGCGTCGCCATCAAGCGAGCGCTGGTAAAGGAAAGCCTCATATTCTACGACCAGATGGGAACCCCGGCAGCAGTCAACCGTATCATTGAGGCAGTATTTGGTGCAGGTTATATAAAAGAATGGTGGGACTGTGACTTGCAGCCCCACCACTTCAAAGCCTACACCACAAATCCCGCTGTCACCGCTGCCAACGTGCAGGAATTCAAAGAGGTTTTGAACTCCGTGAAACGGCTTTCCAGTTGGCTCGACGAAGTTGTGCTTGACCTCTCGACCGACCCTGCCCGGCCCAAGGTGGGATGTTTTGTTCATACCGGCGACCTTGTAACGCTCAACAAGGCGACCATGTAAGAAAGGAGAAAGCGCGATGTTTGAAGCACCGAAGCTCACAAATGCAGGTAAGGCGCTTTACTACCGCAACCTGGGTGGCGAAGCGCTCAGAATTACGACCATGCAGCTCGGCGACGGCCAGCTCAGCAACCCTATTGCAACCCTGACCGGCCTGGTTCATTCCGTTGTTTCGATTGATGCGGCAGTAAAGCAGCGCACGGACTATGTGGAAGTGAATGCCAAATTCTCCAATGCGGGTCTGAGCGCGGGCTTTTACTGGCGAGAGGTTGGCATCTTCTGCGCAGACCCGGACAATCCGGATGACCGCAGCAAGGATATTCTTTACTGCTATCAGAACGCATACGACACTGCAGACTATATCGCCCCCGCAGCAACGGAACTGGTGGAAAAAAGCGTAACCATCCCCATCATCGTGGGCGATGCAGAAACCGTAACCTGCACCTTGGACAAATCTCTTATTTATATCACGGAAAAAGAATTAGAAGACAGCTTGGAAGCTTATTTGCCTCAGACTGAAAAGGGAATTCCCGACGGCCTTGCCACGCTGGACAGCACCGGCAAACTGTCCGAGTCGCAGTGCCCGGAAATAGATGCATACCCCCAGGCGGAGGTGGACGCACGCATTCTCACCGCAGTTGCTACCCACGACACTGCAGCAGATGCCCACACCGATATTCGGAATGAGGCAACAAGCCTCAAAAACGAAATTACCGCACTAAATTTGAAACTTATTACGAATGTGACGAAGAACCCGTTCTCCGTTACATTTGAGGCCCTTGATGGTCTTGAAATTACCGGCGTGTGGGACGACGCTCTTGCACGAATCGAATTTTAAGGGGGTAGTATTATGGGACGCGCAAAGTTAGGAGAAGTGCCGGTTGGCAGCACTGTCAAGATTGCCGTGGGCGGCAAGGACTATGACTGGCTGGTGGTGCATCAGGGCCTGCCCGGCAGCATGTACGACACGAGCTGCGACGGAGCGTGGCTGCTGATGAAGGATGCGTACAAGGACCTGGTATTCGGAACCAGTAGTTCTTATGCGGATTCCACGGTTGACATCTTCCTCCGAAGGACATTTTTCAATATGATAGACGCAGACATTCAAAGTGTCATCAAAAATGTTAAAATTCCTTATACTAACGGCGATGGCAACAGCGGTATTGCTGTTGGTGGAGCCTATGGCTATACAACAAAGGTATTTCTGCTTTCCGGCACGGAGGTCAACATTAGCCCCCAATACATGAATGTGGAAGGCTCGAAACTGGCGTATTTCAGCAGCAATGCAAGGCGAATTGCTTATAGCGGAGGTAGCGCAGTAGCCTGGTGGCTACGCTCACCCCGTAACGGTGTTAATTCTACAATTCATGTCATCACAAAAAGTGGTGGCTCCGATACTTATGGCTATAGTTGGTCTGCTTATGTCCGCCCCTGCATAATCCTTCCCGCCGACCTCGCAGTTGATGCCGATAGGAAAGTCATCGTAAACACTGCCCCGGAAATCAACACGGAGTCTACCGTTCTCGGCGAGCAAAGTGCGCCTTTCGCCTGTGGCTACACTGTAAGCGATGCTGATGGCGATTCTCTGACCGTCACCGAGATGCTGGATGGGAAGACCACTGCCACCCATACAGGGATTACATCTGGAACGACACTGACCTTCGAACAAGCCAGCACGGAAGAAAATTTCCGCCGCATTCTCAATGGCAGCCACACTATTCAGATTACTGCAGATGATGGCGTTGACCGTACCGACGCAAAAGTAACTTTCACAAAAAATGTCATAAGCGCAAGCATTACATTGGAAACTCCACTTGCAGTGGAAGGTGACATTACCGTTGCCGTGTTGCATGTAAGCGGGGACATCCCGGATGACGCAGCATTTAAAGTGGAGGCGACTAACAATGCCAATGACTCATCGCCAGTTTGGCAGGATGTATCGGATGAAGTGAAAAAAGGCACAAATTTTGTCTTTAAAAACAAAACCGCTGCAAATGGTGCAGCATTCAACTTCCGCATCAGTGTTGCCCGCGGTGCATCTGGGGCTGGAGGCTATATCGAAGCCATCTCTGGTGCGTTCCAGTAAGAAGGGAGAACAAAGCAATGGTTGAGTGGAAGAAACACGACCTGCCCACCCGGCAGGAGAAGGAAACTGCCGCCAAGAAGCAGCAGGAGCATGAGCAGCTGCCGGAGCGGGTGGCTGAAATGGAAGATGCCCTGTGCGAACAGGACGCAGCCAACGACGAGCGCATGAGCAACATCGAGCAGGCTCTTTGCGATCTGGATGAAGCCATCAACGCCGCCGTAAACAAATAACAGGAGGGAAAAATTATGGATAAGATCTGGGCAAACCGTTTGATTGCTGGAACTAAGACATGGACAGAGATGCCCGCAAGCCGCCGCCCCGGTGTCAAGAAGGTTCTGGCCGAGCGTGTGGCAGAGGGCGAAATCACCGCCGAGGACTACAAGCGCATCACGCAGGAGCCTTACTCCGAATAAGCGACAGGAGAACAGATGACCATTCAACTGGCAGAGTTCCTAATTGACACCATTGAGAAACTTCTCTGCATCGTGAAACAGCAGAACAGTCAGCTAGCCCAACTCGGAGCAGTGTCCGCAGAGGAACAGCTTCAAGAGGTAGAGGCCGCCTATTCTGCCGCCATATACTCCAACGGCAGGAAGGAGGTGAACAACCCTCATGTGGATTGACGTTGACGTGATCATCAAGGCAGCAGCCCTCGTGACGGCGCTGGGGGTCCTTGGCGGCGTGGCTGTATCGCTTTACAGAGCATCCGAGCGGGACAGAAAGCAAAGCGAGATCATCAAGGAGATGATGGCCGAACAATCCCTGATTTGCTATGGCCTGCGAGGCGCACTTCAGGGCCTCATTGAGCAGGGGTGCAACGGCCCCTGCAAAGACGCACTGGAAAAGCTCAACAAGCACCTGAATCAAGAAGCTCACCACAATGATTTATAAACAGGAGATAAAAAATGGAGTACATGAACGAAATCGTTTCCTTGTTGGTAAAAGCCGCAAGTCTGGGCTGCCTGGCCCTGTTTTCCACCGTCGTTCTTCCTTGGCTGAAGAACCAGTCCTTCTTCTGGATCGTCAAGGTGGCAGCCAAAGCCGCCGAGAAGCTGGGCAAGACCGGCGCAATCCCCAAGGCAAAGAAGAAAGAATGGGTCATTGAGCTTTTGACCCGCTGGGGCTACAAGGTAGACGAAAAGACCGAGGTGTTCATTGAGGCAGTACTTACCGACTTGGATAACGCCGCCCAAGAAGCACTGTCCAAGATTGATGAGGCCTGACACATGATCGCACCGTACAAAGGAACCTTCCGCATTTCCCAGACCTGGAACAACCTGCGCAGCAACGGCACCCTGCATCAGGGCTTCGACCTGGTAGGCATCGCCGACAAGCGCCTCTATTCCACGGTATACGGCACCGTTGTCCGAGCAGGCTGGGAGAACCCCAAGAATACCAAGCAGGGCTGGGGCCGTCGGGTGGTCGTGCGTATCGGCAAGACCCGCTTCTATATGTACTTCGGCCACCTTTCCAGCATTGCCGTCCATGCAGGCCAGACCGTGGCTCCGGGCGACCTTATCGGTATTGAGGGCAACACCGGCCACAGCACCGGCAGCCACCTGCACTGGGAAATCCGGGAATCCGACAACCACAGCCTTTACAGGGATATGCCTCAGTACTCTGGCATTCCGAACGTCACCAGCAGGACGGCCAGAACCTCCGCCTGGGACGGTTCCCTGCTCGGCAGTACAACCCTCGTCGCCGGGCGGAACAGCTACCCGGCAACCATCCACAACGCTACCCTGCAGGCCAGGCTCTCCGACCTCGGCTTTGACGCCGGGGATCCTGACGGCCTGTTTGGAGCCAAGACCACCGCAGCCGTGAAACAGTTCCAGTTGAGCCGCAGCCTGACCGTTGACGGCAAGGTTGGAGCCAAGACCAAGGCGGCGCTTTTCACACCGTAACCACAAAAAGGACACCGAAACTCCCACCTCGGGGACGCTCGGCGTCCTTTTTCTTTGCACAGCGCCACAGACCACAGGGAAGCCCGTCAGTGCATTTTTATATGTAGTCGGTAAAGTTCCAGGTCTAAACACCAAAGCGCCGCATAGAGAAAGTTTTTTCCAGCGGAAAAAAAGCAGAGGACAAAAGAAAAGTCCCTGGAGGTCTACCCCCCGGGGACTACCCCGAACCTTTCAGCCCTTGCACCGATACCCAGCCCGCCGGAGAAACGCCTCCGCCTGGTGCAGCTCGGTGAACGTCCGGGAACTATGCTTCTGGCGGTCACGCCCCATAATATGCTGACCATCCAGCGCCTTCACCACAAATTGCTCCCGACCGTTCTTCATAACCCGGTTGAAGTAGACAGCCTCGCCCTTTGCGTTTACCATTTTCATATATTTCACCTCCATTACAGCCTTCTGAGATTTGCGTATTTCAGAAAAAAGCTTTGAACGTACGCCCTGTGCATGGTTGAATGGAACCATTCTTCTGCGTTTCGCCCAGAGCGGATAGGCGGTACCCAATGTGCCATGCGGACGACCGAAGGGTCGTACTCCTCCGGGCAGCATTTTATCGTGGCTGCCAGCACTCGTATTACCCGTGCAACGCCGTACTTCTTTACCATGTCGTCTACGTTCAGACGATCCATCTCTTTGGCGAGTGCGCTCAGCTTGTCCCGTTCCGCAAACCACTCCACTCTGTTCTCAGCGGGGATGGTAGCCAGTTGTTTCATAAGTTCCTTGTCAAACATCCTTCAACCCTCCTTATTCTTTGACCTCGCACACGTCGGTCACTTCGTAGACATCCAGACCGTGCCCGGTCTCGTCGATCAACCGCTGCACTGCCACGTTCCGGGCATCCACCGGGTCATCAGCAAGGACCTCGTAGCAGTCCCAGAACTTATCAACCGTGTTGTAGACGTACACCTTATAGCGCTTCATAATTTTCATGCCCTCCATTTGTTTCGTTTTCCCTTTCGGTGTCTGTGTCTTACCATACAACCGCAGGAAATTCCACTGGTAAACAGTCCAAAGAATACGGCGTTTATATGGTAAACTTTATACTTCCATTTTTACTGCGTTTGCAGTATACTTGTGTAAAAGGAGGACTGCCGCATGAGAGAAACACACACCAATAACCCCATAGACCAGCGTTGCAAGGCCGCAGGAATAAGCCGCCGGGAGCTTTGCCGCCGGGCTGGCATGAGCTACCGCACAATGGAAAGCTGGTGCAGCGGACAGCGTAAAAGCCCGGACGTGTACCAGCTTTGGAAGGTGGCAAAGGCACTGGGCTGCCAGATCGAGGATTTGCTCGACCCCGAACGCATAGCGGACGACACCTCGGAAACAGAATAAACAGCGCAGACAAAACAAAAACACCCGCCAGAACGGCGGGTGTGACAGTCCCCGGTGATATAGTAACAAAAAACCTCTACGCCGCACGATCCAGTCCCGCTTGGAGCCGTCCGAAAAGGCATAGCCCGCACTCTTGAGCAGGTCGATGGTTTCATCTTCGGACAGATGCAGCCCCACTGCAAAGGCCAGCACCGTTTTCTTTTTGGGGTTGTAGTCCCGGTTGCACTGAATTTTGGAGAAGTGCTGCCGGGAGATGTTGGACTGCTTGTACACGGTGGAGTCTTTCAGCCCCCGCTCGTCAATGAGCCGCAGCAGCCGGGTGGTGAAGCTTTCACCGAGATTATCCATCAGGCTTTCCAGACTGCGGGCTGTCCTGGGTGCCGCGGCGGGTGCCGGAACTGCACCTAGCATCGGCAGGGCAGCATCTTCTTCCAGAAGCCTCCGCCGCTCTGACAATTCCCTGCGCCGACGGCCAAATCCGTAGCTTTCATCGTTCTGTGCTACATAGTGGTCGTCAATGTACTCCTCCACCGAGGCGAACAGCTTCCGGCTCACGGCCAGCGAGTCCCGGTCGTAAAGCACCAGATACACGGTCAGGTCGTGCTCCATGACGTACTGCGTGATGGTGTCCACCGCAATGCGGAAGGCCTGTTCTTTTGGGTAGCCATAGTTTCCGCTGGACAGCAGCGGAAAGGCCACGCTCTCGCAGTGGTATTCTGCGGCTAGTTCCAGCGCAGAGTGGTATGCACCGGCTAATTGTTCTGCTTCGCCGAACCCGCCGCCGTGCCACGCCGGGCAGACTGCATGGAAAACGTACTTTGCCGACAGCCCGAATGCCGGAGTACACACGGCTCTGCCCAAATCGCAACGGCCGATGGCTTCGCAGGCGACGGTCAGCTCCTGCTCCCCTGCCGCCTGATAGATGGCACGGCTGGTGCCGCTGCCCTGCAAAAGGTTCCGGTTGGCCGGGTTGACAATGGCATCCGCCGCCACTTTGGTGATGTCGTTGCGGATCATCAGAAACGGCATGGTGGTTCCTCCCTCACATGGTTTTCTTCATCCTATCACATCCGGCGGGGCGGTGCAAGAGGTGCTCTTGTTTCCTGTCCGCGCAGCTATTATAATCG
>ERZ860009.431-NODE-431-length-19322-cov-2.408886_pt1 | contig 19322 bp, 18 predicted proteins | sample MGYA00510114_ERZ860009 | MGnify/ENA primary metagenome ERZ860009 (study PRJEB30046, sample SAMN00715177) | human gut metagenome | study: EMG produced TPA metagenomics assembly of the A metagenome-wide association study of gut microbiota in type 2... | reverse complement strand
CTTGCTGATTTTTTAGTATCAGGATAGTATCACTCAACCAGCGAAGTTTCTCCAGATATTATAACGAATTATTCACTACTTCTGAAGATTTATCCTCTAAAGACATTTGAACTGGTTCGCCCATTGCTTTTTTGAATAACATATCAAATTCCTCCCACGTATCCGAGGCTTTCATCAATGCAATCGTTTGTTGTAGCTGTTTATCTAAATTCGGCAAACCCGTCTCTTCAGTCAAGTGTTGGTGAAACCGATTTTTTCTATTGCCTGATTCACTTTTAGGCGTCGTTTTTTTCAATTCATCTAATACCCCATCGGGCAAGTAGCTATAAATATATTCATTGGTCAGCTTTCCTGCGTAAGGAGTTTTCGCCTTTCCTTTATATTGCCAGCCCTTTAATCTGAACATCTGTTTATAGAACTCATCTGGAAATCTTTTTACCCAAGGAAGAAGTTCTGCGCTAATATATTTTTCGAGAACCCTTTGCAGTTCATCACGATCTCTATCGGCCTGATAACCTGTTACTTCGTCAATGACAGCTACCAATCCTGTTTTAGCAAACGCCGTCATAATTGCATAAAGACGTTCTGCAATTTGTTTTTGTTTTTCTGTTTGAAGCACGCCCGCATGCAATGCATCGACATAAGCCTTACACAAATCCACAAATAGCGATGCCTCAAAAGGCATAAACTGCCCTCTAACTCCGCGATATGTTGGAAGTTCATTTCTGTTAGCCTTTTCAAGCCAGTTTTTTAATCCTTCACTTAAAAATGGGGCAATCCATTGCGCATTCAAATTTCGTGCTAGTGCTTGACTACCATTTCCAACGAGTCCCATTGTTCTTGCTGCACCTCGCAAAGATAGAACTCGTTCTCTTGTGTCCATCACGTAACACTCAATTTTTACGTCTTTCTCTTCATTTAATATCCATACGCCATAATGGGTTGCTTTGGGAGAATCATTCATGTTCGCGCCTCCTTTTTTATCATTATAGCACAAAGCTCAGGACCAGTCAACGTTATTTATATTGTTTCATGTGGTCCTTTATATTGTTTTGTGTGATCCTCTAAGTGAAGTTTCCAATCCCAAAGAACTTATCAAAGAAGCTCTTTAGCTTATCAATCACGCCTTGCTTCTTCTGCGCACGGCCACCGCCGCCAAAGCGGGAAACAGGTGGCATCAGCTTGTCAATATCCGTGCCAACAGTTTTGATCTCACCATCACGGAACGCATTGGCCAGATATTTGCGTGTCTCCGGCTCCTTCAGCTTTTCCTCTTGGATGATCTTTGCAAGTTCTTTCTCTCGCTGTTCGGACACAAAGGTGTTCCACTCTGCCATCACGTCATCCACATCATTGACCCCTGCAATAAAGGTTTCGATCAGCTGCTTTTTGCTGCGCAATTCCGGGCTGGCATCAATCGCCTTGCGAATCGTGATGAGCACTTCTTTATCATCGCAATGAGTGTCATGGTACTTTTTGACCAGCATCAGGATGTAGTCAATGTTGATTTCCACCTGCCGAATCAGCTCCACCTCAAACACCACATCATCGGTGATGTCCTCTTTGGTTTCATCGTGCTTTTTGTTGCGCCATTCATCCCGCAAATCCTGATAGCGGCCAAGATAATCCTGCAAATCACGCTCCGAAATCAGCTCGTTGCCCTTGAAATCATCAAAGGAGGACAGCAGGTTCCGCATCCGCAGCAATGCGCCAAACAGCACGATAAAGTCTTTCTGGTTTTGCTCTCCTACAATTTGCGGATCTGTCAGAGGGAACCTGTTTGTCAGGTCGTCGATCATATCGGCATAACCCTGATGGTACTTTCCCTGCTCATCCGTATAGCCGTGATAGTAGTCCGCATATTTGCGCAGCAGGACAATGCCGCCTGCATTTTTATCTCCAAACAGCGAAATTGCCGCATCCACCCGCTTTTGCAGGTTGCGGAAGCAGACGATATTGCCAAAGGTCTTGATGCTGTTCAAGATACGGTTCGTCCGACTGAACGCCTGAATCAGACCGTGCATCTTCAGGTTTTTGTCCACCCAAAGGGTATTCAGCGTAGTAGCATCGAAGCCTGTCAGGAACATATTGACCACGATCAGCAGGTCAAGCTCTTTATTCTTCATGCGGAGCGATACATCTTTGTAGTAATTCTGGAACCGTTCGCCATCAGTGGAGTAGTTCGTATGGAACATCTCGTTGTAGTCCTGAATAGCGGCATCCAGAAAATCCCGGCTGCTCTGGTCAAGATTGGAGGTATCTTCCGGGTTTTCCTCGTCCAGAATCCCGTCAGTTTCGGCTTCGTTGGCTCCATAGCTGTAAATGGTGGCAATGCGCAGCCTCTTGGTCGGGTCTGCCGCCATCTGCTTTTTGAACTCCTGATAGTACAGCTTTGCCATCGGCACAGAAGCCACGCAGAAAATCGAATTAAAACCGCTGACGCGCTGTTTTTGCTTGATTTCATCCACCGCACCACGCTGGGCAGAGGCCACCTCTGCCACATTCGTCAGCAGATTGAACTCATACGATTTGTCTCCCCGATAAGTTTTCTGGTCGAAGTGGTCAAGGATGTACTTGGTCACCAGAGAAATACGCTTGGGTGCCATGAACGCCTTTTCCCGGTCAATGTCCCAAACCTGCTTGTCGTCCATGTCCGGCTCTGCGTCCATCGTTTTGATGTAATCCACACGGAATGGCAGCACATTCTTGTCGTTGATGGCATCCACGATGGTGTAGGTATGCAGTGGTAGAACCTTTTCGCCTTTTTCATTTGGTTCACCGCCAAACAACTGAGGCGTTGTCCTCATACCGGGTTTTCCGCTCGTACCTGCATTTGCTGCGTAAATCGGTGTTCCGGTAAAACCGAACAGGTAGTACTTTTTGAAGTTGTGAACGATAGCACCGTGCATATCACCGAACTGGCTGCGGTGGCACTCGTCAAAGATGATCACAACATGCTTCTGGTAGACCTCATGCCCCGGATTCTTCTTGATGAAGGTTGCCAGCTTCTGGATGGTGGTAATGATGATATGCGCTTCCGGGTTTTCCAACTGGCGTTTCAGTATCGTGGTGCTGGTGTTAGAGTTTGCTGCCCCCTTCTCGAAACGGTCATACTCCTTCATGGTCTGGTAGTCCAAGTCCTTGCGGTCTACCACGAACAGCACCTTGTCGATATAGGGCAGCTGCGAAGCCAGCCGTGCCGTTTTGAACGAGGTCAGCGTCTTGCCGGAGCCAGTGGTGTGCCAGATGTAGCCGCCGCCTTCGATGCTGCCATACTTTTTGTAGTTGTTGGCGATCTCGATGCGGTTCAGAATCCGCTCCGTTGCCGTGATCTGGTAGGGACGCATCACCATGAGCATCTTTTCCGAGGTGAAGATACAATACCGGGTCAGAATGTTCAGGATCGTGTGCTTAGCGAAGAATGTACGGGTAAAATCGATCAGATCGGTCAGCACGCGGTTGTTCGCATCGGCCCAGTAGGAGGTAAATTCAAAGCTGTTGCTGGTCTTTTCCTTTTTCGTTCTGCCGTTCTTGGAGTCCTTGATGGCATTGTAGCGGGTGCTGTTGGAGTAGTACTTGGTATTTGTGCCGTTGGAGATCACAAAAATCTGCACATACTCATATAAGCCGCAGCCCGCCCAGAACGAATCCCGCTGATAGCGGTTGATTTGGTTAAATGCCTCCCGGATGGCCACCCCGCGCCGCTTCAGCTCCACATGAACCAGCGGAAAGCCGTTGACCAGAATCGTCACATCGTAGCGGTTATCATGCCATGCACCGTCTGCTTGTTTTACCTCATACTGGTTGATAACCTGCAGGCGGTTGTTGTGGATGTTCTTCTTGTCGATCAGCGTGATGTTTTTGGAACTTCCATCATCCCGGTGCAATACCTGCACATTGTCTTCCTGAATCTTCCGGGTCTTTTCGGGAATATGCTCGTTGGGGTTGGCAATTACATCACTGAAAAACTGTCGCCACTCTGTGTCCGAAAACTGGTAGTGGTTCAGCTCTTCCAACTGGCTGCGGAGGTTGGCAATCAGTTCCTCCTCGGTATGCAGCGGCAGATAGGTATAGCCCTGCTCACACAACAGCCGGATAAACTCTTTTTCCAGTTCCGCCTCGCTCTGGTAGCTGTCCGAGCGCACCTTGGAGGGCTCATAGGTGGCAACAACAGTATCTTCATTGGTAGCCGCAACGATATTGAAAAAGGACATTTTCACACCCGCCTTTTACTCATACAAACCTGCTTCTTCTCGTTCCACTCGAATATCTCGCAGCTTTCTTCCCTGATAAAGCCAATGCACCGGCCCTTGTAGCGGATAGGTCGTCTGCATGATTTTTTGAGCCAATGCAGAAAGTGAATAGGTTTTACCCTGATACTCAATTTGCCTATCATCTTTTACTACGGCTACAACCTCAGGATGATTTTGCAGCACGACCTCTGCTCCCATTGGAATACCACATTTAATAAATGAGAATGGGGCTTTGCGTTCTTTTGCTTCTTCCTGAATTTCAGCCGCAACTTCTTCGTCTGCAATCTCATGGCCTTCCGGGGTAAGGCGCTGCAACTTATCCATTGTGCCGCTTAGTTTTGCAATGCTCTCCAAAAGCGCATAAGCGTCCTCTTTTGTCATTGCATAAAACTCTTTTGTTCTTGTCTTGCCATCGAACGTATCAATGGCGCGCAAATCAGGATTCAACCGGTCAATCAGGCTATGCAGTTCTTTATCTTGCAGCGGAGCCGAAACATCGTAAGTAGCATATACCCGAAACGCAAATGGGATACACTCGCTTCGATTTAACTGTTTCAGTCGATTTTCGATATTGGTCGCATAGCCAATTTTTACATAATCCGGGAAAGAGGGATTTGTCAGGATATAAATTACACCAGCCTTTTTTGCTGCACTCACGTTGTAGCCACCTCCTTAAACGTCAACAATTTATCTCGATAATATTCATACTGCTTTTGTCTTGCTTCAATCTCTGCAGGCAAACCAATGTTGAGGTCGGAACAGATTCTCTCAAAGTTGTCCAGTACATTCACAATGCGGTTTTGGACATCGAGGGGCGGAACCGCAATTTCAAATTTTCGGATTTTTTCCATTGGAATATTCTGCATGGAAGACGATTGAAGCAATCGCCTTATCTGCTTATCCCAAAACTGCGTTGTTTGAAAGTAGTATTTCATATATTGCGGAAGCAATACTTCCTTATCGCACCGAATCAAAGCCACATTTGGTGCCAAATAATATTTATCTTCTTCATCAACTATAGCAACCTGTCCAACCGTTCCAACATAGGTGAAAAGCATGTCTCCAATATGTAGTTTACTTCTTTCCAGTTTGGAGAAATCGCTTTTATCTACATATTTCACATCATGCAAATCCAATCGTCCATTTTTTACATTTAACCCCCGTAGCGCAATTATATTTCCGTTTTCAGAATATGTCACATAGTTTGTAAATTCAAAACCCGCAAGTTTTGTTACTGTTGCAATTTCTCCCAGTTTATACTTATGAGCGTTAGTTTCAGCCTTAAGTAATTTATCTCTATAATAGTTATATTGCGTCTTCCTCGCCGTAATCTCTGTCATAAGATTTTGGATCAACTCGTCTATTTTTTCTGTGTAACTATCTAAAATACATACTATTTCTTCTTGAACCTCAATAGGCGGTACTGGCACCACGTATGCCTTAATCATTTTTAGATTCAAGCCTCCACGTGTGCCGTCTCCCGACGATATTTCTCGTATTCTTGCATACTGTGATCGCAGGTAATGAAACAAATATTTGCTTATAACTGTTTCATCAACTACAATCGCGCATAATGACTGATTGGTACACAATGGGATTCTTGTTATCGCTACTTTTCCTCTTGTTTTTCCTTGTCCTGCTAGCGCTATAACAACCGTTCCAACTGGCACCATTTTTGTGCTCGTTTCGTCATAGCCTTTTTGGGTTATTTTCTTTTCGGTAAACGTAACTTCTTCTTGATTTACCTCGCCAGAACTCATCCACGGAATTGTTCCATTTTCCCAGTATTCAGGGTGTGTTGTTTTTGGCGTAGCCCCCGGAAAGCACACTGCAAAATCGCCAATTCTTTTGTGTTCCACACCATTCGGGCAAAGCTCCCGGAGCAGTTCATCTAGCTTACTCATCCGCACCCTCTTCTTTCTTTGCAATATAGGTACTGTACAGTGCCATCACCGCATAATAGTACATATCTTCCTGTGTTTCAATCAAATCTTCATCGAAAATAATATCTTCTTCTGATTTAGCAAATACCCGGCAACAGTCAATAACGATTCGCATCGTCCAGAATGTCATTCTTTCTTCTGGGCATCCAGCTAAATCACATTGCAAACAAACCATATCAATTGGTGGCTGCAGTAGCCATTTGGATTTTCCCAAATCTGCGGAGTGAAGGTAATCATACATATATCCGTATAGCGTTCCGTTATAGCTCGTGTCTTTTAATAATTGGAGTGAATCACCTTGATAAAAGTGTGTTCGCCTTATGTCCTCAAATATGTACGGGTTTACGGTTTCAATTTTTTCATCCGAATAACACTCCATCGCTCGATGAAAGTATTTAGCCCCATCATATAAAGTATCTCGTCCAAAACCGCACGCCTTAATATCATCTTTTAGTCGTTTTAATGCAGCACTCACCTGCTCTTTAGAAACCTCTATTAGCTGAAAATTGGCTTGCTTCAGAATTTCCTTTTGGACTTCCTCACTACATCTTAAAAACTTAGTCGTTATCGCTCTATGATGCTTTCTTTTGAGATTCAGGCTTTTTGCAATCGCTGACAACGGCAAGCATTCTATTTCATCTTCATTATCAATCAGAAAAACTCTTGCCGCTTCAGCAACAGCTTTTTTCTGCGCCTCCACTTCCATTTGCTCACGTTCTTTTTCATGTGAGCGCTGTAGCCAATAGATTGCAATCGTTAGCGCACTAGTTGCAAGAAAGTTCATAAGATCCCAATTCATTATAAACCTGTGCTTTCTTCCAGATACCTATCAAAGTCGCTCTGGTACAGCCGATCCTGCACCACACGGTACTTTTCAAACTCCGTTTCGGCGTGCATTTTTGCAAGCTGCGCCGAGATTTTGCCTGCATCCTTCAACACTTCCAGATCATCTGCCTGCAAATAGATGTCCAGCCGCTTGGCCCAGTCCTCCATGGTCATGGGGATATGACGGCGGGCACGGTTCTCAGCAAGGTCGAGGTATGCCGAAACGATCAGCTCCATAGATTTCATTTCATCTTCGGTCAGGTAATTTTTCGCCACCGAAACATCGCTCTTTTTAATTTTGCCGTTGGGAGCATCCTTCCATGTGTGAAGCCCCATGTGCTGCTTTTCAGCATCGGCACGTTCATAGATCAGTTCTGCCGCCGTATGGCGATGCACGGCATAGTGCATCTTATTCTGCACCTTCGCAAAAAACTCTTTTGTAGTCAGTGCATTGCGGTCATAATCCAGCGAAGTAGCGTAAATGTCAGTGAGTTTCTGGTAGAAGTTGCGCTCCGAAATGCGAATTTCCCGGATACGCTCCAACTGCTCTTCAAAGTATTTCTTGGTCAGGACTGTGCCGCCGTTTTTCAGGCGCTCCTCATCCATTGCCCACCCCTTGATGGTGTACTGCTCCACGATCTGGTTCGCCCAGACACGGAACCGCACCGCCCGCTGGTTGTTCACCTTGAAGCCAACGGCAATAATCATTTGCAGATTATAGTAGTTCACGCTGCGAGTAACCTGTCGGCCACCCTCATTTTGAACTATTCGGAATTTCCGAATAGTTGCCGCCTCGTCCTGCTCATGGTCAGCATAAATCTTTTTGATATGCTCATTGATGGTCGGAAGCCCCACATCGTAAAGGGTCGCCATCATCTTTTGCGTCAGCCAGATGTTTTCATCCTCGTAGCGCATCTCAATGCTGTCCTTGTCCTCGCCCGTAGAGGCAACAAAGGTCAGGTATTCCGCCGCAGAAGAACGTACCAATGCAGAATCTTTCTTTTTGCTTTCCATCTCAGCCCTCGATTTCTGCCACGATCTGGTCAATGGCGGCCCGCAGTTCGTTTTCTCGTGCTACGATTTGTGCAATTTCAGCGTTCAGCTTTACAATGTCGATCTTCTCGCGGGTGTCCTTAGCCTCCACATAAGTGGAAACCGACAGGTTATAGTCATTTTCCTGCACCTCGGAATACTCCGCCAGATGGGAGAAGTGCGCTTCTTCTGCCCGCTGTGCAAAGGTGTCCACTATTTTGTTAATGTTCTCCGGGGTGAGTTTGTTGTTGTTCGTCACCTTGACGCACTCGGAAGAAGCATCAATAAACAGTACTCTATTGTCCGTTTTGCCCTTTTTCAGCACCATGATGCAGGTGGCAATACTGGTACCAAAGAACAGGTTGCTCGGCAACTGGATGATGCAGTCAATGAAGTTGTTGTCCACCAGATACTTGCGGATCTTCTGCTCTGCGCCGCCACGGTACATGATGCCGGGAAAACAGACGATTGCAGCCGTACCGTTGGAAGCCAGCCATGCCAGCGAATGCATGATAAAGGCCAAATCCGCCTTACTTTTCGGAGCCAGCACACCAGCCGGAGCAAAGCGAGGGTCATTGATGAGCAGCGGATTCTCGTCACCGGCCCACTTGATGGAGTACGGCGGATTCGATACGATCAGCTCAAAAGGTTCATCATCCCAGTGCTGCGGATTGGTCAGCGTGTCCTCACAGGCAATGTCGAATTTGTCAAATTCAATGTCGTGCAGGAACATATTGATGCGGCACAGGTTGTACGTTGTGATGTTGATTTCTTGTCCAAAGAAACCATTGCGCACGGCATCCCGTCCCAGCACCTTTTCTGCCTTCAGCAGCAGCGAACCGGAACCACAGGCCGGGTCATATACCTTGTTGATTTCCTTCTTGCCTACGGTACCCAGCCGGGTCAGCAGCTCCGAAACATCAGCAGGCGTAAAGAACTCGCCACCGGACTTGCCTGCATTGCTGGCGTACATGGTCATCAGGTATTCGTAGGCATCGCCAAAGGCATCAATGTCATGCTCTTTCACATCGCCAAGGTTCATATCTGCCACGCCGTTCAGCAGTTTCACGAGCTTCTCATTGCGCTTGGCAACGGTCGCACCCAGCTTATTGCTGTTGACATCGTAATCATCAAACAGCCCTGCAAACTGTCCCTCAGAGGAGCTGCCCTTTGCGGATTCCTCAATGTGCCGGAACACCGTTTCCAACGTTTCGTTGAGGTTTTCATCGCTGGCCGCTTTTGCCCGCACATTGCAGAACAGCTCACTGGGCAGGATGAAGAACCCTTTTTCCTGTACCAGTCCTTCCCGTGCCTGCTCTGCCTCTGCATCAGACATATCTTCATAGCGGAAATCCGGGTTGCCTGCATCAATTTCGCCCTGATTGATATAGCTGGCGATGTTCTCCGAAATATAACGGTAGAACATCGTACCGAGAACGTAGCTCTTAAAATCCCATCCGTCCACTGCGCCGCGCAGATCATCCGCAATCGCCCAGATTGCACGGTGCAGCTCTTCGCGTTCCTGCTCTTTTTTGGTGTCTACCATTTTTATTTCCTCCATCAAATGCGGATTTCCGCATTGTTTTCTTTCATTTTAACATAGTAAATGTACCACTATTGGTACACCATGGTGTTTTTCCCAAAAAGGATATACTTTCCCTTTATACTATCCTAGTAAAGCGTACCACAGCTTTTCCGTGATTGCAAGCCGATAAAAATTTCTATTGCTTTTTTCAGCGAGATAGTGTACACTTTTTTCAATCTCGTCCACTATCTGCATCTCAGACGGTGTTTCGTATTAGTAAGCATCTACGATTTTGGAGGGAAACAAATGAAAGTGAAAAAGACCAAGCTGCCTGAAAACCTGTATCACTACACCAGCCTTATCAAATATCGGATGATTTCGGCCACTGGGAAATTAGTGCTGACGCCTTCCAACCTAAAGTACGATGGTGCAACTTTCCATCAGGAGCCGCTGTACTTCAATGGGCATGAAATTGGCATCAAAGCCGTTGACAAATATGAAAACTATCATCCTGTCGTCTGGCTGACTGCCAATGACCATGCCGGTGCAAAAAACACCGGTCTGTCCAACGACAAAATCATGTGCCGCATTACCATCAAGACCAATGGTAAAATCTGGCGATATCTGCCTTGGCGCACTTTCTGCGACAAGATAACGCTGACCGCAGCGTTGCCTCAACCCTCAAACAAACCGCTAATGACTACCTGAACTGGTATGTCTGTGAATCTGAGATTCCAGTTGCGGACTTTGCAAAGGTCGAGTTTCTGGCTGAAGATGGCACCTACAAAGACGAGAAAGACATTCCCGGATTTGCTCTGACGGATATTGCCCCGGAACTTTTTGAGTAAAATATCACTTATATGTACAGACCCCCGCCAACATTCGCTGACGGGGGTCTGCTATGCTTACAGCTCTACGCTGTTCTGCCTGTTCTTCTTTTGGCTCCTATCTGTGGTCTGCTCCTGCTCCCTCATAAACCCAATGACCTGCTGCATCTTTTCGGCACCGAAATAGTTCCATACTCGCCTGAAATCACGTTTCATCGCATAGAGCTGCAAATTCTCAGCTTTTACCTGTTCCAGCTGCTGGCTCAAATGGCGGGTAGCTTTCTTCTCGTCCTGATAGAAATACTGGTACTTATCCCTCTCGTTCTTAACCTCCCAGTACTTCCGATGGAGGGCAAAGAGTACCTTCACCAACTTCTGGATCAGCGGCATGGCCTTCTTCTCCCGATAGCTCTTGGCGGTCTCAAATGTGGCTGCTTCTGGCACCCATTCTTCTGGCCGCTGGGAGTATTGCGCTGACAGGTTTTCCAAACCTTCCATAATGGGAGCCAGCTTGTTCAGCTTCTGGCTCTGCTTCTGGTAGGTCAGCTCTGCTTTCTGTACCCGCTGTTCAGCGGCTTCTACGGCTGTCTGCGCTGTTTCCAGCTGTTCCTGCATTTCGGTCAGGTCGGTCTGGCACTCCTGCTTGGCAGCTTCCAGAGCCGCTACCTCTTTACTACGCTCCTGCTTTTTGAAGTCCAGCACAGACAGGTGCTCTTCGTGGGTGCCTTTCTGTTCCCACTCGATGCCGTGCCGCTCCATCACGGCGGCAAGCTGCTCTTTCTCGGCGTTGATCCACTGGTTCAGCTCGGATTCCCGTTTAGAACCGCCTGCAAAGCCCAAGGCTTTCAGCGCCTGCTTCAGGGACGCCTTGGTGTCCAGTCCTTTGCCCTTCCAGCCGGACACATACGGCACGAAGTCGATGTGCAGATGGGGCGTAGCTTCATCCATGTGGAGGAAAGCCCCGAACACCCGCAGTGTCGGGTTCCGCTCTTGGAAGCCCTGCATATACTCGTCCAGCAGTTCCTTTGCCAGTGCGCCATTCTCGGTCAGGACACCCATATCATCTTTGTTGCCGATCTGGACGATCAGCTCATGGAAAAGCTTTTCCTGCTTGCCTGTCCGCAGGTGCTCATAGTAGTCGGTGATACAGCGGTCCTTGCGCTTCTGCTTGGCATTGTAACGCTTCACTGCCTCGTCAAACAGTTCGTGGTACACCTTCTGAATCGGCTCATCACGGTACACGACATTCAGACTGCTGCGCTTCGGGTCTACGTTTTCAGCGGTGAAACTTCTCCGGTTATGGTTGAGGGAGCCGGGACCCCGCATTGCGGAAATGGTTCTTTTCAATCGCACGTCCTTTCTCTGTGGAAGTAACTGGTGCCGGACACGGCAAAGGCTTTGTTACTTTCGTCGAAAGTAACGCAAAAGCACTTTTGACAGACGTTCCGTCCATCAAAAGATGCCTTTGCGCCCTGCCGGGGGCTTCCGTCTGCGGACGGGGTTTCGCTGTACCTCGCCGCTGCCCGGTCCAACACCACCTTCCTGCGTGATTGCATTCACAGGAGCGTGACACGCTCCTGTACTTTGCCAATAGAGGGACTCACCAGCGGAAGCTTTCTGGCACGCCTCGTCTGTCCAGATACTCCTGCCGAGCCTGCTCCCGCTGTTCCTCGGTGGGTGCTGTCTTGTACTGGGCATACAGCTCATGCCGCAGCATCGCATCCAATTTTTGCTCCAGACCCTGCTCAATGACCTCTTCGTACTCATTTTCGCCGCTCAAATGATAATGCAGCAAGGCGACGAAAAGTTCCTGCGAAATCTGCACATTTTTCATCATTATCACCATCCCGTGTCGGTTGTGTCGATTGTGACGGTATTTTACATAGTAGCAAAAATACCGTCACAACCGTCACGAATCGTCACGTCCCAGAATTTTCCAGCGTTAATTTGACCACTCTGCCCTCATGGGTGCGCTTGCTTTCGTACCGAATTCCATAATCGTTGTAGAGCCTGTCGGCACTCACGTTCAGCTTCCGGGTCAGGATGTTTGCCTGTATGCTCACACCCGGCAGACGTTCCAGCAGCTCCGTGGGCGTACCGCTCCACTCTGGCTGTTCCGGGGTGAGCATCTTTGCCACCGCTTCCAGAAGCGGGTCGGGCGGCAGCTTCCAAAGTTCCGTTTCGGCTCCTTGGAACTCCCAGACACAGCGTTCTCGGTTGAACTCCAATGTCAGCTCCTGATCCGGCTGGTCACGCCCCACGATGTCCAGTAGTGCGGTGTTGTCCGTGCGCCGCTTCTTCTGCATGATGAATGCGCCATCCGCTGCACCCAACAGACCGTTGGTGCCGGAGATCATATCAAAGCTGTCCTCGGCTTCCATCTTCCGGGTGTGATGAACCACCAGCAGGCAGATGCCGTACCTGTCGCTGAAGTTTTCAGTTTGGTCACGATCTCGTAGTCGCTGGCGTAGCTGTATCGGTCACCGCCGATCTCCCGCACCTTCTGCAGGGTGTCGATGATGATGAGCCGTACATCCGGGTGCTCCCGGATGAATCCTTCCAACTGCTGGTCAAGTCCCTCGCTCACGGACTTAGCTTGCGTTGCGAAGTAGAGATTGCTGGTCTCCTCTACCCCGAACATCCGGGAGAGCCGCCGCTGCAGCCGGGCGTAATCATCCTCCAACGCCAGATAGAGGACGGTGCCTTGATGCACCTCGTACTCCCACAACGGAAGCCCCATCGCCACATGGTAGGCGAGCTGCCCCATGAAGAAGGACTTGCCCACCTTGGGTGCTCCTACAAAGAGGTAGGTGCCACTGTACAGCAGGTCGTTCACGATGGGCTTCCGGGGTGGATACACCGTGTCGTACAGCTCGGTCATTGATACCGTGTTCAGTCCGAAATTGTTTGACTTTTTCGCGGCTTGCAGATTGATTTGCTTGCCCGAATTTGTTATAATATTGGTGGTAATTTTATCAGACGACTGTACCGCATCTGCGCCAACAGATGCACCCGGTACGGTCGTTTTTCTATTGTCTGTCATTCGCATTCCTCCTTAAGTCCGTTCAACGTCAGGGCTACCATTTGCAAGGTCTCCAGCAAGTCCGGCGGGACTTCTTCATCCACGGCCAGCCGCTGTAATTCCTGATAGATCAGCTCCATCTGGCCTCGTAGGGCTTTGTAGACCCTTGGGTTGCCTACCACGGTGATTTCCCGGTCGGTCAAGCGGCGGATGATATACTCCTGTTTGGTCAGCCCGGAGAGCTTTACTTTGGCTTCCAGAACCTCGTCCTCTTCCGGGGACATTCGGAAGGCTACCACCTTGTTCCGCCAGCGGCCTTGCTGGTCGAGCACTCGTTCCATCTTCATCCTTCCTTTCGTTCCATGTCCAGCTTCTGCGCCATCTCCTGCTGCTTTGAGGGGAAGAGGTGGGCGTACTTATAGGTGATGTCCACACTCTCATGCCCTACCCGGTCAGCGATTGCCAAAGCCGAGAAGCCCATTTCAATCAGCAGCGACACATGGGAGTGCCGTAGGTCGTGGATTCGTATCCGCTTCACCCCGGCCTCCTTGGCTCCCCTGTCCATCTCGTGGTGCAGGTAGCTCTTGGTCACCTCAAAGATCCGCTGGTCTGGCTGGACTTTGTAGAGGGATTTCAGATAGTCTCTGATCTCGTCCGTCAGAAACTGCGGCATCTGGATGACCCGGACGCTCTTGGGTGTTTTCGGGTCGGTGATCACATCCCGGCCTTTCAGCCTTTGATAGGATTTGGTGATGGAGAGCAGCCCCTTGTCCAAGTCGAAGTCTGCCGGAGTCAGAGCCAGCAGCTCGCCCTCCCGGATGCCACACCAGTAGAGGACCTCAAAAGCGTAATAGGACTGCGGCTTGTCCATCATCGCTTCCGCGAACTTGAGGTACTCCTCCTTTGTCCAGAAGAGCATCTCCTTGTGCTTTTCCGACCCCATGCACCCGGCTGTGGCCGCTGCGTTTGATTTCAGCCCGTAGAACCGGACGGCGTGGTTCAGAATGGCACTGAGCTGTCCATGGAGCGTCTTGAGGTAGGTCGGCGAGTAGGCCTTGCCGTTTTTGTCCCGGTAGTTCAGCATCTCGTTCTGCCATGCGATCACATCCCGCGGCTTGATCTCGCTGAGCCGCTTTTCTTTGAAGTACGGTAAGATTTTCGTTCGGATGATATGCTCCTTGACAGACCAGGTGTTTTCCCGGAGTCGCTTTTTCTTGTCCGTGATATAAATTTCCACGAAGGCTTCAAAGGTCATGGTCAGGTCTGCCGCCTGCTGAAGAAGGAACTCCCGCTCCCACGCCAGAGCGTCCTTCTTGGTGGCAAACCCCCGTTTCAGCTTCTTCTGCTTCACACCTTGCCAGTTCTCGAAGTAGAAGGAAGCGTACCATGTGCCTTGCCTGCTGTCTTTGTAGGCTGGCATCTTATCACTCCTCTCCTGCCCCGTAGATCTTCTCCTGATAGTACCTCCTGCTTACACGGCCTCCCACGGTCGTGTAGCCCTTGGCCCTCAGTTCCTCGTTCCACTGGGCAATCATCTTGTACGCCAGACCCTGCGAGATGTCCAGCTCCTTTGCCAGCTCGTCTGCCTTGATAAAAATGCTATTTGCCATTTTTTGTCCTTTCCTTGTCGGTTTCGTTTCGGTGCCGCTTCATCCTCGCTGACTTCCGGCAGGCATATCCCCTTTGCGGTGCTGTGCCGTCCCCTTACGGAGCGCTCGCTTCCTTTCGGAAGGTCTTGGCGGTTTGGGTCAGTTTGGCGGTCATTCAATTTTACTAAGCATTTTTGCTTATCTTTTTGCATTCTCATTATACTAAACATATTTCGTTAAGTCAAGAGGCTTTTGGGTAAAATCTTAAACTTTTTTGTTTATTTTCTATTGCACCTCCTGTTTTTCTGTGCTATACTGGGTTCAACAAATATGTTTAAGTCAGGAGGCAATCGCATGGCAGTCGGTGACCGCATCAAACGTGCCCGTAACCTCCGAGGTATGACCCAGAAAGAACTGGGCATTGCCATCGGGTTTGAGGAGAAGAGCGCAGACATCCGTATCGCACAATACGAAAGCAACACCCGCACACCCAAGGAAGAGTTGCTCCGCAAGATTGCGGAGGTGCTGGACGTGAACTACCGTTCCCTCTATGAGCCGACCCTGTACGCCGCAGAGGATGTGATGTACACTCTGTTCGAGCTGGACGAGCACTACCCCGGCACCCGGCTCTACGAGGTCACAGACACCACCGACCCAGATTTCCCGGAAAAGCACATGGCAGTCAGCTTCCGCTATCGCCTGCTGGATGAGTTCTTAAAGGAGTGGCAGCTCGCAAGAAGCAGCTCCGGGAGGGCGAGATCACCAAGGAAGAGTATCTGGAATGGAAGCTCAACTGGCCTCAGACTGCCGACGGCTGCGGCCGGTACGAGCCGAAGAAAAAGTGGCGTAAAGAATAAAAGACACAAAAATGCCCTCTGAAAAACTTACCGTTTCTCAGAGGGCATTCTCATGTCTCTCTTTATGAATAATCGCTCGATAGTATCAAAGCAGTATCACAGAGCCTTTTGGCTCTCAAAATATTGCATTGTATCAATACTTTTCAAGATTTGCAGATCACTCGAGCTCAATCGTTGCCGGCGGCTTACCGGTGCAATCGTAGAACACGCGGTTGACGTGCTTGACCTCATTGACGATGCGGCTGGTGACCGTGCCCAGAACATCCCAGGGCATGTTATAGCTCTCAGCGGTCATGAAATCGGTGGTAGTGACAGCGCGCAGAGCCACAGCATAGTCGTAGGTGCGCTCGTCGCCCATAACGCCCACGCTGCGCATATTAGTCAGGGCTGCGTAGTACTGGTTGATCTCCTTATCCAGACCGGCCTTCGCGATCTCCTCACGCCAGATGGCGTCGGCATCCTGCACGATGGCAACCTTCTCGGGGGTCACTTCGCCGATGATACGGATGCCCAGACCCGGGCCGGGGAACGGCTGACGGCTGACCAGATATTCCGGCAGGCCCAGCTCACGGCCGACCTGACGCACCTCATCCTTGAACAGGTTGCGCAGGGGCTCCACCAGCTCCTTGAAGTCCACGGTGTCGGGCAGGCCGCCGACATTGTGGTGGCTCTTGATGACGGTGGACTCGCCGCCCAGACCGCTCTCGACCACGTCGGGATAAATGGTGCCCTGTGCCAGAAAATCGACCTTGCCGATTTTCTTGGCTTCTTCCTCGAACACGCGGATGAACTCCTCGCCGATGATCTTGCGCTTGCGCTCCGGCTCGGTGACGCCTGCCAGCTTGCTGAAGTAGCGCTCACGGGCATCCACGCAGACAAAGTTGATATCAAAGTTCGGGTTGCCGGGGCCGAACACTGCGCAGACTTCTTCCTTCTCGTTCTTGCGCAGCAGGCCGTGGTCCACGAACACGCAGGTCAGCTGCTTGCCCACGGCCTTTGCCAGCATGGCGGCCAGCACGGAAGAATCCACGCCGCCGGACAGTGCACACAACACCTTGCCGTCGCCGATCTCCTCGCGCAGAGCCTTGACGTTGTTCTCCACGAAGGAGTCCATCTTCCAGTCGCCGGTGCAGCCGCAGACGTTGTACACGAAGTTGTGCAGCATCTTCTTGCCCTCGGCAGTGTGCAGCACTTCCGGGTGGAACTGGATCGCATACAGGCCCTTCTCAGCGTTCTCTGCCGCTGCCACCGGGCAGTTGACCGTGTGGGCCGTGATCTTGAAGCCGGGCGCAGCCTGCTCGATGTAGTCATTGTGGCTCATCCAGCAGATCGTAGAAGGCTGAACATCCGCAAACATCTTGCTGCTGTTGTCCACAAAGACCTCAGTCTTGCCGTACTCGCGCTCCGGTGCGCGGCAGACATGGCCGCCCAGCAGGTGCATCATCAGCTGGCTGCCGTAGCAGATGCCCAGCACAGGCACGCCCCAGTTGAAGATCTCGGGGTCGATCGTGGGGGAATCCTCCAGATAGACGCTGTTGGGGCCGCCGGTAAAGATGATGCCCTTGGGGTTCTTCGCCTTGATGACCGACAGATCGGTTTTATAGGAATAGATTTCACAGTAGACATTATTCTCGCGGACGCGGCGCGCGATCAGCTGATTGTACTGGCCGCCAAAGTCCAGCACGATGACAGTTTCATGCTGCATGATGTTCTCCTCCTGTTCCGTTCATGGATGTGTTACAGATATTGTAAGTATAGCACATCTTACAAACAAAAGCGACATCCTTTGTGGATTTTCCTGTTTTTATTTTTTCCGTACCGGATGCCGCAGCACGGTTTTAAGTTTTTCTGGGGCTGTGCGGCGCGGGTCTCCCAAATAGATCTCATGATGCAGGCGCCCTGCCGTAAAATCCGGCACATATCCCTGCTCTGCCGCAAACGCATCCATCTGCCGCAGAGTCTCCGGCTCTGTGTCGTAAGGGCCAATATGCATGCACTGTACGCATAATCCCTCGTCATAGGTCCGGAATTCCGCCGTAGAAAAGTCCCGTTTCTTTTTGGCCGTGGCTTCCTGCACGGCCCAGTCGAACTCTTCCCGGGTCACAAACTCCGGCAGGCGGATCATGGAGATCCATTCAAAAGTCTCCTTGTGGGCATAGTCCACACCGTCCACACCCTGCTGATGCCACAATCCTTCCAGCGGAGGCACCACATACTCAAAAAAACCTTCCATCCGGTGGCTGCCCTTATAGCTCATTTTGATGGTATAAGCAAGGCCGTACAGCACTTCCATAGCGGCCTGGTATTCCCCTGCCGGGTCGTTCGGGTCACCCTTCCCCTGCACTGTCACAAAGTTCATGGGCGGGACCGTGATGAGATGCGGTTTCCTGGATGGCAGATAGAATTCCTTGTATTCTTTCTTGTAATCAAATGCCATTACATCGTCCTCCGTTCCACAGTGGCTTATCCTTCTGATTTCCAGTATAGCAGAACAACTATAGTTTGTAAACCATAAAGTTGTTCTGTCGGTGCAAAAAATCCTCTGCCCTTTCAGACAGAGGATTTCTGAACACAAAAAGAGCCTCCCACTCTCCGGAATGGGAAGGCTCTTCGTAAAGTTAACCTTTAGCCACAGGAATGGCGCGAAGGGTCAAAATCACTCAATGATCTTGCCAACAACGCCGGAACCAACGGTACGGCCACCCTCACGGATAGCGAAACGCAGGCCCTCTTCCATAGCAACCGGGGTCAGCAGCTCAACGTGCATCAGGACGTTATCGCCAGGCATGCACATCTCGGTGCCCTCGGGCAGGGTGATGATGCCGGTCACGTCGGTGGTGCGGAAGTAGAACTGAGGACGATAGTTGGAGAAGAACGGGGTGTGACGGCCGCCTTCGTCCTTGGTCAGAACGTACACCTGAGACTCGAAGATCTTGTGGGGGTGCACGGAACCGGGCTTAGCCAGAACCTGGCCACGCTCGATCTGGGTACGATCAACACCACGCAGCAGAGCGCCGATGTTATCGCCAGCCTCAGCGAAGTCCAGAGACTTACGGAACATCTCCAGACCGGTGATGGTGGTATTCAGACGATCGGGCTTGATGCCGACGATCTCCATAGCGTCGCCAACCTTGGCGATACCACGCTCAACACGACCGGTAGCAACGGTACCACGGCCAGAAATGGTCATGACATCCTCGATGGGCATCAAGAAGGGCTTATCCTCCTCACGATCGGGGTTGGGGATATAGGTGTCAACAGCGTCCATCAGCTCCTTGATGCAAGCATACTCGGGAGCATCGGGATCGGTGGAGGTAGACTCCAGAGCCTTCAGAGCGGAACCACGAATGATCGGGGTGTCGTCGCCGGGGAAGTCGTACTCGGTCAGCAGCTCACGGATCTCCATCTCGACCAGATCCAGCAGCTCTTCGTCGTCGACCATATCGCAC